>Ga0326727_10004529_pt1 | contig 41544 bp, 31 predicted proteins | sample MB2enrmetagenome_FD_207643 | JGI IMG/M metagenome (GOLD analysis project Ga0326727, IMG submission 207643) | Lab enriched peat soil microbial communities from McLean, Ithaca, NY, United States - MB29MY | ecosystem: Environmental > Terrestrial > Soil > Wetlands > Peat | place: USA: New York...
GAGGCCATCGCCACCCGCGCCCGCTGGTTCCCAGACATCCGCGCCATCTGGACCAAGGTCGTCTTCCCCTCGTGGACCAGCCTCACGATTACGCCCCACTCAGGTAAGACTCCGCCCATTTGGAACTTCGGGCGTGTTATTGGACCGGAAATTCGGGAGCGGGACCTGTGTTTGGCGTGAGTCCAACTGAGAAAAGAGACACTTTCGAGCCGCCCCGGCTGCGAGCCCGGGTGCCGTTAGCCCGTGCCGTTAGCCCGCATCGAGGATAGGATAGAGAGAGTTAAGGAGAAGGCGCCATGGCCCGGATTTCCCGGCTTAACCGAAGCGGAGTGAACCCCGAGATTGCGGCTCTCTACGACAAAGCCTTTGCCCAGCGCGGCAATGTGCCCAACATGTTCAGGATCATGGCGCACCGGCCGGAGATTTTCGCTACCATGCAGGCGCATTTCGCCGCAGTGCTCTCGACCGGCACGGTCTCAACCAAACTGAAGGAGCTGATCATTGTCCGCACCAGCCAGGTGAACGAGACACCCTACTGCCTGGCTAGCCACACCATCCTCGCCAAGGGCCTGGGGTGGAGCGAAGACCAGTTGGCCCACCTGGCCGATTGGCCCCGGCGCGAGGACTTTACACCTGCCGAGAAGGCCGCGCTGCGGCTCGCCGAGACCGTGACCCGCGATGCCCACGGCGTCAGCGACGAACAATTTGCCAAACTGCGCAGCTTCTACTCCGAAGGCGAGATTGTCGAGCTGCTCTGCGCGATCGGCCTATTCAACTACTTCAACCGTTTCAACAACGCCCTCCAGATGGAACCGACCAAACCCGGCGAGGGCGGCTGTACGGCGCCGGCTTCACAGGAACATGGAACTCCAGCTTCGCGTACAACGGCATGACCCATCCAAAAGGGAGTTCCCATTCCGCATGAAGCTCAAACTGCCCGCCGGTTCATTTCGAGCCTATCTGTTCGACTGCGACGGCACCATCGCCGATTCGATGCCGCTTCACTACAAAGCCTGGAAGACAGCGCTTGCGGAGTGGAACTGCGCCTTTGACGAGAGACTCTTCTACGCGTGGGGCGGCAAGCCCGTCGACGAGATCATCTCCACGCTCAACCAGATGAACGGGTTGAACATGCCCGTCGAGGCAGTCGGCCATCGTAAGGAGAACCTCTACTTTGAGCTGCTTCCGCAACTCAGGCCGATTCCCGAGGTGGTGGAACTTATCGAAGCCCAGTATGGCCGCATTCCTTTTGCAGTGGTTTCAGGCGGCAGACGAAGCTCGGTGGTCCGCTCACTCACCGTGCTCGGTCTCCTGGACAAGTTCGACACCATCGTCGGCGCGGACGACTACACCGGCAGCAAGCCCGCCCCCGATGGCTTCCTGCTGGCGGCCGAGCGGCTCGGCGTCGCGCCCGCCGATTGCCTGGTCTTCGAAGACACCGATCTGGGCATCCGGGCGGCAACCGCTGCCGGAATGGCCTCCGTGAAGGTCCCCTCGTCCCAGGAGAGCCGCCAATCGAATGTGCAGACATAGAATGCCTTGGAACCGCAACGTACCCGGCGACGTAAAACTGGAGACAACAACCAAGAGGAGACAGGGTTTCCTATGGCTTCAATCGAGGAAAAGCAGGGTTCTGAGCAGTCTGATTCCCGGTACAGGCCCGAGTGGGCGATTCTGCTGGGGATTGCGTTCGTCGTGTCAATCGTTCATTTGGTGACCAACGGCCGCTACGGCTTCCATCGCGATGAACTGCAGTTCCTGAGCGATGCACGGCACCTCGACTGGGGTTTCGTGGCGTATCCCCCCCTGACGCCGTTTCTTGAGCGGATCGGTCTGGAGGTTTTCGGACTTTCGCTGGTGGGGTTGAGGCTCTTTTCGGTCATCGCGCAGACGGCCGCGATTGTTGTGACGGGCTTGATGGCACGGGAGTTCGGCGGAGGGCGGCTGGCGCAGGCTACGGCGGCATTGGCGGTTGCGCTGTCGCCCCTGCCGCTGTTCGAGGGCACGGAGTTCCAATATTCGACCTTCGATTACCTGTGGTGGGTGCTGATCGCCTATTTTACGATTCGGCTGCTAAAGAGTGAGGACTCGCGCTGGTGGCTGGCTATCGGCGCGGCGGTGGGGGTGGGACTCGAGACCAAGTATGCCATCTTGTTCTTTGTTGCAGGGATTCTGGGCGGGGTGGTGCTGACGAGAGAGCGCCGTTATTTCAAGAGCGGTTATTTCTGGGGAGGGGTCGCCCTCGCTTGCGTTGCATTTCTGCCCAACTTCCTGTGGCTGGTCCGCCACGATTTCATCTCCTACCGCTTTTTGCAGCACATCCACACGCGCGACGTGGGCGAGGGCCGGGCCGAGAACTTTCTGCGGGACCAGTTCTGGATTTGCGTCAACCTGGCTGCCGCGCCGCTTTGCCTGGCTGGGTTGATTGGCTTCCTCCGCTCGCCTCGCTACCGGATGCTTGCCTGGATGTACCTGATTCCGCTGGCGCTGTTCGGCTTCGCCAAAGGGCGGGGTTACTACATGGCGGCGGCGTATCCGATGCTGCTGGGGATGGGCGCGGCGATGGGCGAGCGATGGGTCGTGTCCTTGCCCAAGCTGGGTCGATGGGCGGCGGAGGCGGTCTTCTTCCTGGGGCTGACGTTCTGCGGAACGTACATCGGTGCGCTGATCCTGCCGCTCGCATCGAGCGGGCCGCTCAAGGATTTCGCGCTCAAGAGAAATGGCGATCTGCGCGAGGAGGTCGGTTGGCCGGAGCTGGTGCGTACGGTGGCGGGAATACGCGATTCCCTTCCCCCGGAACAACAAGCAAGCCTGGGCGTGCTGGTGGGCAACTACGGGGAGCAGGGCGCGATCGAGATGATGGGTCCGGCCTACCACTTGCCGCCACCGATCAGCATGACCAACTCGGCGTGGCTGCGAGGCTACCCCACACCGCCGCCGTCCACGCTGATCGTGCTGGGATTCACGCAAGAACAGGCCGACCGCGCCTTCACCAACTGCCGTCTGGCCGGGCACAATGGCAATTCCGAGGGCGTGAAGAACGAGGAAAGCCAGTACCATCCGGACATCTTTGTCTGCGGCGGCCCGCACCGGGCCTGGCCGGATTTCTGGGCTCGCTACCAGTCGTTTGGTTGATCGCAGGGCTTTCTCAGTAGAGAAAAACAGCGACGCGATATACCGTAAAGGCGTCTTCAACGTCGTGGGGCGGACAACTGCCCACGGCGCCCTTCTTGTAATCCCCCGACTTGATGTGATCGACCAAAGACTGGGGCAGTTGAGTGAGATCCGCATCCTGCCAGCGAATGAGATACCCGGCCTGGCCGCTGCTTTTGGCTCCCCTGGGTAGGGCGCAGAAGACCCGTACTTCGGTAGGATCGTCGAGAACCGAAATGCCCTTGGCGCGCAACAGGCCGGCGATGGCCGCTTCGACCTGAGCCTGCGACAGGGCGGGCACGGCGCGCGCAAAGTCGGCCACTACGTAGAGCGCGTCCCCGCTGGCCACCACACCTACTCCCACTTGATCGACATCGGGGCTCAGCAGCGCGAAGCGATGCTCCGGGGAGCCCATCCACTGTTCGTGAATGGCAGCGGGCGCGGCGCCGACAGCCACATTCTCCTCAATCAGGCTGAAGTGCGCGCCGGCCTGGGCGGCTCGCTGCGAGAGGTCCGGCTCGCCCGCGTAGCGATGGGAGACATTCCCTTCGGCGGCCATGCGCTGGCAATGCTGGTGGGCGGCGGTTGCCAACGCCGCGTCCCACTGCAGCGGCGCAAGCCCGGCGGTGGCGCGCGCCTGATTGGCCAGCGTGACGAACTGCCAAGCCTGCGCCGGAACCGCGGTGGAACTCTCAATCTGAGGAGTTGGCGCCGGAGTTGGCGCCGTGGACGCCTGCGCCAGAAGCATGGGCGAAAGCAGCCCAATGCAGTAGATCGATCCCTGTCGCATGATAGCCATTCCTATGAAAGCCCCATATTAATTCAGACAGAACTCCGCCGCGCATCTCCCTGTATTCTTTTTGTGGCGATGGTTTCTTTTGCCTCCAGCTCGTTGCGCCGCGCGGGCAGACTTATCCGCCGCCAGCCTCTGGCCGTGGCGGGCGTGGTGTTGCTGACGGGATTTGTGCTGGGTGGACTGGCCGCGCCGTGGCTCGCTCCGCAACCTCCAGCGGCCATCGACCTGCTGCACCGGCTGCAAGGGCCTTCGGCCGCTCACTTGGCCGGCACCGACGAGTTGGGACGGGACACGCTGTCGAGACTGCTGTGGGGAGCGCGGCTGTCGCTGGCGGTCAGTGTGACCGTGGTAACGGTTTCCCTGGCACTGGGGCTTACCGTTGGCGGCTTGGCCGGCTACCTGGGCGGTTGGGTGGATACGGCGCTGACCACCTTTGCCATGAACACCTTTCTGGCGCTGCCCGGAATCCTGCTGGCTATCGCCTTTGCCGCGTTCCTTGGGCCGGGATTTACTAACTTAGTGCTGGCGCTGGCGATCGGCGGCTGGGCAGGCTACGCGCGCCTGGTCAGGGCGCAGGTGATGGCGGTGCGCGACCTGGAGTATGTGGATGCGGCGCGGGCTCTGGGAGCAAGCGGATTGCGCATCTTCTTCCGCCACATACTGCCCAACATCGTGCAGCCGATTCTGGTGCAGGCGGCCATCGGCATGGCCGGAGTGATCCTGGCCGAGGCTACGCTCTCGTTTCTCGGGCTGGGCATTCCGGCGCCCGCGCCGAGTTGGGGATCGATGCTGAACGATGCGCGGTCGCATCTGTTCGATACGCCGCATCTGGTTGTCTTCCCTGCTCTGGCGGTAGCGGGCGCGGTGCTGGGGTTCAACTTTCTGGGCGATGCGCTGCGGGACCGGATGGACCCGCGGACGCGGCTGGAAATGGGACTGTGAAAACGACCCGATTTGGCCTCAAAACGAGGCTAAAAGGCACCCAAGATGGCCCAAAACGAGGCTTTTCAGGGGTCCTTTGTTTACCGATTGGTTACTGGGGGTATTTTGTAAGTTGTTCATTCCTAGATGGTTATTGGTACGGAGGGATGGAAAAAGGGGCTCCCACAGGGGAGGGGGGGTGGGGGTACACGAAAAATCTACGGTTTTTGCGGGGTCGGGCGAGGCGGAAAGCGGCTTGGCAAAGAGGTTGCACACAATGATTCTGCGCTTGTGTCTCGTAATCTTGTGCAAGGATGCCCGGCGGGGCTGAGGGTTGGAGCCTTCGATGAAGATCGGCGTCATCAGCGATACGCATGGGCTGCTGCGGCCGGAGGTTGCTCCTGCGCTTGAAGGCGTGGAGCGCATTCTGCACCTGGGGGATGTGGGCAAGGCGTCGATTTTGGATGAGCTGGCGCGGATTGCGCCGGTGACGGCGGTGCGCGGGAATGTGGACCGGGATGGGTGTTGTAGCGAGCTGCCGGAGACGGAGGTTTTGCTGGTCGAGGGGCGCTACCTCTACATGCTGCACGATCTGAAGACGCTGCACCTGGACCCGGCGGCGGGGAAGTTTGCGGCGGTGCTCTCGGGGCATACGCATGTGCCGAATTTCTATAAGAAGAAGGGCGTTCTGTACTTCAATCCCGGATCGTGCGGGCCGCGGCGGTTCGAGCTGCCGGTGACGGTGGGGCTGTTGACGGTGGGGGAGGATGGGGAGTTGGAAGCGGGCATTGTTCCGCTGCTCCAAAGTTAGAGATCGGGTGAACGTGCAGCCTGCCCGATCCACCTCCGGAATTTGGTGACCCCTCTATCGGTCGGCTCGGGGAGCTCTCGAACAGCGGTATGGCGAATTGGCGCGAAAGGGGCTGGAGATTCAAAGAGAATCCGGTCGATTTGTTGCGATTTTGGGTCTAAAAGGCGAGAAAAGGGGCCTCCGGCGGCCCCTATTCGCCGCACTTTTCGCCTTTTGTATCTATTGATGTATGGATCTGTATATACAAAGGGGCGATTGCGAGGAGGCTCCCATCGATCCGAATCGTTGGGCATTTTGCGCCTGTTGCCGTCGCTGGGTGGGTTGGCAATCTAGGGTGAAGGCGGAATTCCCCCCGGCCACATCGGCGTTTTTCGGGGAGTGAGCCCGACAACAACACGTAACCGGCTGTCAATGAGTGCGTTGGGCTGTTATCGTCAACGGACGAACAGGGGCACTTGTCAAGCTAGCCCGTTTCCCGTCAACTTGCCGGGCACGGATCGCTGAAGACTGGCCGACTTGCCGGTACAGAAGTGCATACGGTAGGTGGGTTGGCGACGGCTGTTGTTGACCAGATCACATGCCATAGATCCCGACGTTCTTCCAGTAATCCTCGGAAAGCGGCAATCGGCTTGGGTACTTCAATCTGCCCTCAGCCCCAACGGCGAACATCGTGGTCCAGCGTTCAATGAATTCAGCCTCATCTTCGTCATCAATGGGTCGGGGGCCGAATGCAACTTGGTAGGTATGCATGCCTGGCCCAATCGCCATGTCCGCGTGATAGAACCTGTAGGGCGCATCATTCACATGTTCGAGCAAGCTTTGTGGGTCCATTCCTTGTCTGCGGGACAGGGGCGAGTGCATGAACGACACTTCATGCCAGCGGTAGTCCTCGGACCCCGGCATCTTGCAGTAGAGAAGAGCTGACTCCCAGCGGTATGTGGGGCTGAATTGCACGATCCTGAACGGGCAGGCGAAGACAACATCGAACTTCGAGTTGGGGAACGCGCCCTCAGGGATCGTTCCTCGCCCGAAGCTCGTGCACAGAGAGATCTGGGCGCTGCCAAGAGTCAGTTCAGGCGATCCGTCCTGTTCGCACGTTGGGGCATCCTCAAGAATGCGTTTCCGAAGATCGGACATTATTCCGACAAGAGTCGCCTTACCTGATTCAGCCAAGCTGTCACGCGCAGACTCTTTGGATCGGAGCGCGGCGGCAGCAGATTCTTCCTGCGCCCTCTTCTGTTCAAGTCGTGCTGCCGCTCCTGATACCGCCGAGGGTAGACGCGGCGCATTCTCTTCCTGTTCGAGCTTTTTCAGCAGCTCCACCACCCGGTTCAATCCGGGTCTCGCGTCGGGACTCTTCCTGAGGAGCATACTGATCAAAATCTTTAGCTTATCGGGGATTGCACCTGGCAACTCAGAAGGCGGGTTGTTTATATGCTGGTCGCGATAATCCTCAATCCTCTGCCCCACGAACGGAGGGGCTCCAGAAACAAGCGCATAAGCAATACAGCCCAAGGCATACAGATCGGTTGCTACCTGCACCCTCTCACGCTGCCACTGCTCGGGCGCTGCATAGGGTGGTGAAAGGCAGCCTTCCAGAGTATCCAACGATGTTGACTCTTCCACGAATCGGGCTATTCCAAAATCAGCGATCTTCCACTTGCCCTCGTGGAGGAGGAGATTCGCAGGCTTGAGGTCCCGATGAACGAGGCCTTTCAGCTCGGAAAGGCCGTTGGCGATCTGCTGGAGAATATCGACCGATTCGCTGATCGAGAAGGTTTTGCCGGAAGCCATATCGCTTTGGAGGCTCTTGTCGGCCAACGCCATTACCACAAAGTAGCGACCGGAGTTGGCGTCTTCCCCGGAGTCATAGATCGGTATCACGTTGGACGTGCTTTGGTTCTCAAACAACGAAGCGATCCGAAGCTCGCGGTGCGCCGAAGCGTCAGCGTCGATCTTGAGCTGCTTAATCGCGACTTTCTGACCAGTCGTCGACTGTCCGGCGAATACAACGCCGAATCCACCGGCTGGACCAAGTTGCTGGGTTGGATCGTAGAACCACTTGCTCTTCTGAAGACGGATTTCTTTCATGGGCCGCAACAATTCCCCTTCTGCTTGATGGTTGGGATGATTTTACGACCGAAGGCCACCTCAGTTGTGCCAACCTTGAAAGCTAAGAGGCAGGCGGATATGAACTCCACGGTAGGCACCCAAAAACGGGCCAGTGTTCAGCGATCCACTCTGACGGGAAGTCGCCTATGGTGACTTGTGCCTGCCCGCCGGGTCAGAGAGGAATCGCGCGGGTGGACGAGCGGTAGATCGCCAAAGCACGTATTGAAGGAGACTTGTAAGGGCAAGTCGTCCAACGTTCGCCGACCTGCCTGGGCATGATTTTGGACTGACGAGAACGGGCCAATGCGCGCAGCGAGCCGTCCCGACATTCTTCGCGGGTTGCGGAGGGTCGATCGCACATCCGGAGAGCGCCCCGTCCACATTCAATCGATCGAACGGGCTTCTGGTTCAATCCGTTCATTCCCCGCGTCCGCTGGGGCGCGGAGTTTGGCGCATCGAGGAACGGCAATTCTGTGCGGAGAAAAGCGTGCCTCAGGGGCTAAAGCCCGAGGGTCGTTAGGTTGCGGCTGCGGCACGACTGAAGTCGTGCCCTGTTACAAGGCCTTGGCCGCGTAGCGCAACGGGAAAGGCGGCAGTGGCCAACGTTCTGGCCCCTTCGAGGGGCCCCCAGCCATAAAGCCTCCGGCTTTGCCGGAGGATACTTACAGAGTTCGTCCGCTTCCGCATCCAGGAACGCACGCTCACGCGAGCTGCTGCAGGCGCCAGTGCACCAGCGTTCGAGGCCATCTGGAACAACCCTGAAGACAGCGTTTACGATGCCCGATGAATTCGGGGATGTGGTGCTGGCGCCATTCCCTTTTACCCATCAAGCGGCAGTGAAGCAACGTCCGGCCGTATTGTGGGCAGCAAAGCTTACAACACCGTCAAGCCCGAAGTAGTCATTATGGCTATAACTAGCCAACTCCATTCGATGGTGAGTCTTGGCGAGGTTCGGATCGTCGACTGGCGGTTGGCAAACCTGTTGAAGCCGTCAGCGATTAAGCCGGTGTTTGCCACTCTCGAGCGGAATTTGATCGTCAGGCGTCCAGGCGCCCTCCAAGCCCAGGATCAGTCCGCACTTCGCGCCGCCATTTGCGCAGTGCCCGGGTAAGCAGATCAAGATGAGACTCCCGAGAGGCCGCCAGTCCACCGGAATGGCGGCCTGCAACCTGACTGGCAATTGGTGGGTTGAAAATATGGCTAGAATAGCTATAATATGAAGAATAGCTAGTTTGGAGGCTGCAATGGTCACCGTCACATCCGTGGAGGCACAGAATCGGTTTGGGCAATTGATCGACCTGGCGCAGCGCGAGACCGTCACGGTGACGCGGCATGGACGGCCCGCGGCGTTCATCGTGTCGCCGCGCGATATGGAGGAACTGCTTGACGCCCGGCGAAGGCGCAGCCGGGCGGTGGCCGAGCTGGAAGCGTGGACTGCCCAGGCCCGGAAGAGCCAAACCCCTGCGCAGGCGGCGGCATCGGCGGGGTTGACGGATGAGGAAGTCAATCGCCTGGTTCATGAATCGCGATAGGAAATCGCGATGAGATCTCGCCGCGTGGTATTCGATACGAGCACACTCGTATCCGCCGCTTTGCGCCCCGATTCGATCCCTTATCGGGCACTGCTGACGGCGATTCTCAGCTGCGATCTATGTGCCAGTGAAGCGACCCTGGACGAGTTGAGAGAGGTTCTGGGGAGGGATAGGTTCCGCCGTTACCTGGAGGATGAAGTCCGGCAAGAGTTCCTTCGGACGATTGAGAGGAACGTGCGCCTGTGCGCCGTTCGTGAAGGGGCGGAACTTTCTGTCGATCCCCGTTGCCGCGACCCGAAAGACAACAAGTTTCTGGCCCTGGCCTTGGAGTCCGAGGCGGAAGTCATCGTCAGCAGCGACGAGGATTTGCTCGCGCTTCATCCCTGGAACGATGTGCGAATCGTGCTGGCGGCGGAGTTTCTGCGTGAGTTTGAGCAGGGATCGTAGAAGCATCTGCAAGGATATTCTCCGCAGGTCCGACAAGTCAGTCATCCATGCAAATGAATTGTGGCATCTATCCCCGCATCCTTGGGTTGACCCAGCGATAGACGATGTCGGTGAGCAGGTTGACGAGGACGTAGGTCAAGCCAATGGACAGCAGGCAGCCTTGGACCAGGGCGTAGTCGCGGTTGGAGATGGCGCTGACGGTGAGGCGGCCGAGGCCGGGCCAACTGAAGATGGTTTCGGTAACGATGGCTCCGGCGAGGAGCGCGCCAAATTGCAGGCCGACGACGGTGACGATGGGGACCAGGGCGTTGGGCAGGGCGTGGCGGCAAACGACGGCGGTCTCGGTGAGGCCCTTGGCGCGGGCGGTGCGGATGTAGTCCTTGCCGAGCTCTTCGAGCATGGAGGTGCGGACCATGCGGGTGAGGATGGCAGCCAGAGACGCGCCCATGGCGACCGAGGGAAGGATCAGATAGGGCCACTCGATGGAGCGGCCGCCGCCTGAGTTTGCGCCGGAGACGGGAAGCCAGCCGAGGCCGATGGAGAAGATCAGAATCAGGATGGGGCCGAGGGCGAGGCCGGGGACACTGAGGCCGAAGAGCGAGACTACGGAGAGGAGTTGATCGAGCCAGCGGCCACGGTGGGTGGCGGCCAGGATGCCGGCGGGAAGGGCCAGAGCGAGGCCGAAGCCCAATGCGGTCAAGGTGAGGGCCAAGGTGTAGGGGTAGCGGGCGGCAATCAGGTGGGCAACCGAGTCGTGGAGGCGAATGGAGCTGCCGAGGTCGCCGCGGAGGACGCCGGACCAGTAGCGGATGTACTGTGTGTGGAGGGGCAGATCCAGGCCAATATCGTGGCGCAAAGCTTGCGTGTCCGCGGGAGTTGCGCCCTCGCCGAGCATCATCTGCACGGGATCGCCGGGAACTAGGTGAATGAGCAGAAAGACCAGCGAGACTACCAGCCAGACGACGGGAACGGTGAGGACGAGGCGGGTGAGGATCGAACGCATGGGGGCGTCAGGTTACAGATGACAGGTTACAGATTACACGGGGCAGGGAACTGACCTGTTCAAGTGGGTGCTGTCCCAGGTCCCAGAACCGCGAGATGGGTTACCCGGCATGAACGGCCACGCCGCGGATCGACGTGAAGCGAGCCGGCAGGTCAGGTCACCGGGTGGCCGAAGGGGTCGGGTTCGAAGGTTGGAAGGAAGCGCAATTTGCGCCAGAAGTTGTCCAAGAGGTAAATCGTCTTCGGGGAGGTGCGGGGGGTGGTGCGCAGGAGGATGTGACAGTGAGCGCCTGCTGCCAAAGCGCTGGCCTCGGCGGCGATGGCGACGCACTTGTCGGGACGGTAGGTGCAACTGGCCAGGTCGGCGATGGAGAGGCGGGTGGTGGGGGTGGCAAGGACGGTGCGGGGCGGGGCCATGCGGTCGAGGAGCCAGAGGATTTCGAGCTTGGATTCGAGCTCGTCGGGGACGCAGTCGATGGCCAGATCGGCTTGGCGGACGGCGTCCTCGATGGTGGAGACGAAGGCGACATTGGGGAGGGCTTCGGGGCCGAGTTCGCGGCGGAGAGCTTCGCGGGCGTGGTGGAGGTTGGCGGGCATTACGTCTTCGAGGAGGACGCGGAAGCCAGCGCGGGCTGCGGCGAGGGCGAGCCAGCGGCCGAGGGGGCCGGCTCCGACGATGGCGACGGTTTGAGGCAAGACAGGATCAGTCGGCGGCGAGGGCGTGGGCCACATCCTCGGCGTTGGGCCGGGCGTGGGCCAGGTGTTCGGCGACGCGGGCGCGCTCCTCGGGGGTGAGGGTGGGGATGGTGGCCAGGACGCGGCGGAGGGTTACGGCGACGTCGTCAATGTAGTTCATCAGGCGGATGGCTTCTCCGGAAAGCGGCATGGGAATCCTCGGTATGAAGTGCTGTTTTTATTGTAGGGGGTGGGCGCGGGGAGGGGGAAGGCGGTTGCAAATGGACTCGCGAGGTAAGATGTTGGATCCGAACAGGACCGGGTCACTCGGTCACGGATGGCTCATGGCGGCTTTGGCCGCAAAGCACAGGTCCTCGAAGATGCGCGCCTCGAAGACGCTCCTGGCGCCGGCTGCGACCTTGACCGCATCCAACTTACGCGACAGTGCGCGATAGGTCTGCATCATCTGGGGAACGGTGGGCCGCGCTACCCTGGTCCGAACGAATGCGTTGCAGATTTCCCGCATGACGCCTTCCACCGTACCGTTATGGATATTCGGATCGCTGCCATCCAGATCGCTCAGAGACTTTTGAGCTCTCCGCACCTTGGTTTCAAAGACAAACCAACTATGTTGGCGAGGGTTTAGCTTGGCCCAGGTCACAGCCAGGCCAAGCTCAAACGGCATATTGAATCGCGGGGTGCAAGGCGGTGTTCGGTCCAACTGAACCCGAGAAAGATCGTGGATGGAATACCGGCAGCTCTGTATCAACGCCAGAATGCGATCGAGTCTGCGCTCGCCTCCAGGGATTCCAAGGGTGGCGCGCGGCTCAAGACCGAGATGCGTCAATCCGACGATATAGGCAAGATAGAGGCGGCGAAAGCCTTCGTCGTAAGGGATATTGACGAAAACGGCATCTGGGCTAACTCGCGGCGGCACGCTTGCGCATCCTGCTTTTCGCAGAATCCTTCGTTACGCCGCTTCCGTTGCGAGAGCGTCCGTCAAGCGAACCCAACGCATCCCGGTGTCGCTTCGACAATTGGCCGTTCCCGCTGCCTCTGACAATCTCAATGAGGCGCTGCTGGCGCGCCTTGCTCATCTTCAGCCTCTTGCCCACCTCCTCGAGCGTGGGGATCGGAGTCGTGATGGTTACGGAGCGGCCCATACGAATATCTTAGACCCAATCGGCTGTTTGCTCCGCGGTTAAATCGGCCTTGACCGGGCGAGAGACGACTTTCTCCCAAGGAGTGGGCCGAACAAACCCTCGGCCGTGAATCGCCGCGTGATGGATCAGTAGCGAGTGAATCAGCACTGGGCGCGTGGATACAATAGCGGCATGACCGATTCGGCGGAATCTGTGGCGCGGGCGTTTGTGGAGGCGATCAACCGGCAGGATGTGGAGGGGTTGGTTGCGCTGATGACGGAGGGGCACCGGTTCGTGGATTCTCTCGGCAACGTTGTGGAGGGACGGGAGAAGATGCGGGCGGGGTGGGCTGGGCACTTCAGGATGGTTCCGGATTACTCGATTGCGGTGGAGGAGATTCTGTGCGGATCGAAAACCCGAACCGCAGGTCCTTCGACTGCGTCCGCTGCGGCGGACTTCGCTCAGGATGACAGTGTGGCTGAAAACTCCGCTCAGGATGTGGTGGTCCTGCTGGGGGTGGCCGCGGGGACATACGCTCCCGACGGGGTTCTGAAAGCGGAGAAGCGGTGGGAGACGCCGGCGGCGCTTCGGGCTTCGATTGAGGACGGGAAGGTTGCGGAGTGGCGGGTCTATGCGGACAACGAGCCGATCCGGCGGTTGATGCGGTGAGGCCATTCAAGGACTTTAGATAGAGATATCCCACCTTAGCCGCAAGAACAAAAACGCGGCGAAGGTGGGGCACCCAACGCGGACAACGAGCCGATCCGGCGGTTGATGCGGTGAGGCCAATCAAGGACTTTAGATAGAGATATCCCACCTTAGCCGCAAGAACAAAAACGCGGCGAAGGTGGGGCCTAAAAAGAAACAAGCGTTATCGGCTTTGAAGAGCGCGGGCGAGGACGCCCGCGCTACAGCCGATCTGGAGATCGGCGCTACGGTTTCATCTCCCGCGGGTCGGCGATGCCGGTGGGGGCCTGACACTGGTCCCGGCTGGGCGGAATTTCTCTCCTGGGGCGGCGCACCATGAAGGAAGCGGAGATTTTCCGGGCGCGGCGGTGATTAAAGCCGCACCCCTGCCGATGGAAGACATAGGGCCAAACACTGCAACCCGGGTTCGGCCAGATTCTCGCGATGAAGAGATTGACCCCAGCTGTTGCGATGATTCTCGGAGGGGCCCTGGCCGCCTGGGCAGCGCCGCCCGCCCCCTTGACCACGCTGCGCGCCATTCATGCCCTCAGTCATGCCCAGGCCGCTCAAACGCCGCCAGTGGCCTTTGAAGCCACCGTCAACTACAGGCGCCAAGGGGAATCCACCCTCTTTGTCCAGGATGGCGATGCGGCCGTCTACGTGTGGGCAGATTTCAATTTCATCATGGCTCCAGGCGACCGTGTACTGATCCGGGGAGCGGCCCATGACAGTTTCCGGCCCATTGTCATTGCCGACAGCGTCACCGTTCTGGGTCACGGCGAGCTGCCCAAACCGGCGCCCGTCACGTTCGATCAGCTGATCCGCTCCGAGTTCGACTGCATGCGCGTCAGCATCCGCGCCCGGGTGCTCAGCGCCGACCTGGTGCGGAGCAGCACACGGCTCACGACACACGTGCAGTTGCTGGCCGATGGCGGCGTCGTCGATGGGTACCTGGACAACGCCGATCCGAAGTTCCTCGACGGACTGCTGGACGCCGAGGTGGAGGCCACCGGGGTCGCCGGGTCAAAGTTCGATGGCAAGATGCAACACATCGGAGTTTCGCTCTCTGTTCCCTCCCTGGCAGACATCAAGGTTCTCAAGCGGGCCACATCGAACCCCTGGACGCTCCCCGTCACCCCGATGGACGATATCCTGAACACCTACCATGTGAAGGATCTGAGCGGGCGAGTGCGGATTCACGGCACCATCACCTACTTTCAGCCCGGCTCAACCCTAGTATTGGAAGACGGCGCCAAGAGCCTCTGGGTGAGGACCAGGATCGAGGAGCCGCTGCGCATCGGCAGCCAGGCAGACGTCACCGGCTTCCCCGATGCGCATGACGGCTTTCTGGCCCTGGCCGACGGGGAGGTGCAGGAGAGCGGGGTCTGGGCTCCGATCACACCCCGGCCGGTCACCGTGCGCGAGCTGACCGGGAGCAAGAAGGTCTTCGACCTGATTTCCATAGAAGGGCAGGTGGTGAACGAGGTGCGGGAGGGCTCGCAGGATGAGTATGTCCTGGTTTCGGATGGCCGGATGTTCTCCGCCATCATCCGCCACCCCGAGGTGAATAGCGCACAGCCGCCGCCTCTCAAGGAGATACCCACCGGATCCAGAATCCGGGTAACCGGGGTTTGCATCCTGGAGAACTCGAATCCATTCAACCGCGAGGTGCCGTTCGATATCCTTATGCGCAGCCAAGAAGATATCGCGGTTGTGGCCCGGCCCTCGTTGCTCAACGTGCGCAATCTGACGATCGTCGCCGGCCTACTGTTCATCCTGGTGGTTGCCGCGGGCGCCCGCGGCTGGACCCTGGATCGCAAGGTGCGCCGCCAGACCTCCGCGATCACCGCCCGCATTGAGGCCGAAGCCGCGCTGGAGCGTCGGCGCAGCCGCATCCTGGAAGACATCAACGGCGCGCGGCCGCTCGCCGAGATTGTCGCAGAGATCGCCGAACTGGTCTCCTTCAACCTGGATGGCGCTCCCTGCTGGTGCCAGATCAGCGATGGGGCGCGGCTGGGAAGCTGCCCGCCCCCGGATGCAAACTTGCGCATCGTTCAGGAGAAGATTCCCGCCCGCACGGGCCCGCCCCTGGGCAGTCTCTTTGCCGCCTTCGAGCCGCTTGCCGCCGCCTCAGCCAATGAGGCTGAAGCCCTTTCGGCCGGCGCCGGCCTGGCTACCCTGGCCATTGAGACCCGCCGCCTCTACACCGATCTGCTGCACCGCTCGGAATTCGATCTGCTTACCGACATCCGCAACCGCTTCTCCCTGGACAGCCAGATGGAAGCCCTGATCGAGACAGCGCGCCAGACGGCCGGCATCTTTGGGCTCATCTACATCGATCTCGACGACTTCAAGCAGATCAACGACCGCCATGGGCACCACGCCGGCGACCTGTTTCTGCAGGAAGTGGCCCTGCGCATGAAGGCTCAACTGCGCGGCGGCGACATGCTGGCGCGGCTGGGCGGCGACGAATTTGCCGTGCTCCTCCCGGTGGTGCGCAGCCGCGCCGATGTCGAGGATGTGGCGCGCCGCCTGGAGCGCTGCTTCGACCACCCCTTTACCGTGGAAGGCATTGTGCTGCGCGGCTCGGCCAGCGTGGGCCTCGCACTTTACCCGGAGGACGGCGCCACCAACGACAGCCTGCTCAGCGCCGCCGACGCGGCCATGTACGCCGCCAAGAACACTCGCAGACAGCTTGTTGAGGTTCTGTCCGCGAGTGAGCGGCTGGGCTGCAGGTCCTGAGATCGCCCCTGGGCGGGAGCCGTCCCGGCCCTCCCCGCCCAATAACCTGGTTGCGGCGGAGTTCCCCTCCGAAACGCCGTACCATTGAGCAAACGGCGCTTTTTATGGACATGGGGGTGATTGAACGTGTACCTCTGCCGATGCAACTCTCAGGGGACACGCGTCGGAGCACGCGCACGGGAAGATTCTCCGAATGAAGAGATCGATTCCATCAATCGCGATGGTTCTCGGATGGGCCTTGGGCGCCTGGGCATCGGCCCCCACCCTCACCTCACTGCGCGCCATTCATGCCCTCAGCAACGCTGAGGCGAGCCAAGCTTTCCCTGTGGCATTCGAGGCGACGGTTGGCTACTTCCGCGGCTATGAGAACCTGCTTTTCGTTGAGGACGGCGACGCTGCCATCTTTGTACGGCCTCCCTCGGCCGCCAGTCTGGCGCCCGGAGATCGCGTTCTGGTGCGCGGGACGACGCGTCAGAGTTTTCGTCCGCTGGTCATTGGAGATAGCGTCACGCTGCTCTATCACGGGGCTCCGCCCAAGCCCTTGCCGGCCACGTTCGACGATTTGATTCGCGCCCGGCTCGACTCTCTGACGGTCACTGTGCATGCCTTCGTCCGCGCCGCGGACCTGGTGGTCAGTTCGACTGCTCCGGTGCGCAGCGCCCGGCTGCAACTGATTGCCGATGGCGGTCACTTCGAGGCCAATCTGGACAGCGACGATGCCCACGCCCTGCAAGGCCTGCTGGACGCCGAGGTGGAAATCACCGGAGTCGCTGCCGGAAAATTCGACAACAAGATGCAGCAAACCGGGGTTGTGCTCTACGTCCCCTCGCTGGGCGGCATTCGAGTTCTCAAGCGGGCCGGCGCCAGCCCCTGGTCGCTCCCGGTTACTCCCATGGACCAAGTGCTCGCCGTCTATCATATGCGGGATCTCACCCCCAGGGTCCGGGTGCAGGGAATCATCACCTACTACCAGCCCGGCTCCGCCGTTGTTCTCCAGGACGGCCCCAAAAGCCTGTGGATTGAAACCTATACTCACGAGCCCTTGCGGATTGGCGATCGAGCCGACGCAACCGGCTATCCGCAAGCGCACGAGCGCCTGCTGACGCTCACGGACGGTGAAATCCAGGATAGCCACGACTTCAAGCCCATCGCTCCGCAACCGGCGAATTGGTATCAACTGGGCTTCTGGAGCAATAATTCACCCATTGGCCACCTCTATGACCTGGTCTCCATCGAGGGCCAGGTTCTGACCGAGGTGCGGGAGGCCGCGCAAGACGAGATTGTTCTTGTTTCCGATGGCCGCCTGCTGACCGCGATCTACCGCCATCCGCCCGCCGGGGCGCTTCCCCCCATGATCCAGATTCCGCTGGGCTCCAGAATCCGCGTCACCGGCATCTGCGTCATCGTGGATGCCAATGCCATCAACCCCGGCGGAGAAGTCCCCTTCAACATTCTGATGCGCTCCTTCAGCGACGTTACGGTGGTGGCCAAGCCCTCCTGGCTGAGTACGCGCAACCTGATCCGCATTGTCAGCTTTCTGCTGCTTGTGGTCCTCGCGTTTGCCGCCTGGGGCGCAATCCTGAACCGCAAAGTTCGCCGCCAGACCGCCGCCCTGTCCTGCCGCATTGAGGCCGAGGCTGCCTTGGAACGTCAAATGGCTCAGCTCGAAGCGCGCCGTAGCCACATCCTCGAAGACATCAACGGCGCGCGACCGCTCGCCGAGATTCTCGAATCCATCGCGGAATTGGCCTCCTTCCGGCTCCACGGCGCTCCCTGCTGGTGCGAAGTCACCGACGGCGCCCGCCTGGGAACCTATCCCCCGGCGCCGAACACCTTGCGCGTCGTCCGCGAGCCGATTCCAGCCCGCGACGGCCCGCCCCTGGGCGCGATCCTGGCCGCCTTCGAGCCGGGGAGCCAGCCAGTCAACTTGGAGAGGGAAGCACTCTCGGTGGGGGCGCGCCTGGCCACGCTGGCCATCGAAACACGCCGTCTCTATTCCGACCTGCTGCACCGTTCGGAGTTCGACTTGCTCACCGACATTCACAACCGCTTTTCGCTGGACAAGCACCTCGATGCCCGCATCGAAATGGCCCGCCAGACCGCCGGCATCTTCGGGTTGATCTACGTTGACCTGGACGATTTCAAGCAGGTCAACGACCTCCACGGCCATCGCATCGGCGACCTCTTCCTGCAGGAGGTAACGCTGCGGATGAAGCGCCAGCTTCGCTCCCATGACATGCTTGCCCGTCTCGGGGGAGACGAATTTGCCGTGCTCCTGGGCGTCATTCGCGGCCGCACGGATGTCGAGGAAGTCGCCCTCCGCCTGGAACGTTGCTTCGACGAGCCCTTCGCCATCGAAGGCATTGCCCTGCGCGGCTCGACCAGCGTGGGGGTTGCCCTCTACCCCGAGGACGGCGCGACCAAAGACAGTCTGCTCAGCACCGCCGACATCGCGATGTACACGGCAAAAAACAGCCGGCGCAATCGGCAGCAGAAGCAACCGGGCGCTGGACTCACACCCACGGTACACGCATAGGAGATACCTGAGAAGCCGGCGGCCGCTCCGCGAACCGCTCAGCGCACGTGCAACTGCGAGATGGCGACCTTGCCCTTGACAATCTCCGCCTTGCGCCAACTGCTTTTTTCGTTCAGCCCCACCCAGCGCCGTTCCTCGCTCCGGTAGTGCCAGTCCTTATCGATCTGGTAATAGATCAGCATCCCGGCCGATTCCAAAATGTTCACGATGCTGTTGTCGTGCTGGTTCTTTTCGTCGAAGTCGGTCGAGGCGCTCTGTCCCATCTCAGAGTAAATCTCATTCAACTCGAAGAGCATGGAGTTGACCGAGTCGTCCATCGACTCCACGTTCAACCCGATGCGCTTTGCCTCGCGCAGCGTAATCGGATAGCTGTGCGAAGGATAACCGGAGTTGAGCGTGTTGCTGATCTCCCTGGCCTTCCCAATGTCGTCCACGTGATAAGAGAGTATCTCCTCGCAAATCCGCGTGGACAGCGCGCTGGACCGGTCGACAGCCCCGATGACCAGCGGATGAACGTAGGGAAACAACGCCTCGTAGGGGTTGGCGGTGGAGCCCTTGGCTTGCTCCGTCCATAGCCGGATCACCCGCAGCAACTCGTCGTTGCTCACGCTGACCCGGTCGTTGTCGCGGTCGATGGGCGACAGGTCGTGGGTCAGGGATGTGTCGACCGCCGAAAGATGAGCCAAGGGGCCCATCAGAATCCGGTCCGCCCCCAGCGCCAGCATGGTTGCAGCCGATTGACACTCCAGCGGAGCCAGCACCGTCAAGTGATTCACGTAGCGGCGCAGCAGGTTGACCATGCGCAGCGCGGCCTGTCCCGAGCCCCCGTCCGACTTGAGAAAAAGCGAAAGCCGGTCCAGCTTTCCGGCGTTGCGAAGCAGCGCGTACAAGCCGACCACATCGTTCTGGCAGATGGATCCCTTGGTGGAATTCCAATAGGTCAGAACCGGCTCGCCCAGGGTTGCGGAAAGCTTCTCGATCACCGGCTGAGTCCGCTCCATCAGCACGGGAGGCTTCAGGGCCGCGGGACGTTTCGGAGCAGAATGGAGAGCGGATTTCTTGGGCATGAGCGAGGCCGGAAAGTAGAGGTGGAATCCGGCTCATCTTAGCAGAGCCGTTCATCCAGCGCAAAAAGCGGGGCCCGGCTTGCGCCGGGCCTTTTATTCAGTCTAAAGATCAGCGGTTTCACCCTGGGCGGATCTTGCCGAAGGCCGCTGGCCCCACCGCAGGTGGCTACTCGGCTGCCATCTCCTCGGCCTCGCCCTCCTGCCGCATCAGTTCCAGTTCCCGCTCGGCTGCCTCGATCTCCGCGTTCACTTCCTGCTGCACGCGGGCCGCCGCTTCTTCCAGTTCCGGCGAGAGCTGGACATTGCGGTAGTACTCGAGGCCGGTGCCCGCCGGGATCAGCCGTCCCACGATCACGTTCTCCTTCAGGCCGCGCAGGTTGTCCACCGCGCCGTTGATGCTGGCCTCGGTGAGTACGCGCGTGGTCTCCTGGAAGCTGGCTGCCGAGATGAAGCTGTCGGTCGAAAGCGACGCCTTGGTGATGCCCAGCAAGAGCGGACGCCCGATCGCCGGACGGCCTCCGTTGGCCAGCACCCGCTCGTTCTCCTCGCGGAAGCGGAAGCGGTCCACCTGCTGTTCGAGCAGGAAGTTGGTGTCGCCCACTTCATCGATGCGAACCCAACGCAGCATCTGCCGCACGATCACCTCGATGTGTTTGTCGGAGATGGCCACGCCTTGAAGACGGTAGACTTCCTGAATCTCATTCACCAGGTAAGACTGCAGCTCCTTCTCGCCCAGCACGGCCAGAATGTCGTGCGGGTTCAGCGGACCGTCCATCAGCGGATCGCCCGCGCGCAGGCGCTCGCCTTCCTGCACGTTGACGTGAATGCCGCGCGGCACCGAGTATTCCTTCTCGTCGCCGTTGTCCGCGGTCACGTAGATCTTGCGCTGACCCTTGGAGACCTCGCCGAAGCGAACCACGCCGTCGATCTCGCTGATGATGGCCGTCTCGCGCGGCTTGCGCGCTTCGAACAACTCGACAACCCGCGGCAAACCGCCGGTGATGTCCTTGGTGCGCGTGCTCTCCTTGGGGATCTTGGCCAGCACGTCGCCCGGCCCCACATCCTCGCCGTCCTGAATCATCAGGTGAGCGCCCCTGGGCAGCAGATAACGCTTGCTGCCCTTGGCGTTCTTGACCACGAACGCCGGCTGCCGCTTTTCGTCCGGAGCGTCGGCCACCACCCAGCGCGAGAGACCAGTCACTTCGTCCACCTCTTCGTTCAGGGTGATGCCTTCCTGCAGATCCTTGAACTGGACGGAGCCGCCGATCTCGGTAAGAATGGCGTAGGTGTAGGGGTCCCACTCGGCCAGCAACTGGCCCAGCTTCACGTGCTCGCCGTCCTTGACCTTGAGGCGCGCGCCATACACCACCTGGTAGCGCTCCTTTTCTCGGCCGCGCTCATCCTGAATGGCCAGCGAACCGGAGCGGTTCATGGCCACCAGCGTGCCGTCCTTGCTCTCCACATGGTTCAAATTGATGAAGCGCACAAAGCCGTTGTTCTTGGCATCCAGGCGCGACTTGTCCTGCACGCGGCTGGCCGTGCCGCCCACGTGGAAGGTACGCATGGTCAACTGCGTGCCCGGCTCGCCGATCGATTGCGCGGCGATCACGCCGCAGGTCTCGCCCAGCTCCACCATCCGTCCCGAACCCAGGTTGCGCCCGTAGCACAGCGCGCATACGCCGCGCCGCGACTCGCAGGTCAGCACCGAGCGGATCTTCACCTTCTCCACGCCCGCGCCCTGAATCGCCGAGGCAATATCCTCGTCGATGCCCTGATTCACATCCACCACCACGTTGCCGTCGTAGTCCTTAATCCTCTCCAAGGACACGCGCCCGATGATGCGGTCCCGCAACGGCTCGATGATCTCGCCCGACTCGACGATCGATCCAACGTAGATGCCTTCCACCGTGCCGCAGTCGTACTCGGTCACGATCACATCCTGGGCCACGTCGACCAGCCGCCGCGTCAGATAGCCGGAGTCGGCGGTCTTGAGCGCGGTGTCCGCGAGCCCCTTGCGCGCGCCGTGCGTGGAGATGAAGTACTCGAGCACCGTCAACCCCTCGCGGAAGTTCGCCGTGATCGGAGTTTCAATCACCTCGCCCGAGGGTTTGGCCATCAGCCCGCGCATGCCCGACAACTGACGGATCTGCTGTTTGGAACCGCGCGCGCCCGAGTCGGCCATGATGTAGATCGGGTTCATGGTCCCCTCTTCGTCCGCGCGCTTCATGTTGCCGAACATCTCGTCGGCAACCTGATCGGTGACCAACGACCACATCTGGATGACCTTGTTGGAGCGCTCGCCATTGGTGATTGCGCCGTCCATGTATTGTTTCTGGACTTCGATCACCTTCTTGTCGGCTTCGTCCACAGTCTTGTACTTGCTGGGCGGGATCACCATGTCATCCAGGCCAACGGAGAGGCCGGACTTGGTGGCGTAGTTGAAACCCAGCGACTTGATGCGGTCCAGCATTCCAACGGTAACTTCAAGCCCCAGGTTTTGGTTGCAGTAGTTCACCAGTTGCCCGATGCCCTTCTTCTTCAACAGGCCGTTGACGAACGGCATCCCCGCCGGCAGAGAGTCGTTCAGAATCACTCGCCCCACGGTCGTCGAGATGTACTCCTTGTTGAATTCCACGGCCTCGGTGTGGGTCAGATCCTGGTCGTCGTAGGCGGTGGTCATATCCAGCACCTGGCCCGAATAGCGCAGCCGGATGGGCGTCAGGGTCTCGAGTTCCTTGGCTTCGAGAGCCATCAGGATCTCTTCGGTGTTGGCAAAGACGCGTCCCTCGCCCTTTGCGCCCTTCTTGGCCTTGGTCAGGTAGTAGAGCCCCAGCACCATGTCCTGCGTGGGCACGGTGATCGGCTGGCCGGAGGCCGGCGAAAGAATGTTGTGCGAGGCCAGCATCAGCACGCTGGCTTCAATCTGCGCCTCGGGAGAGAGCGGAATGTGCACCGCCATCTGATCGCCGTCGAAGTCCGCGTTGAACGCCGTACACACCAGGGGGTGGATCTTGATCGCCTTGCCTTCCACCAGAACCGGCTCAAAGGCCTGAATGCCAAGCCGGTGCAACGTGGGAGCGCGGTTCAGCAGCACCGGGTGGTCCTTGATCACTTCCTCGAGGATGTCCCACACCACCGCCTCCTGCATCTCCACCATCTCCTTGGCCTGCTTGATGGTGGTGCAGTGGCCGGTCTGTTCGAGGCGGTGATAGATGAACGGCTTGAACAACTCGAGGGCCATCTTCTTGGGCAGTCCGCACTGGTGCAATTTCAATTCCGGCCCCACCACGATCACCGACCGTCCCGAGTAGTCCACGCGCTTGCCCAGCAGGTTCTGCCGGAAACGGCCCTGCTTGCCCTTCAAGGTGTCGGACAGCGACTTCAACGGGCGGTTGTTCGCGCCCCTCAGCACGCGCCCGCGGCGGCCGTTGTCGAACAGCGCGTCCACCGCTTCCTGCAGCATGCGCTTCTCGTTGCGCACAATTACTTCCGGCGCGTGCAGGTCCATCAGCTTCTTCAACCGGTTGTTGCGGTTGATCACGCGGCGATAGAGGTCGTTCAAATCCGAGGTCGCAAACCGCCCGCCGTCCAGGGGCACGAGCGGGCGCAGCTCCGGCGGAATGACCGGCAGCACATCCAGAATCATCCAATGCGGCTTGTTCGAGCTCTTGCGGAACGCTTCCACCACCTTGAGCCGCTTGGCGAACTTCAGCTTCTTCTGCGCCGAGGTCTCGGTCTTCATCCGCTCCCGCAGCTCGATGCCCAGCTCATTGATCTGCACCCGCTTGAGCAATTCCTTGATCGCCTCGGCGCCCATCATGGCCTTGAAGCCCGAGGGCCGGAACTGGGCATCCAGTTCGCGGAACTTGCCTTCGTCCTTGATGATCTCGCGTTCCTTTACCGGCGCGTCGCCCGGATCGACGACCACGTACGACTCGAAGTAGAGGATGCTTTCCAGATCGCGGAGAGAAATATCCAGCAGGTGGCCGATCCTCGACGGCAGTCCCTTGAAGAACCACACGTGCGAACAGGGAGAAGCCAGCTCGATGTGCCCCATGCGCTCGCGGCGCACCTTGCTCACCGTCACTTCCACGCCGCACTTGTCGCAGATCACGCCGCGGTGCTTCATGCGCTTGTACTTGCCGCACAAACACTCCCAGTCGGTCACCGGCCCAAAGATGCGCGCGCAGAACAGCCCGTCGCGTTCCGGCTTGAAGGTACGGTAGTTGATGGTCTCCGGCTTGGTAACCTCGCCATGGGACCAACTGCGGATCTTCTCCGGCGAGGCAAGCATGATGCGGATAGCGTCAAAGTCGGTAATGGGGCTGGAAAGCTCAAACGGGTTCGAACGGAACAAGGCGACCCTCCTTGGCGGGCCTCTCGGCGCCGGCCACGGCTGTTCCCGGGAGGTTTGAAGGATTCTTCCTTCCCGGGAAGCGGTGGTTACCGCTTTCAAGAAGAACCCTGAAAATACCAGCTATTAGCTTTCAGCTCTCAGCTCTCAGCTTCTTCCGTGCCTGAGCCGCTTCCACGCTTTCCAGCCAATATGCAACTCCACTTTGCCTCGGCTGTCAGTTCAACCTCGATCAAGCTGGAGGCTGAAGGCTGAAAGCTGAAAGCTGCTTCTAATCGGCCACCGCCGCCACTTCCGGCGCCGGCGCTTTGCGCACCAAATCCGCGCGCTTGATCAATTCCACGTCCAGGCAAAGCGACTGCAATTCGCGAATCAGCACGTTGAACGACTCCGGCACGCCGGGCTCGATGGCCGCCTCGCCCTTGACAATGGCCTCGTAGATTTTTGTGCGGCCATACACGTCGTCCGACTTCGCCGTGAGCAGTTCTTGCAGGATGTAGGCGGCGCCATAAGCTTCCAGCGCCCACACTTCCATCTCGCCGAAGCGCTGCCCGCCAAACTGCGCCTTGCCGCCCAGCGGCTGTTGGGTAATGAGCGAGTACGGCCCGATCGAGCGGGCGTGAATCTTGTCGTCCACCAGGTGCGAAAGCTTGAGCATGTAGATGTAGCCCACTGTGACCGGCTGCTCGAACTGTTCGCCGGTCATGCCGTCGAATAGCGGCGTTTTCCCCGAGGAGGGCAGTCCGGCCGAAGCCAACAGAGCCTTGATCTCGCTCTCCTGCGCCCCGTCGAAGACCGCCGTTCCAAACCAGATGCCGCGCTCCATGCCCGCGGCCACGCGCAGCAGCATCTGGTCGTCCAGTTCCAGCAACTGCCGCAGCGCCGCGGTCCCGGCAAACTCCTTCTTCATCACTTCGCGGGCGTAGGCCGCGCCGGTGTTGGCCCGGATCAAATCCGCGATTTTTGCGCCCAGCGCATGCGCGGCCCAGCCCAGGTGGGTCTCCAGAATCTGGCCCACGTTCATGCGCGAAGGCACGCCCAGCGGGTTCAGCACAATCTCGACAGGGGTTCCATCGGGCAGATAGGGCATATCCTCTTCCGGCAAAATGCGCGCGATCACGCCCTTGTTCCCGTGCCGGCCGGCCATCTTGTCGCCGACGCTCAGCTTGCGCTTCATGGCCACGTAGGCCTTCACCATCTTGATTACGCCCGGCGGCAGCTCGTCGCCCTTCTGCAGCTTGGCAACTTTTTCATTGGTGATCTTGCGCAGCACCTCGATCTGACGCGAGGTCATCTCCTCGATCTCGTCGATCTGCTCGTTGACGCGCGGGTCCTTGTCGGCATAGCGTATGCGCTTCAGGTTCTTGGTGGAGATCCGCTCGATCGTCTCCCGATCCAGAATTGCGCCCTTGGTCAGAAGGCGCTTGTTGGTCCGCTCGTCGTGCAGGTCGGCCAGCACTTCCTTCTGGCCGAGAATGCTGTCCAGGCGCTTGAGCCGCTCATCGGTCAAAATGCGAATCTCGTCGCCCAGGTTCTTTTCGAGCTTGGCCACGTACTCGCCTTCGATCTGCTTGGCCCGCTCATCCTTCTCCTGGCCCTTGCGGCTGAAGATGCGCACATCCACCACCGTGCCCTCGATGCCCGGAGGACAGGTGAGCGAGGCGTCGCGCACATCGCCGGCCTTCTCGCCGAAGATGGCGCGCAGCAGCTTCTCTTCCGGCGTCAGTTGGGTCTCGCCCTTGGGCGTCACCTTGCCCACCAGAATGTCGCCGTGCTTGATCTGGGCGCCGATGCGGATCACGCCGCTCTCGTCGAGATCGCGCAACGCATGCTCGCTTACGTTGGGAATGTCGCGCGTGATCTCCTCGGGACCGAGCTTGGTGTCGCGGGCCTCGATCTCGAATTCTTCAATATGGACCGAGGTGTAGTAGTCCTCTCTTACCAGCCTTTCGCTGATCAGGATGGCGTCCTCGAAGTTGTATCCGCGCCAGGGCATGAAGGCCACCAGCACGTTGCGGCCCAGCGCCAACTCGCCTTGCTCGGTGCATGGGCCGTCGGCAATCACCTGCCCCTTGACGACGCGATCGCCCTCCCGGACCACGGGTTTCTGATTGATGCAGGTGTTCTGATTGGAACGCTTGAACTTGATCAGGGTGTAGATATCGGAGCCCACCTCGCGGGAAAGCTGGGTGGGATGATGCTCGCCTTCCACGCGCACAATAATGCGCTGGGAGTCCACCGAGTCCACAATGCCGTTGCGCTTGGCCAGGATCACGGCCCCGGAGTCGCGGGCCGTCACGCCTTCCATGCCGGTGCCCACCAGCGGCGCCTCGGCCACCAAAAGAGGAACGGACTGGCGCTGCATGTTGGCGCCCATCAGCGCCCGGTTGGCGTCGTCGTGCTCCAGGAAGGGCACCAGCGAAGCGGCCACGGAAACAAGCTGCTTGGGGCTCACGTCGATGTAGTCCACCTCGGCCCGGTTCACCAGAACGAAGTTGCCCTGACGGCGCGCGTTCACCAGGTCTTCGGTGATCTCGCCGGCCTCGTTAAACTCGATATTGGCCTGCGCGATGGTGTGCTTGTCCTCTTCCCAAGCGGAAAGATAAAAGCTGAAGGGAATATGCTCGATGGGCCTCTTGCCCGCCTTCCTCAGCCCCGCGTTGAGCCGCCCGGCTTCTTCCTTCTCGATGTGATCGCCCACGCGCAGGCCGCTCTCGCCGGCGTTGGCAATCTCCACGTAGTCCAGAATCCGCGACTCCTTCACCTTGCGATACGGGCTCTCGATGAACCCGTACTCGTTGATGCGCGCAAAACAGCTCAGCGAGCTAATGAGCCCGATATTGGGACCTTCCGGGGTCTCGATCGGACAGATGCGCCCGTAGTGCGTGGGGTGCACGTCGCGCACCTCAAAGCCGGCGCGCTCGCGCGACAACCCGCCCGGCCCAAGCGCCGACAACCGCCGCTTGTGCGTGATCTCGGAGAGCGGATTGGTCTGGTCCATGAACTGCGACAACTGCGACGAACCGAAGAACTCGCGGATCGCCGCCATCACCGGCTTGGCGTTGATCAGGTCGTGCGGCATGGCCGTGGAAAGCTCCTGATACACGCTCATCTTTTCTTTGATCGCCCGCTCCATTCTCACCAGGCCGATGCGGAACTGATTCTCCATCAGCTCGCCGACCGCCCGCACCCGCCGGTTGCCCAGGTGATCGATGTCGTCCACCATGCCGATGTTCTTGCGCAGCTTCAGCAGGTAGCGGATGGTCGCATAGAAATCCTCCGGCGTCAGGGTGCGGTGGTCCAGCCCTGTTGCGTCCTGGTTCTCGTACAGCTTGATGTTGAACTTGAGCCGTCCCACGCGCGAAAAATCGTATTTGCGGGCTTCGAAGAACATGCCTTCGAACAGCGCCGTGGCCGTATCCAAGGTCGGCGGGTCGCCGGGGCGCAGCTTGCGGTAGATCTCGATCAGCGCCTCTTCCGGTTTTCTGATGGAGTCGCGCTTCAGCGTGTTGGTAATGATGTTGCCTACGTCGTCGCGCTCGGGAAAGAACACCTCAAAGCTGGCCGCGCCGCTGGAAAGCACCTTGTGCAGGCGATCGGCGGTCAACTCGACGTTGGCCTCCACCACCACTTCGCCGGTATTCAGGTCCACCACGTCGGCCGCGGTGAGCGCTCCGTCCAGCTCGGCCGGCTCGACTTCGATCCGGTCGACGGCCGCGGCGCGAATCGCCTTCAGAGTGTGCGGCGTGATCTTGCGCCCCGAGTAGGCAATCTCCGCGCCGTGATGCAGCACCGCATGCGCCGGTTTGGCGCCCACCAGGTGGGTGTTCGCCTTGGCGTCCTCGGGCACCGCCCAGTGCAGCTTGCCCTCGGCAACGTGCAACCGGTCCACCGTATAGAAGGTCTTGAGAATCTCCTCGTCGGAGCGCAGTCCCAGCGCGCGCAGAAAGATGGTGCCCAGAAACTTGCGCTTGCGGTCGATGCGCACATAGAGCGTGTTCTTCTGGTCGTACTCGAACTCCACCCAGGAGCCGCGATAGGGAATGATCTTGCCCAGAAAGTAGGTGCGGTTGTTCGCGGTCTCGAAGAAGACGCCGGGCGAGCGGTGCAATTGCGAAACGATCACCCGCTCGGTGCCGTTGACGATGAAGGTGCCGTTCGGCGTCATCAGGGGAATGTCGCCGAAAAAGACCTCTTGCTCCTTGATGTCGCGAATGGTCTTGTTGCCGGTCTCCGCATCCTTGTCGTAGATGGTGAGCCGCACCGTCACCTTCAACGGCGCGGAGAAGGTCATGCCCCGTTCCTCGCACTCCTGCTGGTCGTACTTCAACTGCAGGCTGACCGGGTCGCCGCACTTGTTGCAGAAGTCGGGAACGTTCTTGTTGTAGGTTCCGCACTTCTGGCAGAGCACGTCGCCGGGAAGAAACGGATCGGTAATCACCATCGACCCGCATTGCACGCAAGCCGTGCGCAGGTGGTGCAGCCCCTTCAGGTGGCCGCACTTGCACTCCCAGTTGCCGATGGAGAAGTCTACAAAGTCCAGTTGCGATATGCCGCGGAAGTCGGCGATGGGAAATACCGACACAAACACCGACTGCAAGCCCGAGTCGTCCCGCTCGTTGGGCAGCTTATCCATCTGCAGAAAGCGCTCGTAGGAGCGGCGCTGCACTTCAATCAGGTTTGGAATCTGCGTTGCGGTGGGAATCTTAGAAAAATCGAGCCTGCTGCGAATCGCGCGCTTCTCGTTAGGCATGATCACTCCTGAGCCTCGTCTTTCCAGAGCCTGGCCCGCGGGTTGGGGCCGGGTCCGGTCCGGCGCCCAAGTCTCCCCGGCGCCGGCTGTTTACGGTAAGAAAATCAAATCTCCGGACTGGCGCACTCGCAACTCCAGTCCCACCCCTGCGCTCAATCCACGCCGTGAGCGCGCCGGGAACAAAGGCCAGGCCGGTACGTGAGAGTTCGGTCAAATTCGCGTGTTGGGCGTTGCCGGATATCCGGCAAGTGCGCTAGACTGCGCACAATCGAGGAAGCAAGCGCAACGGCTGTTGACGTTCTGCATACCTATGCGCAAATTGCAGATTTCGCCGCGAAGGCGCGATCTGCCGCGGGTGGAACACACAAAAAGCCCGAGAGGACACAATGCCTCACGAGCGCGGCTTAATGCCTGTGCCCCCAACCGGATTCTGAACCCTGCTCTCGCCGATCCCAATACTCGCTTCTGCCGCCCGCCACCCACTCGTCAAGATCTGCCCGCCCTCACCCCTGGCAAGTTCTTGACCCTACGGCACTTGACCATCGCTTTGCGCCTTCCGCCAGGGTGCCTGGCTCGACCTCGGCGAACCGACGCATGTGTGCCGTTCCATCAATCTGAAAACGCGCCGCCGGAACTCCTGCTCTGCTCCAGGAGAGATCGGAGAGAGCCGAAAAGACGCGCAACGAATATCGTAGCGCGTCCCGGCCGGGTTTGCAAGTTACCGGCAAGCGAGTCTGGCTGCCCCGTCCCACTTGTCGATTCTTCTACTTGATTTCGATGGTTGCGATGCCTTCGAACTTCTTCCGGATGGCCTCGGCTTCGTCCTTGGTGGCGCTTTCCTTGATCGCCTTGGGAGCCCCGTCCACCAGGTCCTTGGCTTCCTTCAGACCCAGCGAGGTAACCTCGCGCACGGCCTTGATGGTGTTAATCTTGTTGGCGCCAAAGTCCTTCAGGATGACCGCGAATTCGGTCTTCTCCTCGACCACGGGAGCCGCCGCGCCGGCGCCCGCCGCCACCGCCACGGGAGCCGCTGCCGCCGCCGAAACACCAAGCCGCTCCTCCAGCTTCTTGACCAGGGCCGCCGCTTCCAGCAGGCTCAGGCTCACAATCTGCTCTTCCAACTGCACCAGATCCGCCATTTTATTCTCCATTCAGAATCGTTTGATATTGATGTTCCCGGCCGCCGTCCCAGAGTGAAAGTTTCCGATGCGCCAGACCCGCGCCCTTCCGCCTGCTCCCCGGCCAAACTCCCTGAAAACCAGCTTTCAGCTTTTAGCTGTCAGCTTTTAGCTCTTCCGCGGTGTAACCACCGGTCCCGGCTTCCGCGAGATAAGCTAAAAGCTAAGAGCTAGCGGCTAGAAGCTTCTACGCCGCGCCGGCAAACTTTTCCTTCTCCACGCCCTGGCCCAGAACCACCGCCAAGTCGCGGCCCGCCGCATTCAGCACCGTCACCAGCCGCTGCGCCGGAGCGTTGATGAGGAACAGCAGCTTGGCGAAGATCTCATCCTTGCCCGGCATGGTCGCCAGCGCCTTCACTTCCTCCACGCCCAGCAGATTGCCATCCACGATGCCCAGCTTGAACTGGAACTCCGCGTGTTCGCCCGCCCACTTGGCAAAAACCTTGGCCAGGGCCACTGGATCGCCCGCGGTAAAGGCCACCGAGTTCACGCCCTTGAGCCCCTGCAGCGCGGCCTCCACCTGCGTGCCCCTGCCGGAGACGGCCGCCAGCTTGTTCTTCACCACGCGGTACTTGCCCCCCGCCTCGCGGATCACCTTGCGCAGTTCATAGTCCTTGGCCACCGTCAGCTTGCTGAATGTGCCGATAATCGCGGTCGTCGAGGTCTCCAGCTCCTTGGCCAGCAACTGGACCTTCTCCGTTTTCTTCGCTCTTGAAATCGCCATGTCTTCGCTCCGCTACGACAGGGGTCAGGGATCAGGGGTCAGCACGCTAAAGTGCCGCATCCATCTCCGCTACTCCCAACCCCCTCCTTGCCCTCAAAGGGCACCCTTCCCTAATTCCTTGCCGCCGCCGTCTTGGGGCCGGACGCGATGCCGATAGGGTCACCCGGCCAAGCGATCCCTGACCTCTGACCCCTGCTTCTCAGTGCTTCCCCGCCGCGTCCGCAACCGCCGAATCCAGCGGCACCCCGGGGCCCATCGTCGAGCTCAGCGTGACGCTCTTGATGTACTTGCCCTTGGCCGCCGAAGGCTTGCTGCGCACAATCGCGCCGATCACCGTGGTCGCGTTATCCACCAGTTTCTGCGGATCGAAGCTCAGCTTGCCCACCGGCACGTGCACCAGGCTGGTCTTGTCGGCGCGGTACTCCACCTTGCCGGCCTTGATCTCTTTCACCGCCGCGGCTACGTCCAGGGTGACCGTGCCGGTCTTAGGATTCGGCATCAATCCCTTGGGTCCCAGCACTTTGCCCAGCCGGCCCACCACCTTCATCATGTCCGGCGTGGCGATCAGCGCGTCGAAGGCGGTCCAGTTTTCCTTCTGGATCTTCTCCACCATCTCCTCGCCGCCCACAAAGTCCGCGCCCGCCGCGGTGGCTTCTTTCTGGCGGTCTCCGGTGGCGATCACCGCCACAATCTTGGTCTTGCCCAGCCCGTGCGGCAGAACCACCGTCCCGCGCACCATCTGGTCGGCATGCCGCGTATCCACACCGAGGCGCATGGTCAGATCGACGGTCTCGTCGAACTTGGCGTACTTCACCTGCTTGAGCAGACCCACAGCCTCGGGCAGCGCATACGCCGGCTTGGTCACAGCCGCGCGCGCCTTCACAATGTTCTTCGAGTCTTTTCTAGCCATTCTTCCCTCGTCTCCCACCGCCTCTGCCAGCCCCGCTTTGCGGAGAACCTGGAGTGCTGGCCGCGCGGGCAACGTCTTTTCGTTGCCAGAGCCAGCGCTCGAACAGGTCCAGAAACCGTGGTGCTAATGACAGTCCAGGGACTTCCCCTGGACACATCTTGCATGATAGTGAAATGGGCTCCAAAATGCAAACCGGCAAAAGGGGCATCCCGTGGGACACCCCTTTACCTGCCGCACCTCAACTGAAGCTATCAGGCGCCACCGTTGCTAGGGCATAGTGGTGCTGGTGCTGGTCAAGAACCCGATCCCGAAGCGGTATTGGTAGTTCTGCTGCGGGTTGACCGAGGGCAGGGGCTGGGCCACCGCAAAGGAGGTGAACACAACAGCCGGGGTTGTCCCAGGCACAAATCCAATGTAGACGTCCGTCAGCAGCGCGCCGCTATTGGTCAGCAGATGGAGGGTATACAAGCCATCGCACGGGTTGGTGAGCAGACCGTCCGTGCCGGTTCCGTAGAGGGCGGGATTGCTGGAGACAGGCTGCAGTACTTGGGCCTGGTTGTTCACGTACCAGGGTTTGCTGCCATCCGGGTCCTTCAGGCCCAGGTGGCCGGCGCTGTCGATCACCAGCGTGACAAGCCCCATGCTGGCGCCGCCGGTTTCCGGCAGCGTCTTCCATCCTCCATTGCCGGTCGCGGGCACTCCGGATGCAGGGGTTCCCGAGGGACCGGACTCGTTGCCTTGTTGGTCGATGCCCGTCACCTGCCTGCGGTAGATCATCACCGCATAGGTCCCGGCAATGGATGCGCCGGCAGGCGATGGCTGGAAAGCCGCGGTAGAGTTCTGCGGCACGCCGATCAGTGTTCCCTGCGACGCGGTGCTGAGCAGCAACAGGGAACTCGGATAACCGAAAAGATAGGCCGACCGGTTGAAGCTCGGGTCCGTGGTCACGACCCAGGGTTGCGGATAGGTTCCGCCGGGGAAGGCGAGCGGATCGATGTTGGCGAAGGCGGGCATATTGGCACCGGCAAGCTGACCCCACCGCGAGAACCCATTGCCCGTGAGGTTTCCGCTCGAGTCGATGGTCATCGAGCCGATAGTTTGGTCGCCCATCGAAGCGCGGAGGTCAAGGAAGTTGTAGCTCTGGCTCTGGGCCTGGGTCGCGGGCTCGAAGTCGGTGGCGGTCAGATTCATCTGCGGAGTCGCCATCACCAGCACCGGCGGGTTGTCGCTGGCGGTGGTGGAGAGATTGAAGCCGGTGTTGGCCATCTCCAGCATCAGCGCCTGGCCGGGAAGCTCCAGCGCGCCCAGCACGTTGCCGTTGGCATCGCTCACCGCGGAGAGGCCGGTGCTGCTGTTGTAGCTGTAGCTAACCAGATCGGCCGAGTTGCCGGTGACGTCGGTGTTGCCGTTGTTCACGTCGTAGTAGGCCAGCGTCCCCGCGTTCGGGTCGATGACGATGGTCAGCAGGTCGCCGGTCGCCGAGCTGCCCACGTAGTACCTGGGCGCGGTCGCCACATACGAGGGATTCGAGGTGCCCAGCGAGTTCCATGCCGGCGCGGTCGTCGGATTGGAGCTGGAACTGCCCGTGTTCGGCGCCGTGGAGACCGATGTCGCCGGCAGGCCTACCCCGTAGAAGTAGTTGTAGTCGTTGCCGGGGTTGTAGGAGGTGTTGGTCGAGAAACTCGAAAGCAGGACCGTCCCCGAGGTAAAGGCAACGAAGACCTGCTGCGTCTGATTGCTCCCGAACGGGCCATCCGTATTGCTGAAGGTGAACAGGCCATAGCAGGGATCGCTGAGTTTGCCGTCGCTGCCGGTCCCGTAGAGGGCAGGCGTATTCACGACCGGCACCAGCAGGCCGGTGGCCATGGTGTGGCCCTGACCGTCGGTCAGGCTTAGATTCCCTGACTTGTCCAGCGCAAGCGTGGCCACGCCCCAATTGACGTTGCCTGCCTCCGGGCTGTTGCCGTCCGGACCGTAGGCGCTGGTCTTCTCGTAGTACGTCAGGTCGTAAGTTCCTGCCCAACTGGGATCGAAGTTCGGCGAACTGGCCTTGGGCAGCCCGATCATCGATCCATCCTCGGAATCGTCCAGAAACTTTCCATCGCTGGTTCCGAAGATGTAATTCAGGCCCGATCCAATGGGCGGCGCGGTGTCCTGAAGAGTCAGGTAATACTGCGAACTGGCGGCCGAGGGCGGCGGGAACACAAAGCTGTCGAAGCCGGTTTTGTCTGGGGTTGTGCTGAGCAGATTGAACGGCATGTACTGAGACAGAGAGATATTGCCCGAGCCGTCGATCCCAACCGAAGCAATCCCCACCCCTCCTCCCTGAGTGCGGAACTCCATCATGTTGTAGTTATGGTTTTCAAAGCTGGACAGCGTGACGCTCTGCTGGGTAACGCTGGTCACGAGCGCCAATTGGTCCTGGTTGGGTCCGGCATTGTTCATCAGCGCCACGATCCCATAGCCCGGAACCTCCGAAAGCGACAACAGATGGCCGGCGGGATCGTTCAGGGTGGTGTTGCCGTTGAAGTCGGTCATATAGGTGGCCGTTCCCGTGGCGCCGTTGCTGGTGTCCGTGTACGTGATAGTGTTCTGGCTTTGGCTGATCGAAATGGTGAGGAAGTCGCCCACCGAAGCCGTGCCGCTGTAAGACCGCGTCGCCGCGGGAACCGTGACCGTTGCCTGGCCATGCACGGTGCCGCTGGTGGCGATGATGTCCGCACTGCCTTGCGCCACAGCAGTCACCAAGCCGGACGAAGAGACCGTAGCAGCTGCCGTGTTGTCCGACGACCAGGTTAACGACGAGGTCAAGTCCTTGGTGCTGGAGTCGCTGTACGTGCCGGTCGCCGTAAGCTGCTGTGTGCCGCCAATGGCGATCGTCAAGGACCCGGAGCTTGCAACGGCGATCGATTGCAGTGAAGGCGGAACGGTGACCGTGGCCTGGCCATTCACGGCGGCGCCGGTGGCGATGATATCCGCGCTGCCCGCGGCGACACCCGTCGCCAGTCCGGACGAAGAAACCGTGGCCGCCGCCGTGTTGTCGGATGACCACGTTACCGCGGCAGTAATGTCCTTGGTGCTCGAGTCGCTATAGGTCCCGGTGGCCTTGAACTGTTGCGTGCTTCCAATGGCAATCGTGAGAGAGGTAGCTGTTACGGCGATCGATTGCAGTGTTGCAGCCGGCACCGTCACCGCCGCCTGGCCGTGGATGCTGCCGCTGGTGGCAATGACATTCGCGCTGCCCGCCGCGACACCCGTCGCCAGTCCGGACGAAGAAACCGTAGCCGCCGCCGTATTGTCCGAGGACCAGGTGACCGAGCTCGTAATGTCCTTGGTGCTCGAGTCGCTATAGGTCCCGGTGGCCTTGAACTGTTGCGTGCTTCCAATGGCAATCGTGAGAGAGGTGGCCGTTACGGCGATCGATTGCAGCGTCGCAGCCGGCACCGTCACCGCCGCCTGGCCGTGGATGCCGCCGCTGGTTGCGATAATGTTCACGCTGCCCGCCGCGACACCCGTCGCCAGTCCGGACGAAGAAACCGTCGCCGCCGCCGTATTGTCCGAGGACCAGGTGACCGAGTTCGTGATGTCCTTGGTGCTCGAATCGCTGTAGGTCCCGGTCGCCTTGAACTGTTGTGTGCTTCCAATTGCAATCGTGAGAGAGGTGGCCGTTACGGCGATCGATTGCAGCGTCACAGCCGGCACGGTCACCGCCGCCTGGCCGTGGATGCTGCCGCTGGTGGCGATAATATTCGCGCTGCCGGCCGCCATTCCTGTCGCCATTCCTGTCGAGGAGACCGCCGCCACGCCGGGAGTGTCCGACGACCAGGTGACCGTCGACGTCAGATCCTGGGTGCTGGAATCGCTGTACGTGGCAGTTGCCTTGTACTGCTGCGTCCCGCCGATCACCAGGGTCGCACCCGCCGGCGTCACCGCGATGGACTGAAGTGTGGCAGGCGCCGGCGATGCACTTCCGCCGCAACCTGTGAGCATTGAAATCGCGCTAGCCATCGACAGCAGGGAAATCCCCGCAAAAAGCCTCATCCTCATCGCCCGCTCCGTCTGTTCAGAAATGGAACATCGAGAGCAGTATCGCCTTGGACTTGTGGCTGTGAGTCGGTTTCTTGCGTTGATACGGGTCACCGGTTGCGCCGATTCCCGCCACAGAACCGTCGTGCCCAAATTGGGCCGGCCTCCCCGATCGCGCTTTCACCCGTGGCCCAGCCCGGCCCGCGTTGAGCCGCTTGATCTTGCGCGGACGGGTTGGCAGGCCCTTGGGCGGTCAGAGTTCCAGGAGAGAGCCGCGTTGCCGGGGAAGAGTCCGTCGCACTTGGAAAACTGTCGCGCCACTTTCCCCGCGCCCACTTTTGTGGCACACTTTTACGCATGGGAAGCAAAGACAAAGGCAGGAAAGAAGTCAAGAAGGCGCCGAAGCCCAAGCCCAAACCGGAGCCGGTGCAAAAGCGCGAGATCTTCACGCCGGCCCCGCCCAAGTAAGGCCGCTCCAGCCGCACAACGCTCCGGCGAGCCTCCATTCACCCGCGGAACGGCCTTCCCCGCCATGGGAGGGCCTTTCCACGTCTGCCCTCGGCGCAGCCCATCGGGTTGCTGGATTCAATCCCCGCCCAGACAACTTTTTCCTCGCATGGAACCGCCCCTCCCGGAAAAGCTGTAGTTTGAAAACAAGTCCCTCGCCGGGAGGTTCCGTCATGCCGTGGAAGAGTATTGCAATCCTTGCCACCGCCGCCATCCTCGCAACCGCCGCCCAAGGTCAACAACCAGTCCGGCAATCTCCCGGCCCAACCACTGCCACCGCCATCTCTGCTCTCCCCGCCCAGCAGCCGCCCAATCGCCCCTCCATCGGCCTCGCCCTCGAAGGCGGGGGCGCCCTCGGCTTGGCCCATATCGGCATCCTCCAGTGGCTTGAGGAGAACCACATCCCCATCGACCGCCTGGCCGGAACCAGCATGGGCGCCCTGGTCGGCGCCCTCTACGCATCCGGCCAAGCCCCCGCGCAAATCCAGGCCCTCGCCCTCGGGGATTCTCTCTCCCGCGTCTTCGCCATCGAAACCCCTTACGCCGAAGAGAGCTTCCGCCGCCGCCAGGATCGCCGCGAAGTTCCGGGAGCGCTCACGATCGGCCTTCGCCACGGACCCCACATCCGCAACGCGGTCTTCTCCAACCGCGGGATCGATGAGTTTCTCCGCGCCGAGCTGTTCGATTACAACGGCGCGGGGGTTGACTACGACAACCTCCCCATCCCCTTCCGCTGCGTTGCCACCGATCTCAACACTCTTGCTCCGTTCACCTTTGCCGCCGGTCCCCTGCCCGACGCCGTGCGCGCCTCCATCTCCATCCCCGGCGTCTTTGCTCCGGTCAGGGATGGCAATGGCCATTTTCTCGTCGATGGCGGCATCCTCGACAACCTCCCCACCGACATCCTGCGCGGCGACCTGCGCGCGCAGATCGTCATCGCTGTCCGGTTGGAGGATGCGCCCCTCGCCGCGGGCGACACGCAGTCCATCGTCGGCGTCCTCAACCGCGCCTTCTCCGCCGGCATCGTCCGCAACGTCCAACAAGCAGAAAGCCTTGCCGATATCGTTATCCGCGTCCCCGTCGGCAAATTCTCCTCGACCGATTACAGCAAGGCCAAAGATCTGATTGAGATCGGCTACCAGGCTGCCAAAGACAACGGCCCCGCTCTGCTTCGTTACGCCCTCAGCGAGGCCGGATGGCAAGCCTACCTGGCCGCGCGCCAGGAGCGTCTCCGTCCACAGCCCGGCGTTCTTCGCCAGGTCAAGGTCGAGGGAGTGGGCGCGGGCGCCGTTCGCCAGACCCTCTCCGAGATGAAGCCTCTGGAAGGCCGGGAGATCTCCCCTGCCCGCACCATCGACGCCCTCAAGCCCATCCAGTCCAACGGTGGAATTCAGGCCACCTGGGTGACTTTCGCGGCGGCGCCCGCCCCTGGCCCTCCAGACCTTGGCGCCGCCGAAGCCGCTCTCCCGGACACCGGCATCCGGGTCCGCCTCGGCAACGATCCCACCGGGCCGCCCTACCTGCTGGTCGGCCCCGACCTCGCCGCCGCCACCCACAACCTCACGCGATCCGCCATGAGCCTCCGCTTCATCGATCAGAACCTCGGCGGCTTCGGCTCCGAACTTCGCGCCGGAGGGCGCATCGGCTTCATGACCGACATGTGGGCCGAGTACTACCGCCTGCTTGCCCCACGCGGCTACTTCATCGAGCCCAGAGGGGAGATCCTCCGCCAGCCCGTCTACATCTGGGCCAATCAGGCGCGCATCGCCGAACGCTTCCAGCAAAACCTGGATGCCGGCCTGGTGGTAGGCCGCACCTTTACGCCGCACCTGCAAATCTCCGCCGACTGGCGCGCCCAGGACACCCACTGGAGCCTCACCACCGGCTCCGGCGGCGGGCCCGATCTCTCTGGAACTGCCCAGACCGGCCTGCTCCGCATCAACATCGACAGAGCCTCTGCCGGCACCGTCTCTCCCGATGGCTTCCGCCTCGCCCTGGCCGCCGGCGCTTTCTATCATGCCGCCGGCAGCGCCAACGCACCCCTGGTCCGGCTCTCCTTTGCCCGCACCCGCCCATGGGGTGAAAGCAACATCTTCGGAGTCACCGCCGACATCAACTCCTATCTCCGCGCCAACGTAGCCCAGCCCTACCGCTTCACCCTGGGAGGACCGCAGCGCCTCTCCGCCTCCTCCTTCGACGAGTTCCGCGGCACCGATACAGCCCTGAGCCGGGTCGGCTATCTGCACCGCATCGCCGCATTGCCCACCGGCCTCGGCCAGGGTCTTTACGCCGTCCTGGCCTACGAAGCCGGCGAAATCTGGTCGCCGGAAGCGCGCTCGATCCTGCGCCAGGACGGAACCACGGGCCTGCTTGCCAACACTCCGATCGGCGTCGTCACCCTAGGTGTCTCTGTAGGCGATGCCGGCCGCCGCAAAGTTTTCCTCACCCTGGGCCGCGTGTTCTGAGGGGCCCAAACTGCCGCCAACGGGATCGGGGCGGGCCGGCTGTCCGCGCGAAGCCGGATTCACGATCCGGCCGTGCGTCTTGGTCCGGCGATGGCGATGAAGTTGCACCCGCTGTTGAACCGCACGATCTCGGCTTCCCCAAAAACCTCCCGGATGACGCGAATCACATCCTTCTTGTGGTCCCAGTTGGTGGTGTATTTGAAGAGGGGACCCGCGAAGACATTGAGTATGCTCGCAGGACCTGTAAAGGTCTTCGCATCCAGCGCCACGAACTTCGCGTCTGCCTTCAAAGCCGCGGCAACGCGGCTCAGAGCGGAGCGCTCTCCGGGCATCGCGCTCAGGCCGAAGGTGCAGACGGCTCCGTCCAGCGACCCGGAAGCCAGTACAAGCCGAGCCGCATCGGCCTGCACAAATTCGACATTGCGCCAGCCGCGGGATTCCGCCCTCGCACGGGCCGCATTCAGCATTCCTTCGCTGTAATCCACGGCCAGAATCCTGCCTTCCGGTCCCACCCGGTCTTCCAGATACGGCAGATTCACGCCGGCGCCGCACGCCAAATCGAGAACGGTGTCCCCTGGCTTCAAGCCAATCGCGGCAATGGCGAGCCGCTCGAGGGTTTGTTCGCGTCCCAGGCAGGCAATCCACCGGATCGCTTTGTAGAAGCCTTCATGCTCGCCCAGCCAATCGTAGACGCGCTTCCCGAATGCCAGATCGAGAACCATTGAATCACCTCAAGCACAGAAAGGCCCTCCCATCGCAGGAGGGCCCCTCTGTCCAGGAAAAACGGAAACAGGCCTACGCGACCACGTCAATCCCCATGGAGCGCGCCGTGCCTTTGATGCTCCTGATGGCCGTCTCCACCGAGGCCGCGTTCAGGTCCGGCATCTTCTGGGTGGCGATCTCACGCACCTGCGCCTCGGTCACCTTGCCGATCTTCTCCTTGTTCGGCGTGCCCGAGCCTTTCACGACTCCCGCCGCCTTCTTCAGCAAGACCGCCGCCGGCGGCGTCTTGGTTACAAACGAAAAGCTGCGGTCGGCGTATACCGTGATGACGACCGGGATCGTCAGCCCGGCCATCTCCTTGTTCTGCGTGCGCGCGTTGAACTGCTTGCAGAACTCCATGATGTTGACCTGCGCCTGACCCAGCGCCGGGCCAACCGGCGGCGCGGGCGTGGCCTTCGCGGCCTCGATCTGCAACTTCACATACCCGGTAATCTTCTTCGGAGGCGCCATGATGTTCGTTCCTTCGGAACCAGCTTGCTGCTCCTAGCTATTAGCCATTCGCTGGACATGCCCTTCTTTCAATTTTGGTGTTACAGCCCGAGCGTTTGCTTTCAACCGGCGCCCGCTAGGTAGGCTGGACCGGCTAGAAGCTGGAAGCTAGTAGCTAGAAGCTGCAACTACTCAATCTTTTCCACCTTGCCGAACTCCAGTTCCACCGGCGTCGAGCGTCCGAAGATGGTCACCATGACCTTCATCGTCTCGCGATCTTCGTTGATCTCGTCCACCACGCCGTTGAAGTTGGCAAACGGCCCGTCGGTAATCCGGACCTGCTCGTTCTTCTCGAACTTGATCTTCAGCCGCGGCTTGTCCTTGGCCGTCTCGGAACGGAAGAGAATCGAGCTGACCTCTTCCTCGCTGAGCGCCACCGGCTTGTCGCCCGTGCCCAGAAACCCTGTCACCTTCGGCGTATCCTTCAGCACGTGCCACAGATGGTTGTCCAGTTCCATCTCCACCAGCACATAGCCAGGCAGAAAGACCCGCTCCACGGTGCGCTTTTTCCCATTGACAATCTCGGTCACCGGCTCGGTGGGGATCATCACCCGGCCTACCTTGTCGCGCAGTCCAAACGCCTGCACCCGGCTCTCGATCGACTCGCGCACCTTGCGCTCGAAGCCCGAATAAGCGTGCAGGATGTACCACCGGAAGTTTTCGTTGCGCTCCGGCGGCGGGGCTTGCTCGGCGGGTTGTTCCAACTCATCTGCCATCGTGATCTCTTTCGCGGCCGCGCTCAATCCGGCAGTCCGCTCAGCCTTTTGAGCAACCGGTCCAGGCCGAAGCCGAAGATCCAGTCCACCACAAAAAAGTAAAGCCCGAAGATGAACACCGCCACGATCACCACCGTGGTGGTTGCCTCCACCTCTTTGCGTTTGGGCGTTACCACCTTGCGCATCTCTCCACGGACATCGCTCAGAAACTGCCTGAACTCGTTCCACACGCCGACCGTCTTGTCCACGACATTCGGTCCCGATTTCTGCGCCTGCCGTTTCGCCAGCGCCGGCTTCTTCGGACTCGGCGCGTCGTCCCCGTTTACCATTGCTGCTTTGGTTGCCATGCTTCCATTCCTTCGCGTCCAGCTACCCGCCGGCCGCATACCTGCTCAATCTGGCAGGGGCGGAGGGATTCGAACCCCCAAGTTCGGTTTTGGAGACCGACAGTTTAACCGTTGAGCTTACGCCCCTAAGTGCAGCTTCTAGCTTCTAGCTTTCAGCTTCTAGCTCACCCTCGGGAAACCATCAATCCCGGCCGTCCCCATGAAAAAGCTAGAAGCTAGCAGCTAGAGCTAATAGCTGCTTTACTTCGTTTCCTTGTGCGGCTGGTGCTTGCGGCAGCGGTTACAGAACTTCTTGAACTCCAGACGCCCGGTGGTCGTCTTTTTGTTCTTGGTCGTCGTGTAATTCCGCTCCTTGCACTCCGTGCACTGCAACGTAACAATTTCCCGCATGCCCAAACCCCTTCGCTAAACCAGTGAATCGGTAATGCAGTGAACGAGTGAAGAAGTGAATAAGTGAACAGCTCTTACCTTGCCGGTTCACTAACTTCGCGTCTTCACTCTTTCACTTCTTCGCTGTCTTCCATTACTTCACAATCTCCGAAACCGTGCCCGCGCCCACCGTGCGGCCGCCTTCGCGGATGGCAAACCGCAAGCCCTTCTCCAACGCCACCGGCGTGATCAGCTCCACCGTCAACTGCACGTTGTCGCCGGGCATCACCATCTCCACCC
>Ga0326727_10004530_pt1 | contig 41533 bp, 44 predicted proteins | sample MB2enrmetagenome_FD_207643 | JGI IMG/M metagenome (GOLD analysis project Ga0326727, IMG submission 207643) | Lab enriched peat soil microbial communities from McLean, Ithaca, NY, United States - MB29MY | ecosystem: Environmental > Terrestrial > Soil > Wetlands > Peat | place: USA: New York...
CGTGCTCCTTCAATTCGCTCTTGAGCCAATCGCGCAGATTGAAGTCGCCGATCTGCTCGGCCACCTCGGGGGCTTCTTCGGGAATGCGCTCTTTGAAACAGCGCTCGCACACGAGCACGAGCCCGCTGCCGAGCCATTTGGGCTTCACCGGTTGCATCGAATCGTTCCTATGAAAATGATGGAGCCGGCGGTGGGACTCGAACCCACGATTACGAGTTTACAAAACTCGCCCTGTAGCCGCTGAGGCACGCCGGCACGACCGCGCTTCGCTTCCACGGGGCGCGGGCAGGTCCTGGCGGCTAGAGGCGCAGGTCTCGCAAGAACTCGTCGAGGGCAAGCGTGAATGCGTCGAAATCGGTGCGATGGAGATTGTGTCCCGCGCCCTCGAACGTGCGGATCACGACGCTCGGCATGCGATAGCCCTCGATCTCGTCCATGATCGCCTGCGGTACGATCGAGCTCGAACGCTCCGCCATGGCAAGCATCAGCGGCTTCTCGTAGCGCGCGATCTCCTCTCGCAAATCCCAGCTCTCGGCGGGATTCTCATCGTGCAGCGCCCGGATCGGCGCCGTCGTCATCGCATGCACGGCGTGCACTTTGCCGTCGACATCGACCGGATGCCAGTTCGCGTAGGCTGCGCGCATGGCGTCGTCGCGCGCGTCGCCGTGCAGCGAGAACGACTCCTCGAGCTCCTCGATGAACTCGTCGTACCAATCGTCGGGTGTCTGCACGATCATCGGATCGATCGCGACAACCGCGCGTACCGCCGCTCCGGCGCCCGTGCGAATCGCAACCGCGCCGCCCCATGAATGCCCGATCACGATATCGGCTCCGCCGACGGCCGCGAGCACGTTTTCGCAGTCGCGTACGCCGCGCGCGAGCGACATCGGCCCGCGCACGCTCGCGGAATCGCCGTGGCCGCGCTGGTCGTAGGCAATCACTTGATATCGGTCTGCGTAGCGTTGAGCGAAGCGGCGCCACGACATGCGTGAACTGGTCATGCCGTGCACGCACAGCATCACCGGGCCGGCGGCCCCCCAAGGCTCGATGGTGGTCGTCGCGCCGTCGTCGAGGGTGATGTGCATCGTCAGTCCTTGAGCATGACCCGCGCGGCGTTCCAGCCGGGCGCTCCCATGACGCCGCCCCCGGGATGCGCGGCCGACCCGCACATGTAGAGGTTCTTGATCGGCGTCTTGTAGTTCGCGTAGCCGGGCACCGGTCGGAAGAGATAGAGATTATGAAAGGGCATCGTTCCTTGGAAAATGTTCCCGCCGGTGAGCCCGAACTTCTCTTCGATGTCGACCGGGCTGAGGATCTGGCGGTCGAGGACCGACGCGGTGAAACCCGGCGCGTGCTTCTCGATGATCGCGAAGCAGCGGTCGGCAAACTCGTCCTTGACGGCTTGCGTCCACGGGCCGTCTTTGAGTTTGTACGGCGCGTACTGAACGAACATCGACGCGAGGTGTTTGCCCGGCGGAGCGAGCGTTTCGTCGAGCGACGACGGCAGGCACATCTCGACCACCGGCTGCTTCGACGGGTAGCCGTATTTGGCGTCGTCGTAGGCGCGCTCGATGAAGTCTTGATCGGGGACGAAGTGCACGGTGCCGTGGTGCTGCGGGCCGGGTTCGTGCCCGGGAAGCACCGTGAAGCTCGGCAGGCGGTCGAGCGCAACGTTGATTTTCACCGACGCAGAATCGTAGGTGATGCGGGCGACCGCGTCGCGGAATTCCGGCGGCAGCAGTTGCGGATCGAGAAAACGCTCGAAGGTCAGATGCATGTCGACGCCGCTCGCTACACGCTTGGCGCGGTACTCATCGCCGTTCGCAAGCGCGACGCCCGCGACGGCACCGTTCTTGGTCAGGATTTTAACGACTTCGGCTTCGGTCTTGATCTCGACGCCGAGGTCTTTGGCGGCACGTGCGAGCGAGTTCGAGAGCCCTCCCATGCCGCCGCGCATGTAGGCCCACACGCCTTTCTTGCCGTTCGTCTCGCCCATCACGTGATGGAACAGCACGTACGCCGTGCCGGGCATCGACGGGGCCATGAAGGCGCCGATGATCGCATCGGTCGCGAGCGGGCCTTTGAGGTGTTCGCTTTCGAACCAGCGGTCCAGGATGGGGCGCGCCGCGCCGGTGAGCATCTCGACCGCCTCGTTCATCGCCGGCCCGAGCTTTTGCATGCCGCGCCCGAGTTTGCCGAGCGTTGCCAGGTCGCCGAGCGACGGCTTGAGTACGTTGGGCGGGATCTGCGTGAGCGTCGGCTCGATGACCGATGCGACGCGCTCGAGCATCGCTTCGTATTTCGGATATGCCTGTGCATCGCGCTCGCTGAACTTCGCGATCTCTTGCACGTCCAGTGCCGTGCCGCGCCCGAGCATCAGATAGCGTCCGTCTTCGAAGGGTGAGAACGACGCCGGGTTGCGCTCGATCGTCTCGAAGCCGTACTCCTTGAGCCGCAGATCGCGGATGATCTCGGGGCGGAAGAGGCTGTTGACGTATGCCGCCGTTGAAACTTTGAAGCCCGGAAACGTCTCTTCGGTTACGCTCGCGCCGCCCACGACGTAGCGCCGCTCGAGCACCAGAACCTTCCACTTCGCCTTGGCGAGATAACACGCGGTGACCAGGCCGTTGTGCCCCCCGCCGATGATGATCGCGTCGTAGGTCGTCGCCACGCGTGGCCTCCCGGGATTCGTATGATTTCGAGTGCGCTTTTCCGAATGATATTCGGCGAAAGAGACTTACGGCCCGAAGGATGGCGGTCCCTCCGCGAGAAATCCCGAACGATATTCGGCTGGAGGATGGCGATGGACGCCTTCGTGAAGGCCAGCGTTACTCCGGGCCAGACGGCGTTGCCCGCACGCTGGTATGTCTCTCCCGACGCATTCGCCGCCGAGCGCGAGCGAATATTCGCGTGCGAGTGGATCTGCGTCGGTCGCAGCGAGTCGATCGGCGATGCCGGCGACTTCGTGCTCGCGCAGGTTGCCGGCGAGAGCCTCATCGTTACCCGTGACGCCTCCGGCACGTTCCACGCGTTCTACAACGTCTGCCGTCACCGTGGAACGCAGATGTGCGAAGCGGAGGGCGGCCGCTTCATGGGCTCGATCCAATGCCCGTATCACGGGTGGACGTACGGCCTGGACGGCACGCTCAAGGCTGCGCGCAACATGGCGGACGTCGCGGGCTTTCGCCGCGAGGACTACGCATTACGCGAAGCGGCGATCGCGCAGTGGGAAGGCTTTCTCTTCGTGAATCTCGCCGCCGACCCCGAGCCCTTCGAGCGGGCCTTTGCGCCGCTGCTCGGGCGCTTCGCCGCGTGGACGATCGGGTCGCTGCGCACCGCGCGCAGCATCGACTACGATCTGCACTGCAATTGGAAGCTCGTGGTGCAGAACTACTCGGAGTGCTATCACTGCCCGCTCGTTCATCCGCAGCTCGACAAACTCTCGCCGTCGGATAGCGGCCGCAACGATCTCGACGACGGGCCGTTTCTCGGGGGCTACTCCGAGCTGCGTGAGCATGCGAGCAGCCTCACGACCAGCGGATCGACGGCGCGCCCGCCGCTGGGCACCGTGAGCGGCGCCGACCGTAGCCGCATCTATTACTATGCGATCTTTCCGTCGCTGTTGCTTTCGCTGCACGCCGATTACGTGATGGCGCACTACCTCGAGCCGGTCGCCCCCGGCCGCACGAAGGTGCGTTGCGCGTGGTTGTTCGATCCGGTGACGATGGCGCGACCCGACTTCGACCCGAGCGATGCCGTGAATTTTTGGGATCTCACGAATCGCCAAGACTGGCACGTGAGCGAACTGACCTTTGCGGGCGTGAATTCGCGCGCGTATGAACCCGGGCCGTACGCAAACGCCGAGGGCCTGCTCGCCGCCTTCGATCGCCACTATCTCGCGGTGATGCGCGCATAGTGGCGGCAATCATTCGCGCCGCCGTGGCGAGCGATCTCGAGGACTTGCTGCCGCTCGTGCGCGGGTACCGCGAGTTCTACAAACAGCACCACGACGCCGCGCGCGAGCGCATCTACATGGAGATGAACTTGCGCGAACGGCGCAGCATCGTCTTCGTCGCCGTCATCGACGAGCGGACCGTCGGGTTCGTGCAGCTCTTTCGCGCGTGGAGTACGGTCTATCTCGCGCCGTCCTTCATCCTCGAAGATCTCTTCGTCGAGGAGCGCGCGCGTGGCGCCGGCGTCGCGACCGCGCTCTTAGAACGCGCCGTCAAGTACGCGCGAACGACCGGCGCCGCCGGCATGTTCCTCGAAACGGCCTTCGATAACGACCGGGCGCAGCGCGTCTACGAGCGATCGGGCTGGACCCGCGAAGGGCGGTTTCTCAAGTTCAACGCTCCGCTCTAGCGGAGCGGAAACGGCCGTTGCGAGGACTCGGGGGGTGTGGTATCGTACCGTGGTTAGCCGTCCGGGGATCCCGTGGGTCGGTGGTCGAGTGGTTAATGGCACCGGACTGTAAATTCGGCTCGCGAAAGCGATACGCTGGTTCAAATCCAGCCCGGCCCAGATTTGAGATCCCCGGACGGCAGCGCGCGGGCGTTGCATAGTGGTAGTGCTTCTGCCTTCCAAGCAGACAGCGCGGGTTCGATTCCCGCCGCCCGCTCCAAGCATGGTCTGCCGTTGTAGCTCAGTGGTAGAGCACGTCCTTGGTAAGGACGAGGCCACGGGTTCAATCCCCGTCAACGGCTCCAGATGTGAAGAAGACCCCGCGTCGCCGCGGGGTCTTCGTTCGTCTCAGTTGTTCTGTTTGAGGTGGGCGACGATCTCGCCGATCACCCGGTCGGCGTCTTCGGGTTTGGGCTGGCACGTGCCCGCGCCGACGTGGCCGCCGCCGCCGAAGCCCGCCATCATGTCGCCGACGTGCGTGTTGCAGTCGCGCTTGAGGATGCTGTGACCGACCTGGATCGAGACGAACTCGTTATTGCGTCCGTCGGCGATGCGCACCGAGACGTTCGCGGTCGGGAAGAGTTCGTAGATCAGGAAGCGGTTGCCGCTCGGGAGATTCTTATGCCCGCGCACATCGGTGATCACGACGTTGCCGTCCTGTTTGCTCGTCGCTAGGAGGTGCTCGCGGAAGGCCGGCTCTTCGGCCTTGAGACGGTCGACGTGCTTCTTGACCTCGGGGTCGCGCAGAATCTCGTCGACGCTCTTTTCTTTTGCGAGCGCCATCAAATAGCGGAAGTAGTCTTTGAAGGCGCCGAGTCCGCTGCGCGGATCGAGCGTGTACCCGACGAGAATCCAGCCTTTGGGGTCGACGATGTCGTCGCGCGTGAGCATCGCCGCGTCGAGCTTATCGGTTTCTTTGAGCAGCTCTTCGAACCGCTTGAACTTCTCGGATTTGTAATGGTCGGCGATGACACGCGCCGCACTCGGCGCGATCTCGAACGCACCCTTCATGCCGGGGTTCCATGACGCGTCCGACTGGCTCGCGTGGTGGTCGAACCACAGCGCGGCGCGCTCGTCGAAGGGGAGGTTTGCGAGGATGTCGTTGCCGGTGACGGCCACCTTGCCGTCCTGGACGTCCTTGGGGTGTGCGAAATCGACTTCGTCGATCTGCTCCACTTCCTGAAGTAGGATTGCCGACGTCAAACCATCGAGGTCGGCCCGTGTGATCAATCGCATGCCGTTCGTTCCTCCGGGCGGGCCCTTTCGCGCAACCAAGCGAGCGCTCCTTACATCGTCGGACGCATCCGAAGGGCCCGGCGCGGCGTTCGAGAGAGTAGGATGAACAACCAAACACCCAAAGTCGCTAAGACCGAAGCCGAGTGGCTGGCCGAGCTCGGCCCGGAGCGCTACGAAATCCTCCGCAAGGCCGGAACCGAACGCCCGTTTACGGGCCGCTTGCTCAACGTCCGCGAGGACGGCACCTACGTGTGCGGGGCCTGCGGCTACGAGCTCTTCAAGGCGGACGCGAAGTTCGACTCGCACTGCGGCTGGCCGTCGTTCACGCACCCCGAGGAACAACGAAACGTACGCCTGATCGAGGACCGCAGCCACGGCATGGTACGCACCGAGGTGCGTTGCGCCGCCTGCGATTCACACCTAGGTCATGTTTTCGACGACGGACCCGGGCCGCGCGGAACGCGCTACTGTATCAATTCGCTCTCGCTGGACTTCCGGCCGGCTCCGCCAAACTCGTAAACGCCGCGACGAGACGCTCGATTCCGGCGCGATCGTCACGGCTGAAGCGCGCGAGGTGGGGGCTGTCGACGTCGAAGACGCCGTAGATGCGGTTGCCCGCGCGCAGCGGCACGACGATCTCGGACTGCGAGGCGGAGTCGCACGCGATATGGTCGGCAAACGCATGGACGTCGTCGACCACGACGGTTTCGCCCGTGGTGAAGGCCTTGCCGCACACGCCGCGCCCGTAGGGAAGGCGCGTGCAGGCGGGCCGGCCGTTGAACGGGCCCAGCACGAGTTCGCCGGCCTCGCTCGCAAAGTAGAAGCCGGCCCAATTCAGGCCGTCGATCGCGTTGAAGACGAACGAGGCGAAGTTTGCACAGTTGGCGATGAAGTCGGGCTCGCCGTCGAGCAGCGCGCGCGCCTGCGCTTCGAGCAATTCGTAGTCCATGGCGCCCTCGTTCGGCGGTTCGCGTGAAAGGGCTTTCCGGAAGGCCCGGGCGAATCAGTTGGGACTTTCGTCCCATTCCCGGGGGCCCGTTGACGGATCACGAGGTCGGCAAGCGACATGGCGTAGAGGATCGCCTCCTCATGAGGCGTGCGGCATCCTTGCTTGCAACCGACCTTTCGCTCGGCGAACTCTTCGATCGTCTCACCCGCATGCTCGCCGAATACATCGATGCCTCCGTCGTGTTCATCGCGCTCGCCCGTCCGGACGACGAACATTCGATCGAGTATTTTTACGACCACGGTGACATCCGACGCTATCCGCACATCCCGCTCGGCCCGAAATCTCGCGCCCGCGCGGTGATCGGTAGCGGCGAGACGATTTGGGGCAACCGCCCCGAGGTGTGGGCGCCGCAGGGCAGCGAGCCGATCAACCGCGACCGGCCCTGGACCAACGACACGGTCTCCGCGATCTTCGTGCCGATGCGCTCGGCCGGCGCGACGGTCGGCTGTCTTTCGGTGCAGAGCACGCGCGAGGGCGCCTATACGGTCGACGACGTCGATATGATCGGCGCGATCGGCCACTATCTAGGCGTTGCCGTGCAAAACCAGCGCATGTATCAAGCGCTCCAACGCACCGCCGAATACGACCCCCTCACCTCGCTCGCGAATCACTCACGCATGTCGCGCGAACTCGATCGCGCCGTATCGGAGGCGACCTCGACGCACCCGGTTGCAGCGATCATGCTCAACCTCGTCAACTTCGGAATGTTCAACGAGACGTACGGCTACGCCGAAGGCGACGCCGTGTTGCGCAGCGTGGCTGAGACGATTCGCGAGTTCGAAGATGCCGACGAACACGTGCGCGTGGGGCGCTTCGGCGGCGACATCTTTCTCGTATTGTTGACCGATACGTCGTCGGAGCTGGTGCCGCATTTCGTCGAGCGGCTGAGCGCCAAGCTTGCCGAGCTCGCCTACGTCGCGCACGATCAGACGCTGCCGATCTCGATTGCGTGCGGGTACGCGCTCGCGCCGAACGATGCCGGCGCGCGGGCCGACCTCACCGCGCTCTGCGTGCATCGCGCGCGGCTCTCGCGCAAGCAGGGCTGCCGTCCGGTCGGTGAAGACGACGTCGACGCCTATACGGTGCACGGCTCTTTTGCCGGAGTCGAGACGATCGTCGAAGCGCTGCTCGACCGCGATCCGTTCACCCGCGTCCACCTGCTGCAATGCAACGCGATGGCCAAGCACTGGTCGGAGTTCAACCTCGAGCTCGACCATCAAGCGCTGGCGCAGTTCTTGCAGGGCGCGTTGCTGCACGACGTCGGCAAGCTGCTGGTCTCGGACAAGATTCTCGTCAAGCCGGGGCGCTTGAGCGAAGAAGAGTACGTCGCGGTTTCGCGGCACGCGGCGTTCGGGCGCCACATCTTGGGCGACCATCCCGGGTACGGCGAGGTGGCCACGATCGTCGGGCAGCACCACGAGCGCTGGGACGGTGCGGGCTATCCGGCCGGGCTTGCCGGGGAGGATATCCATCCGCTGGCCCGCGCCATCTCGATCCTGGACGCCTTCTCGGCGATGGTAGCCGATCGGCCCTACCACCGGGGGATCAGCGAGGACGCGGCGCTCGCCGAGCTCCAGCGCTGCGCCGGCACCCAGTTCGACCCCGTGCTGGTGGACCGGTTCGTGGCCTGGCGGGAAGAGGGCAACCCCTCTCCCCTGGCCTGACAGCTGCGCTCGGGCGGAATTGAACCGCCAACCTCGGCCTTAGGAGTGCCTTGCTCTATCCAGTTGAGCTACGAGCGCGCGGCAACGGCCTATTCTTCGGCGCCGGTGCTGGGGCCTAGACCCTTGCACGGCCTACCGCACTATGATACAGTCTGGTGGCTAGAACGGTCCCTCGGGCCGTTTATTTCATGTTCGTGGTAGACTGATGGCTAAGAAAGAAAATCGCGTGATGGTCGTGATGGCCTGCACCGAGTGCAAGCGTCGCAACTACAATACGCAAAAAAATAAACAGAAGACGACGGACCGGTTGGAGCTGAGCAAGTATTGCCGCTTCTGCCGTTGCCACCGTTCCCACCGCGAGACCAAGTAAACCGTAACGGCCCCGCCGGCGCGGGGTCACAGAGATTTCCTGATTGGGATGGCGCTCGGGGTAGTTTTTCCGAGTGCGAGGCGCGGAGGTCCGAAGTGAACTACGGTTCACGAGGGCCGACGCAACGAAGCAATCGGGAAAAGTACAGGGCGGTAGCTCAATTGGTAGAGTAGCGGTCTCCAAAATCGCCGGTTGCAGGTTCGAGTCCTGTCCGCCCTGCCAAGTCTTTCCTCCGGGAGTCAATGTTGGTGAACGAACAAAAAAAGAGTGCGGTGGCCCGCGGGCAGTCGGCCGATTTCGTCAGCGGCGTGATCACCGAACTTCGCCGGGTTACCTGGCCGACGCGTGACGAGTGGGTATCGGCGACGATCCTCACGATCGCGCTGGTGGTCGGCATCGGCTTGTTCACCTATGCGCTCGACCAGTTCTTCGGTTGGGCGTTCCAATGGCTCCACCCCGCAGGCTTCTAAGCGGATCATGACCGAGTTCGAACACGATTTCTCCGGCGGCGGCGTCGACATCCATCCCGAACCCGAAGCGGCGCTCGAGTCGCCCTTCGCTGCGCTCGGCGATGAGCCCGAAACCGTCGAACCCGAGCGCGAGCGCGCCGGAGAAACGGCCGCTCCCAACGCCAAAAAAGATAACCGCAACTGGTTCGTGATCCACACCTACTCCGGCTACGAGAACAAGGTCAAAGCCAACCTCGAACGCCGCATCCATTCGATGGGCATGCAAGACAAGATCTTCCGCGTGCTCGTCCCGATGGAGGATGAGGTCGAGTTCAAGGACGGCAAGCGCAAGATCACGCCGAAGAAGGTGTTCCCCGGCTACGTCCTGGTCGAGATGATCATGGACGACCAGTCGTGGTACGTCGTGCGCAACACGCAAGGCGTGACCGGCTTCGTCGGCAGCCCCGGCCCCGGCGAGAAGCCCGTGCCGCTGCAAGAAAAAGAAGTCAAGACGATCCTCAAGCAGATGGGCATCGAAGCGCCCAAGCTCAAGATCGACTTCAAGAAGGGCGACCGCGTCAAGGTCACGAGCGGCCCGTTCTTCGATTTCACCGGTGTGGTCGACGAGATCCAGCCCGAGAAGGAGCGCTTGCGCGCCCTCATCTCGATCTTCGGCCGCGAGACTCCGGTCGAACTCGAGTTCTTCCAGGTCGAAAAAGTATAGCGGCTGCGGGCATCGCTGCCCGGTGGCGCCGCTCGTCGCGATTCCCTCCGTGGAATCGCTTCTGCTGCACTTCTCGCCGCTCTCGCCATCCCGGCTCCGCGGCTCGTACGTAGCCGCCACGGTCAGCAATACCCGCAGCCACGCTTTTTCACGTGAAAAAGGCTCTCGTACTTGATTTAAAAAGCGTTGGCGGCTAGAATCTGGTAGGTTTCTCACGCGAACGACCCCGGCGCGTGAGATTGCTGAGGGGGAGGGACGCTGAACAAAGCGTTCCGCAACGGAGAAAGCTCCGACTCGAGCGCCGGAGCCCACGATGGGCGGGAGGCGCGAGGCGGCGCAGCAGCGAGCAACGACACGATGTCGTTGCGAGTAGCGGTTTCGACGTGCGGAACGGTTTGTGAAAGCGGACCGCGCTTCAAGGAAATCGCAATGGCAAAGAAGGTCGTAGGCAAGATCGGCCTGCAGATTCCAGCCGGCAAGGCTACCCCGGCGCCGCCGATCGGTCCGGCGCTCGGTCCCTACTCCCTGAATATCATGGACTTCTGCAAGCAGTACAACGAACGTACGGCTTCGCAGGCGGGCATGATCATTCCGGTCGAGATCACGGTCTTCGAAGATCGCACGTTTACGTTCATCACGAAGACGCCGCCGGCGTCGTTCTTGATCAAACAGGCGCTCAAGATCGAATCGGGATCGAAAGAACCCAACCGCAACAAGGTCGGAAAACTCACGAACGCGCAGCTCGAAGAGATCGCTAAAGTGAAGATGCCCGACATCAACGCGAACGATATCGAAGCCGCGAAGAAGATCATCGCGGGCACGGCGCGCTCGATGGGCGTGGAGGTGGAAGCCTAATGCCGCAGCATCACGGAAAGCGCTTCAAGAAACTGGCCGAGAACTTCGACAAGAAGGCGCTCTACACGGCAGCCGAAGCAGTCGATCTCGTCAAGAAGAACGCGAACGCGAAGTTCAACGAGACCATCGAGATCCACATCCGCCTGGGCGTCGACCCGAAGAAGAGCGATCAAAACGTGCGCGGAACGGTCCTGCTGCCGCACGGCACCGGCCGTACGGTGCGCGTGATTGCCTTCGCCAAGGGCGACAACGCCAAGGCCGCGCAGGAAGCGGGCGCCGACCTGGTCGGCGATCAAGACCTGATCGACAAGCTCAAAGCAGGCTTCACCGAGTTCGACGTTGCGGTCGCGACGCCGGACATGATGGCGCAAGTCGGTAAGGAACTCGGCCGTATTCTGGCGCAGAAGATGCCGAACCCGAAGGCCGGTACGGTCTCGGCGAACATCGCCGGCGCGATCCGCGACATCAAAGCCGGTAAGGTGGAATACCGTCTCGACAAGACGGCCATCATCCACACGATCGTCGGCAAGGCGCAGTTCAGCGAAAGCCAGTTGATCGAGAACGTCGGCGTGCTGCTCGATGCGGTCGTGCGCGCGAAGCCGGCAGCCGCAAAGGGCACGTACATCAAGAGCGTCACGCTCACGAGCACGATGGGGCCCGGCGTAAAGGTCGATCCGAACCGGATCAAAGCCACCGCGTAGCGACTTCCGCTACCGCCATTCCGCGAACAAGAGAGCACCGCCGTTCGGCGGTGCTCTCTTGCCATGTCAATCCGACGCAGCCGAGCTAGTGCACGATCGAGATGCGCCCGGTGTGAAGATCGTAGACGCCGCCGGCGATCGCGAGCCCGCCCTCCTTCACGGCCTTGGCTACGATCGTCGAGCGTTGCGTCAAGGCCGCGATCGTATCATGGACGTTCTGTTCGGTCGCGTTTGCGTACCAATTGCCGGGGCGGCCTTTCGATGCTCTCGCGGCTGGTGCGAGCGCGTCGACCAGCGATTGAATGTGGCCCGGCTGCGTCGTTCCGTCCTTCACGTACTGAACCGTTGCCTTGACGGCGCCGCAGTCGGAGTGGCCGAGGACCAGAATCAGCGACGAGGCAAACGACGCGACCGAATACTCGATCGATCCCAAGCCGTGGTCGTCGACGAAATTGCCGGCGAGGCGAATGCCGAAGATGCTTCCGGGACTCTGGTCGAAGACGGTCTCGACGGGTACACGCGAATCCGAGCAGCTCACGATGATGGCAAACGGCCGCTGACCGGCGGCGAGTTCGATGCGGCGCGCGGTGAGCGGCGGGCAGATGGCTTGGTCGGCGACGTAGCGCGCGTTCCCGTCCATCAGGGTTTTGAGCGCGGCTGCCGACGAGGGTTGGGGCGTTCCCGCGGGGCCGGCTGCGAGGGCGGCCGCGGGCGTCGCGGCGGCGAGGAGCCCGGCGGTTCCGAGCAAGAACGTACGGCGTGAAGACTCCATGGCACACCCTTGGCGATCCGGGCAGGTGAGCCCTCGCGCCTTGCGCCCGCGTGCCCGCTTATGGTACTCTAACCGACGGCTCCGAAGACCGTTGCCGGCCGCAAGGCCTTAATACCCGACCGTGAGGCCGGGTGAGCAACCGAGGCGCGCCCTTCGACAAGCTCAGGTTGACAGGAGTACCCGCTCGTGGTGAGCGTCGAAACTGCCTTCAAAGCGTTCGAATATAAAGCGCCCTCCGGACGGATGGAGCGCTTTTTTCATTCCAAGAAAGCTCTAACGTCTATGCCAACCGCACGTAAGGAAAACGCGGTACACGAGTTGCGCGAACGGCTTGCCGCATCGCAGAACTTGTTCTTGACCGACTTTCAAGGCTTGACCGTCGAAGAGATCACGAAGCTTCGCGGCGAGCTGCGCAAGGACGGCAGCACCTATGCCGTCGTCAAGAACACGCTCTTCAAGATCGCTGCCGGAGAAGAACTCTCCAAGGCGCTTGACGAGTTTCTCGCCGGCCCGACCGGCATCGTTTTCGCAGGTTCCGACCCGGTCGCGCCCGCGAAAGCGATCAAACAGTTCGCAGATGACAGCAAGAAGCTCGGGATCAAAGCGGCGTACGTCGACGGCAAGTTCGTCGATGCCAAGCAAGTCGAGGCGCTCGCTGCGCTGCCGCCCAAGATCGAGCTCATCGCCAAACTCGTCGGTTCGCTCTCGTCCCCGCTGCGCGGTCTCGTCACCGTGCTCTCGGGCAATCAGAGCGGCCTCGTCCGTGTACTCAATGCCGTCCGCGAGCAAAAAGAAGCCGCGGGCTCGAACGCTTAATAGGAGATCATTCGTATCATGGCAGTTGCCGAACTCATCGATCAAATCGACAAACTCACCGTGCTCGAGCTCGCCGACCTCGTCAAGCAGCTCGAAGAGAAGTACGGCGTCAGCGCGGCTGCGCCCGCGATGATGATGGCCGCCCCGGGCGCCGCTGCAGCAGCTCCGGCCGCGGAGAAGACCGAATTCGACGTGATCCTCGCGGATGCGGGCGCGGAGAAGATCAAGGTCATCAAGGCCGTTCGCGAACTCACGAGCCTCGGTCTGACCGAAGCCAAGGCGTTCGTCGAGAGCGCTCCCAAGGCGGTCAAGGAAGGCGTCACCAAAGACGAAGCCGAGACCATCAAGAAGAAGCTCGAAGAAGCCGGCGCGAAGGTCGAAGTCAAGTAGCGCGAAACCGGCGCTATGCTTCACGCGTAGTATGAGGCGGAGCCGGGTCGCCGGCTCCGCCTTGTCTTTTCTCAGGGGAGGGTGCGTTGTCGGGTCAACTCAATCCAACGAGCGTCATCATGATGCTTGCCGTGGTGGGGCTGGTGGTATATCGAAACTCCAGGCCGCAAAAGATGACGGTTGGGGCCTTTTGGATCTTTCCGGTGTTGGTCGTCGTGCTCACCGGCTGGCTGATGTGGACGACGCTCGCGATCCACGTACCCGGAGTTTTCCTGGCGGGCGGTATCGCGTCGATCGTCGGTCTCGCGCTGGGCATTCCGCTCGGTATCGCGCGCGGTCATCACAGTAACGTCCGCCTCGGCGAGCGGCCGGGGACGTTCGTCGTGGATCCGTCGATCGTCGTTATGCTGATTTGGTTGGGAGCCTTCGCGCTACGCTTCATCGTGCGGATGTATCTCCCGACGGCGGGCCCGGGTTTGCTCGCGACGACCGACGGTCTGGTGGTCTTTGCGGTTGCGTCGCTGGTGACCGCGCGGATCATCATCTTCCGTAAGTATCAGGCGCTCGCGGCCGCAGGTTAGGGTACGGCGCTATGGACGGCAACGGCGAGCTGCAGCGCCGCGCCGCGATGCTCGAAGCGATGCGCGTCTTCGTGGAAGAGCACGGGCTGGCGCCGCTCACGCTCGAAAAAGCAGCGGAGCTGACGGGCCTCTCGCCTGCGGAGTTCGAGGAGTATTTCGAATCGAAGGTCGACGTCGTCGTCGCGCTCCTGGCCGAGAATCGACGGCATCAGCGCGACGCATTCGCGCGCATTCTCGCCGAGCCGTCGATCTCGCTCGAAGAGAGCCTGCGACGGATGTGGCGCTTTTTCACCGAGTCGGAATACGGCCTGCGCACGTTCTTCGAAGCGTACGGCATGGCGTTGCAAGAGAGCGACTATCAGACGTTCCTTCATGGAACGGGGGACTGGCTGCCCATGATCGGCGCCGCCATCGAACGGTACGGCGTGCCGAAGGCGCGCTCGCAAGCCCTGGCGACGCTCGTGATCACCGTCTATCGCGGCCTGCTGATGGATCTCTATGCCACCGGGGAGCGCGCGCGTACCAATGCGGCGATGGAGCAGTGGATCGAGATGATCGCGGCCGTCCGGCCACGATGACCCGGCCCGGCTCATTGAACGCGATGTTTGCTAAAGGGGTACCGGAACGTGTTCCATCTGCGTAAAGCCTCGATGGTGTTCGTCTTTATCACCGTGCTCCTGGACATGATCGCATTCGGCATCATCGTTCCGGTGTTCAATCCGCTGGTGTTGAGCTTTACCAATCAAGACTACACCGGCGCATCGCTGCTCAACGGCGTGTTCTCGATGATCTTCGCCATGGTGCAGCTCTTCAGCTCGCCGATCCTCGGTACGCTGGCCGATCGCTTCGGCCGGCGCCCGATCATCCTGCTGTCGAATCTTGGAACTGCCCTCGACTACTTGATCCTCGCGCTCGCCCCGAATCTCGCCTGGCTGTTCTTCGGACGCGTACTCTCCGGCGCGACGACCGCGAGCGTGACGGTCGCGAGCGCGTACGTCGCCGACGTGACGCCCGAAGACAAGCGCGCGGGCGCCTACGGCATGATCAGCGCGTGTTTCGGCGTCGGGTTCGTCGTCGGCCCGGCGATCGGCGGCTTGCTTGCCGCGCACGGATTGCGTCTGCCCTTCTGGGTCGCAGCCGCCATGAGCCTCGTGAATTTTGCGTACGGCATCTTCGTGCTGCCGGAGTCGCTCGCGCCCGAACACCGCAACGCGTTCTCATGGAGCCGCGCCAACCCGTTCGGCGCGATCAAGATGCTGCGCCGTCATGCCGAGCTCTCGGGCCTGGCCGTCATGAATCTGATCGGCTACGTCGCCAACCAGGCGCTGCCGCAGTTGTGGGTCTTCTACGCGCTCTTCATGTGGTCGTGGACGATGAGTACAATCGGCATCTCGCTCGCCGTCGTCGGGATCGTGACGATCCTCGTTTCGGCGGTCGTCACTCAGCCGGTCGTCAACCGCCTCGGCGAACGTCGCGCAATCGTCCTGGGGTTAGTGCTCGGCGCTGCCGGATTCGTGCTCTACGGGACGGGAAACCAAGTGCTGTTCTGGGTTGCGATCCCCGTAAACATGCTCTGGATGATCGCCGGCTCAGCCTCTCAGGCGTTGATGACGCGACGTGTCGGTAAGCAGGAGCAAGGCGAACTGCAAGGTGCGATCAATCTGCTGCGCAGCGTCGGCATGATCGTCGGACCGCCGCTGTTCGCGGGCGTCTTCGCGCTGTCGGTGAGCCGCGCACACTCGTGGAGGGCGCCCGGCGCCGGGTGGTTTCTTGCCGCGGCCCTGCTCGTGCTCTCGGCCATCATCGCGCTGCGCGTAACCGGCGCGGACGACGACGTGAAGGAGCAGGTCGATACGACCGGCACGCTCGAGGGCGCACTCGTCGGCGATCTGCCTGTTGCCGAGTAGCCGCGGCGCTAGCGGTTTACCTTGGTGTAGATCATTCCGTCTTCGTAATCGAAATACAACTGGAAGACCGAGAGCGCGTCGCGCCCGATGATGCCGTCGTAGTCTGCGATATCGAACGTCGATCGTTCCGGCACGGTGACCTCCGCGGTCTGAAAGAGCGCGCCTCCGAACGCGAAGTCCGAGACGTTCACGATCTGCGTGCGCATCGGTCCGCCGACGGTAAGGATCGAGGTCTGCGCGAGCTCGCCGGTTTTGTTCGGTAGTTTCTCCGCGTAGTTGCGGAAGACCAGCATCTTGAACGCGCCCGTGTCGACGAGGAAGTGCCCGGGAACAGCTTCCATCGATGCCGGTACGCGCGGCACGCCGTCGTCGAGATCCGCGGGTACGGCATGGGCGCTCAGCGCCTGCGGATCGAACGACGCGCGCGGCAGGATCGCGGCGGTTCTTGCTTTGAAGTCGATCTTGAGAAGGCCGCTCGCAATGAAGTCGTAGCCCAGGAGCCCGACGACGCGGTGTACGTCGCCCGGAAGATCCAAGGGCGCCGTTTCGAAGACGACGTCGTGCAGGTGGAGGTCGCCGATCGACATTTCGGGGACGCGCACCGATCCCAAATCGACGTCCCCGCCGCCGATCGTGCGCCGCGAACGCCCGACGGGCGTCAGGCCCAAGTCGTGCGCGATCCCCGGATCGAGCAGCAGTCCCGACGCGCCGCTATCGAGGAGCAGATCGATCCCGCGTCCGTTGACGGTCGCCCTCACGATGATCCCATGATCGGTAAAATCGGCCGGAAGCACGACGGCTCCGCTGCTCGGTTGCGCGTAGATCGGCCGCGTCTTCGGGATCGAAAGATCGACGGGCTGCGCGGCCTTCTCGAACGAGACGACCTGCGTCGTCGTGTCGTTCTCGGGCCGTCCGTCCGAGTAACGTTCGGTGAAGGCATTCATGAGCCCGTAGGTGTTGCGATAGTCGCCGTAGGTAACGACGTGCTTGTATCGATCGCGGCCGTACGAAACGGTTTGCGCGAGCAAGAAGGTCGCCGCGTCGTAGTAATAGAGGCAATCGACGCCGCCCGGAGGGTTCGCCTCGATCACGTATTGGCGCGGCTCGGTTTGCGTTTCGCCGAGGACCTTGACGCGGTACTGCGGGTCCTCCGGGTGCCGGAGCGCGAGGGCGTTCGGATCCTCGTTCGCGCGAAAATCGCTCACCATCCGCACGACGCCGTTGCGGTCTTGCTCCCAGCGGTGACCGAAGAAGCTTCCGCTCGACCACGTGAAGCCGCCGCCGGTCGTCGTCGTCTCGACGTCCTTCCCGCTGGTGATCGTGGTCGTCGTGAGATCGACGCCGCCGCCGTGCGTCGTATCGACTTCGATATAGGCGCCGGGTTGAAGTTTTCCAACCGCATCGCCGGCGCGCTTGAGGATCTCGGCCGCCGTCAGCGTTACGGGATCGTACGTCTCCGCGGCCGCACAGGCCGGAACGATCGCCGCAACAAGCGCCGCTACACCCACTACCCATCTCATCGCGTGCCGCTCCTTTGCTGCGCAAAAGCCCGCTCCCTGCGCAACGAAAAGCGGGGCGCCTGAAGGCACCCCGCTGATGGTTCAGGCTGCGCGCAGCTAGTGGACGAGCAATCCGACGAGCAGCAGTGCAACGATGTTGAGCACCTTGATCATCGGGTTGATGGCGGGGCCTGCGGTATCTTTGTACGGATCGCCGACGGTGTCGCCGGTGACGGCCGCTTGGTGAGCGACCGATCCTTTACCGCCGAGGTTGCCGTCTTCGATGTACTTCTTGGCGTTGTCCCACGCGCCGCCGCCCGTCGTCATCGAGATCGCGAGGAAAAGCCCCGTGACGATCGACCCGACGAGAATGCCGCCCATCATCTGGGCGCCGGTGTTTCCGGGGAGAACGCTGAAGACGCTCAGCAGCACGACGACGACGGGGACGCCGACGGGAATGAGCGCCGGTACGATCATCTCCTTGAGCGCGGCGGTCGTCACGATCCCGACGGTCGTACCGTAATTCGGTTTGGCCGTGCCTTCCATGATGCCGGGGATCTCGCGGAATTGGCGGCGCACTTCTTCGACGACCGAACCCGCAGCGCGACCGACCGCCTCCATCGAAAGCGAGGCGAATAGATAGGGCAGCAGGCCGCCGATGAACAGGCCGCAGAGCACGTACGGATCGCCGATGCCGAATGACACCGGGTTCGTCGCACAGGCGGCGTGCTGTTCGGTACACTGGTTGCTGAGCTCTTTGAGGAATGATGCAAACAGCACGACGGCTGCGAGCGCCGCGGAACCGATGGCGTATCCTTTCGTGACGGCCTTGGTCGTGTTGCCGACGGCGTCGAGCGGGTCGGTCACGTTGCGGACGTCTTCGGGCATTTCGGCCATTTCGGCGATGCCGCCGGCGTTATCGGTGATCGGACCGAACGAGTCGATCGCGACGACGATGCCGGCGAGCGAGAGCATCGACATGACCGCGATGCCCACGCCGTAGACGCCGGCGAACCCGTAACTCACGAGGATGCCGACGACGATGACGAGGGCGGGAAGCGCCGTGCCTTGCATCGAGACCGCAAGGCCCGAGATGATGTTGGTCGCATGGCCCGTGACCGATGCGTTGGCGATACGTTTGACCGGCGAGAACTGCGTGCCGGTGTAGTACTCCGTGATGACGGTGATGAGACCGGTGATCACGACGCCGACGACGGCGCAGACGAACACCGCGACCGGCGTCGGATCGGCCGAGCCTTCGAACACGTTCGCGCAGGCGAAGTAGAAGCCGACGAGCGCGAGGATGCCCGCGACGATCATGCCGTTGTAGAGCGAACCCATGATGCGCGTCTTCGACACCTTGCCGAGCCCGACGACCCACGACCCGATGATCGAAGCCACGATCGAGATCGCACCGAGGACGAGCGGGAACGTCGTCGCGCCGGGGACCTTGTCGCCGAGCAATAGGTTTCCGAGCAGCATCGCGGCGACGGTGGTCACACAGTAGGTTTCGAAGAGGTCCGCGGCCATGCCGGCGCAGTCGCCGACGTTGTCGCCGACGTTGTCCGCGATCACTGCCGGGTTGCGCGGGTCGTCTTCGGGGATGCCGGCTTCGACCTTGCCGACCAGGTCGGCGCCGACGTCGGCGGCCTTCGTATAAATGCCGCCGCCGAGACGCGCGAAGACGGAGATCAGCGAGCAGCCGAAGGCCAGGCCGACCATCGCGCCGAGCGATTGCACGGCATCGCCGTTGTTGACGTTGAGCAGGATCGCATAGTAGCCGGAGACGGCGAGCAAGCCGAGGCCCACCACCAGCATGCCGGTAACCGTGCCGCCGCGGAAGGCGACGTTGAGCGCCGCGCCGAGACCGCCGCGCGCAGCTTCAGCCGTGCGGACGTTGGCGCGCACCGAGACGATCATCCCGATGAAGCCGGCCGCGCCGGAAAGGACCGCACCGACGAGAAAGCCGATTGCGGCCTCGATGCCCAGGCCCTTCGCGAAGTAAATGAGGATGGCCAGGATGACCGCCACGATACCGATCGTGGTGTACTGGCGCTGCAGGAAGGCCATCGCGCCTTCTTGGATCGCCGCGGCGATCTCGCGCATGCGCTCGTTGCCGTCGGGCCGGCTGATCACCCAGAACGTCAGGATGATGCCGTAGATCACCGCCAGCGCGCCGCCGATCAACCCGGCCCAAATCGCAGATTGTGCCGTCACTGAATGTCCTTAATTGATGGAGTAGCAGCAGTGCGGCGCCCGAAGGGCGCCGCTTAACCTAGGCGGGTACTGCGCTTAGCGGGATTAGCCCTTTTCAAAGAAGCGCTGGTAGGCTTCGGTCGTGATCCGGCGGGCGTGGGCGGCGTCGCGCCAGGCGCCGATCTGGGTCGACTTTCCCTCGAGGGCCTTGTAGGTCTCGAAGAAGTGCGAGATCTTGCGCAGCAGGTGCGGGAAGATCTGCGTGAAGTTGTGGATCTCGTCGAACGCCGGTTCGCCCACCGGGACGGCCAGGATCTTGTCGTCCTGGAGCCCCCCGTCGGTCATCTCGAGCAGGCCGATCGGGCGTGCCACGACCAGGCACCCGGGGAAGGTCGGTTCGATGACCAAAACCATGACGTCGAGGGGGTCGCCGTCGAGCGCCAGCGTCTGCGGCGCGAAGCCGTAGTCGCCGGGATAGTGGATCGCCGAATGGAGGGCGCGATCGAGACGAAAGATGTCGAGCGTCTTGTCGTACTCGTACTTATTACGCGACTTCTCGGGGATCTCGATGACGACGTTGATCTCCTCCGGCTGACGTTCGCCGAGGGGGAGATTCAAATAATTGCGCGGCGTGGACTGGTTCATAGCGGGTGGGTGGTGTTCGAGTCGGTAACGAAACGGACCTTGACGACATTTATCGCGAAGAAACGGTAAGCGCCATGGAAGACGTAGAGTTTCTCGTGGTCGGTGCGGGGCCGGCCGGTGCCACCGCTGCGCGTGAAGCAGCCAGGGCCGGAGTGCAGACCGTCGTCCTCGAGAAGGACGCCGTCGTCGGCAGCAAGCGCGTGTGCGCCGCGGGTCTGCGGCCGGGGTTCTGCGAGACCTTCGACTTGCCGCGCTCGCTCGTACACTGCGATACGCCGCGGCTGGCGCTCTTCGATACGCAGGGCATCGAACACGAAGTGTATTTCGGCCCGGGCCACACGACCACGCGCGAAGAACTCGACGGAACGATTGCCCGCTTCGCGCGCGACGAAGGCGCCGAGATTCGGACTCAAGCGCTGTTTCGCTCGATGGAGACGGACGGTGATCGTGTTCTCGTGACGTACGCGGATGCGCGCGAAGGCGTGCGCAAGACCATCCGGGCTCGCTCGGTCTTTCTGGCGCAAGGTGCAACGGCGAAACTCGAGGGAACGCCGTTCGCGCAGCGCGACTGGAGCGACGGCCTGATGACGACCTTGCAGTATCGCGTCTATCTCGACCGGCCCGCGGCGCCGATCGCGTACGAGACGCTCGAGCTGCACTACTTCCCGGCGGCGGACGGCCGTCAGATCGTCGCCTGGATGTTTCCGAAACGCGATCATTTGGCGATCGGTCTCGGCTTGCTCGGAAAGCTCGACGGCCGCGCCCTTCGCGCCCATCTCGACGCATTTACGGCGCGCGTACGCGATCGGCTGTATGCGGGCGCGTCGGTCGTCGCGGTAAGAGAGGAAGGGCACCTGCTCTACGGCGGACGCCCGCGCCGGAGAATCGCCGACGGAGCGGTCTTACTCGGCGGCACGGCGGCGGGACTCGTCGATGCGACCAACGGCGAGGGCATTTTCGAAGCGGCGTTGACCGGTCGCATGGCGGCGGAAGAAGTCGCTCGCGGGCGCGGGGGTGCCGCAACCGCGGCCGCTGCTTCCTACGCGCGGCGGGTGAAGGAGCGACTGGTTCGGCGGCTCAATCACCGAGTCGACCTGATGCAGTTTCTCGAGCGCAAGCCGCGGCGATACGGGCAGCTCTTCGAGCAGCTCGCGGCACACCCGCGCTTTGCCGACGCGCTCTCGCGTGAGGACCACGAGCGTACGTTCTTCGACCGCGCGGTGCTGTGGTTCAACGCGCTCGCGTTTGCCGTCCGGGCCGCCGGCTAGAGTCTCATGTCGACGATCGCGATCACCGAGAACGAGTTTCTCTCGCTGCGCGATCTCATTCGCGAGCGCTTCGGCATTTTTTACGACGACACCAAACAGTTCTTGCTGCAGAGCCGCCTGCAGACGCGCTTGCTCAAATGCCGCGCCGCCGATTTTACCGCCTATCTGCGGTATCTCACGACCTCGCCCGACCGCGAGAGCGAGTGGTCCGAGCTGGCGTCGGTGCTCTCGAACAACGAGACGTACTTCTTTCGCGAGCGGGCGCAGCTCGACGTGCTCGTGGAAGACGTCCTCGATGAGGCACTGCGCAGTAGCGGGGGGCGCCTTCGCGTCTGGTCGTCGGCCTGCTCGACCGGCGAGGAGCCGTTCACCATCGCGATGATGCTCATGGAGTCGCGCAAGATCGCCCCTTCGTTCGTGACGCTGCACGCAACCGATTTGTCGCCGCGAGCGCTCGATAAGGCCGCGACCGGATTCTACCGGGAGCTCTCGTTTCGGGCAACGCCGCCGGAGATGGTCCAAAAATACTTCCGCCCGTTCGAAGGCGGGTTCTTCATCAACGACGATATCAAACGGATCGTCGAGTTCTCCCGGATCAATCTGCTCGAAGCGCGGGCGGTCGCGTCGATGGGCGTCCACGACGCGGTGTTCTGCCGGAACGTGCTCATCTATTTCGACAAGCCGACGCAAAAGCGGGTCGTCGAGGCCTTCGCCCAGGCGCTGCGCCCCGGGGGATACTTATTCCTCGGTCACGCCGAATCGATCATGCGCTTGACGGACCTCTACGATCCCGTCGTCACCCCTAAAGCCATCTACTACCGACGGAAGTGAACTAAACGTGGGACAGATCAACGTACTCGTCGTCGACGATTCGGCGTTCATGCGCAGGGCGATCACGACGATCATCGATGCCGAAGCCGACATGAAGGTCATGGCGACCGCGCGCAGCGGCGAGGAAGCCATCACCAAGGCCCTCCAGCTCAATCCGGACGTCATTACGATGGACGTCGAGATGCCCGGCATGGGTGGCCTGGAAGCCGTGCGGCAGATCGTCGCCGATCACCGCATCCCGATCATCATGTGCAGTTCGCTGACCCACGAGGGCGCCGAGACCACCTTCCGCGCGCTCGAACTGGGCGCGGTCGATTTCATCGCCAAGCCGGATGCCGCGTACGTCAACATCAACGACGTCGCGCGCGATCTTGTCGCGAAGATTCGCGCCGTTTCGCGGCGCGGGGCGCAGCCCGCGCAGCCGATCGTGCATGCCCCGCCGGTCGTCGAAAGGCCGACGATCGTCGAGCCGCTCGCGCCGCCGCGGCCCGTGCCGGCGCGCCCGCGCTTCGCGACCCACTACGAATGTGTGGCGATCGGCACGTCGACCGGCGGGCCGGTCGCGCTCTCGCACGTGGTCCCGATGCTGCCCGGAAACTTCCCGCTCCCGATTCTCATCGTGCAGCACATGCCCATGGGCTTCACGCGGCCGCTTGCCGATCGCCTGAATGCCCAAAGCAAACTCTCGGTCCATGAAGCCGTCAACGGAATGCACATGCAGCCGGGGACGGCGCTCGTCGTGCCCTCGGGTAAACAGGTTGCGTTGCGTCGCACCGGCAGCGAGACCGAAGTGCGGTTGAACGACGACGACGGCAGTTCGCTCCACGTTCCGAGCGTCGACGTCATGATGACGCAGATCGCCGACGTGTACGGACGCGCGGCCATCGGCGTGATTCTCACCGGCATGGGCCAGGACGGCGTCAAAGGTTTACGCCGCCTTAAAGAGCGCGGCGGCTACGTCGTCGGACAGAATGAGGCGACGTGCGTCGTCTACGGAATGCCGCGGGCGGCGGCCAAAGAAGGGCTGGTCGATCGCGAAGCCCCGCTCGACGATATCGCGCAGATCCTGATCGAACTTTCAGGGATAGCAAAACCTTAACCCTACCGTGCCAAACGGCCCGAGGAAGCGGGTAGGAGCCGCTACGCTTACTGTGAATAAGGATCAGAGCGCAGTGTGCGCTTGCTCGAGGTTGCATGAAGCTGGGCCGTAGTCCCCGTCGCTACGTCATCGGCGGCGTCGAACTCTCAAGAGAAGAGATCGTGCACAAGTACTTGCATCTGGTCAAGTACGTCGCCGGTCGAATCTCCGTCAATCTCCCGCCGAACGTCGAGATCAACGATCTCATAAACGACGGGATTTTAGGTTTGATCGACGCCATCGAAAAGTACGACGACGCGCGTGGGGTCAAATTCGAAACCTATGCGATCACCCGCATCAACGGGGCGATTCTCGACGCTTTGCGTTCGCTCGACTGGGTACCGCGCGCCGTCCGGCAGCGCGCCCGCGAGCTGGAGCGCACCTATCAGGAGCTCGAGGTCGAACTCGGCCGGGTACCGAGCGAGGAAGAGGTTGCTTCCCGGCTGGGCCTCTCGAATAAAGAACTCGACCAGCTGATCCAGCGCGTGCGCGGCACGGCGGTGCTTTCGCTCGAAGAGTTCCTGCCCAACGAAAAGGGCTACGAAATCCCCCTCGTCGATACCCTTCGGGACGACGACAACGACGTCATGAGCGAGGTCGAAGCGCGCGAGGTTCGCAGCGAGCTCGTCCAAGCCGTTGAGGGATTGCCGCCGCAAGAGCGCACCGTGATCCGATTGTACTATTTCGAGGGCCAAACGCTCAAAGAAATCAAAGGTGCGCTCGGTGTCTCGGAGTCGCGCGTCTCGCAGATTCACGCGCAGGCAGTGATCCATCTCCGTCAGCGTCTACGAGAGTTGCGGGCCGACCTCGGCTACCGCGAAGACGATCCGACGATCAAACAAAAGTACCTCAGGAAGCCGGCGCCCGGGTCCGAAATTAAAGTAGAAAGGACCTCCCGAGGGGAAGTAAGCGCGCATGGCGATCCGACCCGTGGATCTGCAACTAGCCTACCTGGCCGCCCCGCAGAACGCGGCCCAGGCTAGCAACGCCCAACAGGCGCCCGCTGCAGCGCAGCAGGCCGCCCAGGCAGCCTTTTCTTCGAAGCTCGAGCAGCGCGAGGAGACCGTCACCGAGTCGGCACACGCCGAAGGCACGAAGATTCGCACGAACCCCGACGGTGAGGGCGGCGGATCCGGGTACTATCCCCAGGGACGCCGGCAGCAGCCGCACGGACATCCGTCGGATGATCCCGCCGCGTTCGGGCCGTCCGACGACGGCGAACACTTCATCGACGTCACCGCGTAGCAGGTAGACGATGTCCGGCCTCGATCCGCTCGCAGCGCTCTCCGCCGCGGTTGCGGGCGCGCAGTCCGGCGTCGACATTGCGGCGCTCGATCTCGGCGTCGACATCCAGTTACTCCAAACGCAAATTGCGATCGGCGATATCCTGGAGGCGACGGTGCTTCCGCCGCAGGACGGCTCCGATTACGTGTCGCTGGCCGGGCACACCGTTCCGGCGCAGCTGCCGCCGGGGATCAATCCCGGCCAAAGCATCGCTCTGCAGGTCACCGGGTTTACACCCACAGCGCTGCTCGTGCGCAATCTCGGGATCGCGACTCCCGAGACGCCGATCGTTGTCCCGGAGCTCCCGGCCCAGGATCCGGCCACGCCCCAGGCGGCCATCCTGACGACGACGGTACCGGCCGCGCCGCCCCCGCCCGTCGCGACGCCGGCCAATCCCACGGCGCCGGTCAATGCCGGGCTTCCCGCGGCTGCGCCGCCCGCGCCGCCCGCGCCGCCCGCACCGACCGTGCCGCCAGCATCCCAGGCGCAACCGAGCGCGCCGGCGGCCCCCGCTCCGCCTCCGCCGGGGGTCGTCGCGCCTTCGCCCGCCGTATTCGCGGCAGCAGCCGTGCGCCAAGCCGCCACGCAGCGCGCGGCCGCGGACGCATCGCTCGAGGAGCCGGTGCAACGTTTCGCCGACGATGTCGAGGCGCGTATCGCCGTAGCCCGTGCCAGCACGCTGCCGCCGCCGGCTGCCCGTGGCGGTCCCTCGCCGGCCGCACCTCCGCCGCCGCAGCAAGCATCGCCGCCCCCGGGCACGCTCGCGCCGGCCTCGACCCTTGCCCAACTCAACCGCACGGCGGTTCCGCCGCTCGTGACGCAAGCAAACGCCTCGGCCGTCGCGGCGGAGAGTACGCCGCCGGATCCGCTCGCCCAGGACGCACCTCCGCAGCCGCCGCCCTCGGAGCCGTCCGGCGCGGCGCCGAGGCCGCTCCCGGCGACGCCCGAAGCCGCGATCCTCGCGCGCTTACGCGTGCCCGAGTCGCCGCTCACGCTTGCCGCTGCCCGCACGGTGACGACCGCCGCCCAAGCGCTCTCGACCACCTACGCGAAGCTCGACGCGCTGCTCGCGAGCGTCGCCTCGGATCCGCGGGCCGCGACGCTGCGTACGCTGCTCGATTTTGCCGGTACCTTCGATTTGCGAAACGCGCGCGCGTTGCCCGAGCAGATCAATGCGTTCGTTTCCAACGTCGTCGCGGGACCCGAATCGAAGCTCGCGCAGATCGTGCGCGCGTGGTCGCAGGCAACGGCGGCGGAAGCCGCCCGAGTCGCCGAGCAAAACGCGCCGGCTGCGAGCGCGCCGGCGAGCGGCGCCCCGGCACTTCCGCAAACCGGGGCCCGCGCGCAGAGCCCGGCGATTCCGGCGCCGGCCGCTGCGGCGACGAATGCTCAGGCACAGGCAGCCGAGCGTACGGTGGCGTTGGACCACGACGTGAAGACCGCGATCCTCGCGCTCATCGCAAATCCGCCGCGCGACGCGTCGGCGCAGGTCGTCGCCGCGCTGCGCGACGCGCTGGGCGCGACGACCGCCGTGCAACTCAACGTGCTCAACGCGCAGGCGAACGATCCCAGTGCGATCACGATTCCGCTTCCGGCGTTCTTTTTCGAAGGTGGACGGCCCGCGCAGCTGCGTATCAACAAAGACGCTCCGAACGGAAAAGGCGGCATGGATGCCGATAACTTCCACATCGCGTTCGTGCTCGATACGGCCACGCTCGGCACGGTCGCGATCGACGTGCAAACCGTCGGTCGCGCGGTCAACGTCGAAGTAAAGACCGAACGGGGCGCCGCCGCCGATCGTTTCAAGGCGACGCTCGGCGACCTGCGTTCGCGTCTGGAAGGCTTGCGGTATACGGTCTCCGCCATCTCCGCCGACGTGGCGCCGACCTCGCGCACCAAGGATGCGAAGCCGCCGCAGCAGGTCGACGCCGGTGCGTCGAAAACATCGAACGTGGATATGCGCGCATGAACCGTTTTTTCGATTTTCGCAAGGGACGATTCAAACGTCCCGCAGCGGCCGCGCTGCAGTACGATCCAAAACGACCCGAGCCCCCGCAGGTGCTTGCGACCGGGCGTGGGGTGACGGCCGAAGAAATCTTACGAATCGCGCGCGAGCACGGCGTGCCCGTTTACGAAGATGCCGGTTTGGTCGAAGCGCTCGCACGTCTCGACGTGACCGATTTCATTCCGCGCGAGCTCTATGCGGTCGTCGCCGAAGTGCTGGCGTACGTCTATCGGGTCGACGCGGAGTTTCGCGAGCGGGCGAGCTGATCGTGTGGAAGAAGGGGATGTTCTCGAGCACCATGCGCGACCGGCGCGACTGGATTCGCGAGAAGCAGCACGGTTCGATCGGCGGCACGCTCACGATGCATCTGAGCGGGCGCGAATACCGCGTGGAATACTTCAAAGGCACGCCGCCCGTTCGTTATTCGATCGATCGCGATTACGCGATCGACGAGAGCGGCTCGCGCGTGGACGACGCCGAGTTCTCGCAGATCGTCGCCGCCCTGACCATGGCCTTGCACGATTGTTACGATGAGAAACTTCACGTCAACGCGCCGACTGCTGCGGTCTTCGAGATCCATTTCCAGCCCGGAATGTCGCCGTTCGGGAACGGCCGGCGCGTCTTCATCGAGGGCCGTCTTGCCGACCTGATGCGCGATCAGATCGGCGCGCCCGGCGTGACGTTCGAGTATCCGGTGCGCGTCGACGGGTCCGCTCCTCAGTGGGTGCGGATGAAATCCGATACGATTACCGGCTTGGATCCGGTTGCTTAGGGCCTTCGGTTCGTGCACCTCGTTCCCGGGGACGTTTCCGTTTTCACCTCGTGTGAAAACGTGCACTCGGCTTCGGAACGCCTCTCGCCATCCTGGCTCCGGCATTCCTCAGGCGCCCCTCGAACGAGATGCCCGAACCGCCGGCGATCGCACCCGGCCTCATAAAAAACAGATGGCATGAGGGTCGAACAGGTGTTCGGTATAACCATGGCCAATAAGGAGACTCCGTGAGCTGGTTCCAACGATTTCGAACCTCCCTCGGCCGGGCCCGCGACACGTTCGCAGCGGTCCAGAATCTCGGTCGCGCGCGTAAGCCGCTGACCGACGAGTTTTGGGACGACCTCGAGGAGCTGCTGATCTTGGGCGACTTCGGGGTCCCGACGACCGCCAAGATCATCGACGGCCTTCGCACCGTCGCCAAGCAAGAGGCCTGGAAGACGACCGATCAACCGGTGGCGCGATTCCATCAGGATGTCGAGCGTTTCCTCACGCTGCCCGGCGGTGAGCTCAACCTCGCGCAGAAGCCGAGCGTGGTGCTCGTCGTCGGCGTCAACGGGAGCGGTAAGACGACGACGATCGGCAAGCTGGCCACGCGCCTGCGGGCTGAAGGCAAGTCGGTGCTGCTGGTCGGTGCCGATACGTTCCGCGCGGCCGCGGTCGAACAGTTGGCGATTTGGGCCGAGCGGAGCGCGAGTCAGATCGTGCGGGGCGAGCAGGGCGCCGATCCGGCGTCGGTCGTCTTCGACGGGGTCCAGGCGGGCAAGGCGCGCGGCGTCGATATCGTCATGATCGACACGGCCGGGCGCTTGCAGACCAAAGCCAACCTGATGGAAGAGCTGAAGAAAATCCGTCGCGTGATCGAACGCGAGCTGGGCCGCCCGCCCGACGATACGCTGCTGGTGCTCGACGGAACGACCGGCCAGAACGCGATCTCGCAGGCCAAGCTCTTTAACGAAGCGACCGAGTTGACGGGCGTGGTCGTCACCAAGCTCGATTCCACCGCCAAGGGCGGCGTGCTGGTCGCAATCGTCGACGAGCTCGAGATCCCGATCAAGTTCGTCGGTTTGGGCGAGACGCCCGACGCGCTTCGGCCGTTCGTACCGTCGGAGTTTACCGCCGCACTGTTTGAAGACGCACCCGACTCGCTGAATGTATGACATACAGCTGGCATCTAGCCGTGCCACACTACCCGCGTGAATACGACAATCGACAAACCGAGAACCACCGCTAAGCAACGAGGAGAGAGGATCGAAATGGCAGCGCAGGACGAACGGCAAGTAGCCTTGAGCAACGCTCTCGCGCAGATCGAGCGCCAATTCGGCAAAGGCTCGATCATGAAGATGGGCGATTTCCAAGAACGGATGGCATTCGAGGTCGTGCCGAGCGGCTCGATCGCGCTCGACCTCGCGCTTGGAGTCGGCGGCTTCCCGCGGGGGCGCATCGTCGAGATCTATGGTCCGGAATCCAGCGGCAAGACGACGCTCGCCCTGCACGCGATCGCCGAAGCCCAAAAGGGTGGCGGTACCGCGGCCTTCATCGATGTCGAGCACGCGCTCGATCCGAACTACGCTGCTAAACTCGGCGTCGATCTCGACAATCTGCTCGTCTCGCAGCCGGATACCGGCGAGCAGGCGCTCGAGATTGCCGAAATGCTCACGCGCAGCAACGCCGTCGACGTGATCGTGATCGACTCGGTTGCGGCGCTCGTGACCAAGGCCGAGCTCGAGGGCGACATGGGCGACGCGCACGTCGGCCTGCAAGCGCGCTTGATGTCGCAAGCGCTACGTAAGCTCACCGCTGCGATCTCGCGCAGCAAAGCGGTGATGATCTTCATCAACCAGCTTCGCGAGAAGGTCGGCGTGATGTTCGGCAATCCCGAAACGACCTCGGGCGGCCGCGCGCTGAAGTTCTACGCCTCGATCCGGCTCGACGTGCGCAAGCTCGAACAAATCAAGATCGGGCAGGACGTCGTCGGCTCGCGCACGCGCGTAAAAGTCGTGAAGAATAAGGTTGCCCCGCCGTTCCGCCAGGCCGAATTCGACATCACGTACGGCCAGGGTATCTCGAAAATGGGCTCAATCCTCGACGTCGCGCTCGAGCAGAACATCGTCGGTAAGAGCGGTTCGTGGTATACCTACGGTGACCAGCGTATCGGCCAAGGCCGCGAAAACGCGAAGGCCTTCCTCGAAGAGCATTCAGATGTTGCAGGCGAGATCGAATTGAAGATCCGCGAAGCGCTGACGAAGGCGGTTTCAAAGAATGGCCACGCGGACACCGTCGCCGTCACCTCCGAAGACTAATCCGTACGCCGCTGCCTTGTCGCTCTTGGCAAGGCAGAGGCTCACCGAGGCGCAGCTCTGGCAGCGACTCGAACGCCGTGGCTACGACGACGAAGCGATTCGCCTCGTCGTCGAACGTTGCCGCAGCGAGCGATTTCTCGACGATCGCCTCTACGCTCAGCTGTACGTCGAACGGCGCCGTACGGCCGTCGGCGACGCCCGGCTCGTCGGCGAACTCGTCCGCAAAGGCATCGCGCGCGATGCTGCCGTCGCTGCGGTTCAGGCGCTCGACGACGGAGAACGCGAGCGCTGCACGCGCGCGCTCGACACGCTGCTACGCAAACGCCCGACGATGACCTACGCGTCCGCGGCGCGAGGCCTCGAGCGTCTCGGTTTCCCGGCGTCCTCGATCTACGCCGTATTGCGCCGTCACGCCGAGCGCCACGGACCGTTAGCCGGGGTTGCGTTCGAGCTCGACTGATGTCCCGCCGGAAGGCGCTTCGGGCACCTGCTCGGGTATGGCTGCTCCAACGATCGTCGTGGCCGAAGACGACGTCGCGATTCGTGAACTCCTTGCCCATCATTTGGAACGCGAGGGCTTTGCGGTCGTAACGGTCGCCGACGGCCATGCGGCGTTGCGCATTGCGCGTCACAGCGCCGACCTGCTCGTGCTCGACATCGGGCTGCCGGGGGTCGACGGCTTAGAGGTTGCACGGACACTTCGCCGCGAGCAGCGCGCGGTTTCAATCGTCGTTCTCACGGCGCGGACCGACGAAATCGACCGCGTCGTCGGATTCGAGCTCGGTGCCGACGACTACGTCTGCAAGCCGTTCTCACCCCGCGAGCTGGTCGCGCGCGTCCGCGCGGTGCTGCGCCGAAGCGGGCGTTCGCTCGACCATGCCAGTGCGCTGCTGCGCTTCGGCCGGCTCGAGATCGACGAGGCCGCGCGCGAGGCGCGCGTTGACGGCGCCGATGTCCGCCTCAAGCCCCGCGAATTCGCGCTGCTGCTCGAGCTCGCGAGTAACCCCGGCATCGCGCTCTCGCGGGAGCGATTGCTCGATCGCGTCTGGGGTTTCGATTTCGAGGGCGACGAGCGGACCGTCGATGTCCACGTGCGCCGCTTGCGAGCCAAAATCGAAGAGGGAGCCGATCTTCCGCCCGTCGTGCAGACCGTTCACGGCTACGGGTACAAGTTCGTCCGCTCGTGAATCGCCGCGCGCTCGTTTCTGGTTCCGCGGCTCGTGATGCGCTTCGCGCCGCGCTTGCCGGCGGCCGCGAGGTGCCCTTGCTCGTGCTCCGCGCGCCGGAGCTATCCCCGTATCCGCGACCGTCGCGCCGAGCGGCCGCCCGGCTCGAGCGCGTGATCGCCGACGCGTTTGCTCGCGCAGCCTCGGAAGTCACGCGCGAGGGCGACGAACTCGTGCACGAACCGGCGAGCGATTGGTTCGCCGTGGCCCTCACCGCACCGGCGCGCGAAGGCATATGGCTCGCTATGCTCGATGCGCGCGCCGCGCTCGAGCGTATGGCGGCGGCGATGTCGCTCGTTACGGGGAGGCGGATCGAACGCGGCTGGTGGCCGCTCGCCGATGGCGCCGACATCGAGGATCTGCGTGCTACCGCCCGGCGAGCGCTCGAACGCGGGGCGCGCGAGCGAGAGCGCTACGAGTTCCTGGCTACCGTGGGGCACGAGTTGCGCACGCCGCTCACATCGATTCGCGGGTATCTCGAGACCCTGCTCGAGTCCGACGTCGATGCCGAAACCTCCAAACGCTTCCTCGCAACCGCGCGCAACGAAGCGCTGCGGCTCGGACGGCTCGTGGACGGCCTGCTCGAGTTCTCCGCCCTCGATCTCTCCGCCCCGCCGATGGCATCGCGAACCGACCTCGGAACGGCGCTCGGTCGCGCGCTCGATACGCTCGGACCGGCTGCCGCGGCGGCCGGGATGCGCGTCGAGACCAGCGTACCGCGAGTCGCCCTCGCGCGCGTGGACGGCGACCTCTGCGTCCATGCCTTGGTCAACGTGGTGCAGAACGCCGTGAAATATGGCCGGCGCAACGGCCTGATTCGCGTGAGCGTCGAACGCGAGTCCGCCATGCTGCTCGTCCACGTCGACGACGACGGCCGCGGCATCGAACCGCGGGATCGCGAGCGCATCTTCGAACGCGGCGTGCGCGCGCATCCTGCCGGGGAGATTCCCGGCTCCGGCCTGGGCCTCGCCATCGTACGCTCGATCGTCGAACGCGCGGGCGGAAGCGTTACGGCCGGCGAGTCGCCGCTGGGCGGTGCCAGATTCACGCTCGCCCTGCCGTCGGTGCGGGCGGAATCTGCGGCGCCGCCGTCGTAGTAAACAGCCCGTGACCACGTCTCGGGTTTCGTTCGCTCACGAGAGTGAAGCGGCGCTGGCAGGGCTCTTCGACTTCTATCGAATCGCCTGGCATTACGAGCCTCGCTCGTTCCCCATCGTTTTCAATCAACGCGGCCAAGCGGTCGCGTTTTTCACGCCCGACTTCTACTTGCCCGAGTTGGACCTCTACATCGAAGTGACCGCCGCCAAACCCGAACATAACACCCGTAAGAACCGCAAGATCCGGCTGCTGCGCCAGCATCATCCGCAGGTGCGCGTCAAGCTGCTCAACCGCAAGGATCTCGAGCGCCTTTTCTCGCGGATGCGGAGAGCCGCGTGATCGGTGACGTCCTCTTCGACGCGACCGCGATTGCGGCGCGCGTCGAGGAATTGGGCGCCCAGATCTCGCGCGACTATGCCGGCAAGCGGCCGCTGCTGATCGGCGTGCTCAACGCGGCGGCGACCTTCTTATCGGACCTTTCGCGGGCCGTCGCAATCCCGTGCGAGCTCGACGTGATCGCGGTCACGAAATTCGACCCCGGCGCCGGAATCCGCATCCAGAAGGACACCTCGGCGTCGGTTGAGGGGCGACACGTCGTCTTGGTCGACGATACGATCGACACCGGGATGACCTTGCAGTACATCGTCCGGACGCTGCGGTCGCGCCAGCCGGCTTCGCTGGCGGTCTGCGCCTTGCTCGACCGGCCGGCCCGCAGAATTGCCGATATAGAGGTAAATTACCGGGGTTTCGAAATCCCGGACGTTTATGTCGTCGGGTACGGTCTTGATTTTCACGGACGCTATCGCGAACTTCCCGCGTTGCACAGCCACGGTGTTTGGCCGTGAGTAGCGTTTTGCGCGCGCTCGCGCTGGCCGTGGCGGTAACGCTTGCGGTGTCTCCGCTGCAGGCGTCCTCGCTCGAACTGCCGTCGATCGAAAAGGCGGCCGACGCCTACCGCAACGCCGATCCGCATCTGCAGGAGATGTTCCGCGCGGCCCTGCTCGACACGGGCAAACTTGCGGCCTACGCTCCCGACGGCACCGCGTACATCAAGACGGGCGACATTCCGGCCGAGTGGCTGCGCGACGCAAGCGCGCAGGCGCGTCCGTATCTGTTCTTTGCCAAAGACGATCCCGATACGCGGGCGCTGCTTCGCGCGATCATCGCGCGGATGGCGAAGTATCTGCAGGTCGATCCGTACGCGAACGCGTTTACGATGGACTACCGCGTGTGGGAGCAGAAGTTCGAACTCGACTCGCTGGCGTATCCGGTGACGCTCGCCTGGAGCTACTGGAAGACCACCGGCGACGCGAGCATCTTCACCCCCGACTACCAAAAAGCGCTCGACGCGATCTTGGCGACGATGCAGCGCGAGCAGAACCATCCGCGCGACTCGCGCTACGCGCATAAAGAGCTCGCCGAAGACGGGAAAGGCCGCGCGACCGGCTTCACCGGGATGATCTGGACGGGATTCCGTCCGTCGGACGATGCCTGCTACTACAACTTTCTGATCCCCTCCGAGATGTTTGCCGTGGTCGCGCTCGGCGACATGGCCGAGATCGAACGCAGCGTCTATCACAACGTGGTGAAAGCAAGCGAGGCCACGGCGCTCCGCGACGAAGTGCAGCGCGGCATTCAGACCTACGGCCTGGTGCTGGTCCCGAAGTACGGGTACATCTACGCCTACGAAGTCGACGGGCTCGGCCACGCCATACTCACCGACGACGCGAACATTCCAAGCCTCCTCTCGGCGCCGTACCTCGGCTATACCACGCCGGGCGATCGCTACTACGACAACACGCGCGCGTTCCTGCTCTCGCAAGACAATCCGTCGTTCTACCAAGGCCAGGTGGCGCGCGGTATCGGCAGCTTCCATACGCCCGATCATTGGGTCTGGCCGCTGGCGCTGATCATGCAAGGCCTCACGGCGCAGACCGATGCCGAGAAGCAGGACGTGCTCAACCAATTGCTCGCGAGCGATCCCGGCGATCATCTGCTGCATGAATCCTTCGATCCCGACGATCCCAAGCGCTATACGCGACAGGATTTCGGCTGGCCGAACGCGCTCTTCTCGGAGTTCGTGATGACGCAGTTCCAAGGCGTGCCGCAAATCCCGATGGGCGACACCTCGGATCTCGAGTTCCGCTCGGAATAGCCGCGGTCTCGCGCCGTTGGACCGATGCTGCTCGGAGCCGCTCGCGCCATCCATGGCTCCGGGGCTCGTTCAGAGCCTCCTCGCAGCATGGGTCCAACGGCGCGAGCCGCTGCGATTCTTCGCTCTAAAGTGCTTGCAGATCAGCCGATCCAAATAAAAGCGATCTGGCCGTGTTGCCGTCTCCCCTCGTCCGATGCTGCCTGTTGCGCCCGTTCGGCGTGGTCATTCATGCCGTGAGAAGGCTACGAACGAGCGCCGGAGCCATGGATGGCGAGAGGCGCGAGGAGTGCAGCAGGAACGATTCCAGGATGGAATCGCGAGGAGCGGCTTCTCGCGGCGTGAATGACACGACGCAACACAATGAGCAACAAAGCAGATATCATCGTCGGCATCCAATGGGGCGACGAGGGCAAAGGCCGGATCGTCGACTTGTATGCCGAGAACTACGACGTCGTCGCGCGTTTCGGCGGCGGCGACAACGCGGGACATCAGATCAAGGCCGGCGAGGTCGATATCGCGCTGCGCATCGTGCCGTCGGGCGTCCTCAACCCGCACACCGAGCTCTTTATCGGGGGCGGCACGGTCGTAAGTCCGGCCGGGCTTCTCGAGGAGATCGAGCGTTTGGCCGCGATCGGCGTCGACGTGTCGCGCATCAAGATCTCCGATCGCGCGCATGTGGTGCTTTCGTACCATGCGGCGGCCGATCGCGCCGGCGAACGCGCTCGCGGATCGAACGCGATCGGGACGACCGGCCGCGGAATCGGCCCCGCGTACGTCGATAAGGTGGCGCGGAGCGGCGTGACGTTCGCCGATTTTGCGTCGCCGGTAACGCTGGAGAAGAAGATCCGGCTCAAGTACGCGGAGCGACAGGAGGCGATCGCCGGCGAAGCGCTGGCGTCCGAGGATGAACTGGTGTCATCAACGCTCGACGCGGCGCGGCGGCTGGCGCCGCATATCGTGGACGGCGTCGAGTTCTTGCATCAAAAGTTCGAGAACGATAAGCGCGTCTTAATTGAAGGCGCGCAAGGTTCGTTGTTAGATGTTGGATACGGGACCTATCCGTACGTGACGAGTTCGCATACGATCGCGGGCGGGGCGTGTACCGGACTCGGCATCGGCCCTACGGCGGTCGGCCGGGTGATCGGCGTGGTCAAAGCCTATTGCACGCGCGTCGGCGCGGGTCCATTTCCATCGGAGCTCCACGGCGAGCTCGGCGACCGTCTTCGAGCGGCGGGCGGCGAGTTCGGCACCGTCACCGGCCGACCGCGGCGGTGCGGTTGGTTCGATGCCGTTGCGGGGCGGTACGCCGTCCGGCTCAACGGCCTCTCCGCAGTCGCCGTTACCAAGCTCGACGTGCTCTCGGGGTTCGAGCGGATCGGTATCGTGACGGGGTACCGGCTCGGCGGCCGCCCCGCCGGCTTCGGCTCGGCGGGCGAGGACGGGCTCGAGCTCGAGGTCGAGGAGATGGAGGGGTGGGCGGAGCCCATCGGAGAGGTCCGGCGAATCGCCGACCTGCCGGCGGCGGCCCAACGCTACGTCGAACGCATTGCAGAGGTCCTCGGTGCCCCGGTCGAACTGGTTTCGGTAGGACGCGAACGGACCCAACTCGCTCGCTAGGGGATGGAGTGTTAAAAGCCCATCCACAGGCGACCGATACAACGGATAGTAGCTGGGCACGGAGGCCCGGCATTTCAGGCCAAGGCCGGCTCAGCCATAAGGTATAGGTAGGCGTGGATCGTCTCTCCTCGATCTGGTCCGATTTTGCACTTCGCCTGCGCACGGTGTGGGACAGTCAAAGTCGGCAGAATCGCATTCTCGCGATCACGGGGATCGCTGTGCTCATTGCTGCCATCGCAGGGTTGTCGTACCTGTACTTCGGGCGGCAGCCGAGCTACGACACGCTCTTTTCGAATCTTTCGGCTGAAGATGCGGCGACGGTCCAAGCGCAGCTCAAGACCGACAAAGTTCCCTATAAGATTTCCGGCGACGGCAAGACCATCTACGTTCCCTCGCAGTACGTGAGCGACGAACGCGTCGCAATCGCGGGTTCGGGCGTGCTCAAGGGCGGCGGCGTCGGGTACGAGCTGTTCGACCGCACGAACTTCGGCATGACCGAGTTCCAAGAGAAGCTCGATAAGACGCGCGCGATCGAAGGCGAACTGCAGCGCACGATCGACGGCCTCGATCCGGTCGAATCGTCGAAGGTCAATATCGCTGCGCCCGATCAATCGCTGTATACCTCGACGCAAGAGCCGACGACGGCGTCGGTCGCCGTGAAGACCAAGCCGGGCGCGACGCTGACGCCGGCGCAGGTCAAAGGCATCACCCAGCTGGTTGCCAACGCGGTTTCCGGTCTCAAACCCGAGAACGTGACGATCGTCAATCAAGACGGTCAGATTCTGCTTCCGGGGCAAGGCGCAACCGGCAACGGCCCCGACAACGCGCAGCCCGACGCGCTCAAGATGACGCAAGAGCAGCTGCTCGCCAAGACGCGCTACGAGTCGGCGCTCCAGCAGAGCATCCAAACGATGCTCGATGAGACCCTCGGCAAGAAGCATGCCGTGGCCCGCGTTTCGACGCGCATGGATTTCGACGCAAACTCCTCCGACAGCAAGACGTACGCGCCGCAAGGGACCGTGCTCTCGCAGCAGACCGAACGCGAATCGTATAACGGCACGCAGCCGATTCGCAATCCGGCGATCGGCGTTCCCGGTACGACGAGCAACATCGGAACGTATCAGGCGCCGACGCAGCAGCAGGCCAACGGCCGCTACAACCGCTCGAAGTCGACGACCAACTACGACATCTCCGAAACCAACGCGAAGCACATCGACGCGCCCGGCAAAGTCTTGCAGACGAGCGTCGCCGTGCTCGTCGATTCGTCCGCGCAGCCGGCAGCCGGTGCGGTGCCCGTCGCTGCGGCCAGCGGCGCGCAACCGACCTACCAGCTTTCGCCGGCCAACGTGCAGCAGATCCGAAACGTCGTGATCGCGGCGGCCGGCCTCAATCTCGCGCAGGGCGACGAGGTCTCGGTCGAAGCGATCCCATTCAACCCGTCGGTCACGGGCGTCGGCGGCAACGTCGTCGTGGTGCCCGAGTTCCTGGGCGTTCCCTACTGGGCGTGGATCGCGCTCGGCGGCATCGCATTGCTCGGGGGCATCGGCTTCCTGGCCGCTCGCGCTCGCCGCTCGCGCTTCATGCCGTCGACCGAACTGCCGTCGTTCGATACGTCGCTGGCCGAAGAGCTGCCGCCGTTCGAAGAGCATCCGATTCTGGAAGGCGCCCCGGGTGTGGCCGCGCCGATCCGTTCCGCTGCCGATCTGACGCGCGAGCAGATGATCGAGTACGTGACGACGGTCGCTCAAGAGAATCCCGACTCGATTGCGAAGCTCGTCAAGCTCTGGCTTGCGGAATAAGAAGGGGAACGTATGGAAAGTCCAATCGTGAACCTCTCCGGATTCGGCAACATGCCCGAGCCGCCGTTCGGCAACCTGCCCGAGACGCCGCAGATCGAGATCTCCGGGCCGGAGAAAGCCGCGATCCTGTTGATCACCCTGGGGCTCGAGCTCTCAGCGACGATATTCAAGTTCTTGCGGCAAGACGAAGTCGAGCGCATCGTGCTCGAGATCGCGAAGATCACGACGGTGCCGATCGAGAAGCGCGACGCGGTCATTCAAGAGGCGTACCAACGCGCGATCGCGCTCAAGTACATCAACGAAGGCGGCATCGAGTACGCAAAGGAGATTCTGGAGCGCAGCTTCGGCGCCGGACAAGCCGACGACATGACCTCGCGCCTGTTTGCCGCGCTCAAGCACGGCAACCCGCTCGAGCTCATCAAGAAGACCGAGCCGGCGCAGCTGCTGCAGTTCATTCAAGACGAGCACCCGCAGACGATCGCCCTGATCCTCGTGTACATGCAGCCGGAGCAAGCCGGTGCGGTGCTCTCCGCCCTGCCGCCGGATCTCCAAGCCGAGGTCGCGATGCGTATCGCGATCCTGCAAAAGACGGCCCCGGAGGTGCTCGAGCAGCTCGACGAACTGCTGGGACGCCGCCTGCTCGTGAGCGGTGCCGATTTCGCCAAGGCCGGCGGCGTGCAGTCGCTCGCCAACGTCATGAACTTCGTCGATCGCGAAACGGAAAAGAACATCCTCGACGGCCTGGCCAAGCGCGATCCCGAGCTGGCGCAAGAAGTCAAGAACCTGCTCTTCGTCTTCGAAGACATCATCAATCTCGACGATCGTTCGATCCAGCGCATCCTCAAAGAGGTTGACGGCAAAGACCTTGCGCTCGCGCTCAAGGTGGCGAACGACGAACTGCTCGGCCGCGTCTACAAGAACATGTCTTCGCGTGCCGCCACGATGCTCAAGGAAGAGATCGAGCTGCTCGGCCCGACGCGCATGCGCGACGTCGGCAAGGCGCAGCAGCAGATCGTCGACGTGATCCGCACGCTGGAAGAGAACGGTCAGATCGTCATCGCGCGCGGCGCGAAAGACGAGCGGCTCGTTTAGCTCGTGCGGAACACGAATGGGTAAGGTTGTTAAGGCTGCGACGTTTACTCGCGAAAAGTACGTCGTCAGCATTCCGCAGGTCGACGCTCCCGTTGTCGAAGAGCTGCCGGAGATCAAACCCAAGCCGTTCTCGTACGACGATCCGTCGTACGATCGCCACCTGTACGACGAACCCGTTGCGGTCGTAGCGGAACCGGAACCGGAACCGGTCAAGCAGGTCGACTGGGAGACGTTGCGGACCGATGCCGAGGCGATCGTCGATCGCGCGGCATCCGATGCGGAATCGCTGCTCAAACAAGCGGAGAGCTCGGCCCTCGAGCTGGTCGCCTCCGCGCAGACGCTCGCCAAGGAGCTCGAAGAGCGCGCCCGCACGTCGGGCCACGAGCAAGGCTATAGCGAAGGAAAGAACGCGGCCGAGGCGGAGCTTGCGCCCGTGATTGCGACGATGCGCGAGGTGCTGCAGTCCACGCTCGCGCAGCGGCAGGCCGCGGTGGAAGCGACGGAGCCGGAGCTCGTGCGCCTGGCGATGGCGATCGCCGAGCGCGTCGTGCATACCGAAATCGCGACCAACCCGAAGGTCGTCGTCGATAACGTGCGGCAAGCGCTCACCCGATTGGTCAGCCGCGAAGTCGTGACGCTGCGCTTGAATCCGGCGGACTTGGAGATGATCCGCCAGCACCGCGACGATATCGTCTCGGCAAGCGACGTCGAGCACCTGCGCATCGTCGAAGATTCGCGCGTCGATCGCGGTGGGGTGCTGGTCGAAACCGAAGCCGGCACGATCGACGCGAAGATCTCGACGCAACTGCGTGAGGCGCGGCGCGCGATACTCACTGACGAAGACTTCGCGGTCGGACCCTCGTACAGCGAAGAAGAGATGCTGCACGAGCCCGCGCAGGCGAGCTAGATGCCCGTCTTTTCCGCCGACCCGTACATCGACGCGCTTCACGGCGTCGATCTCGTGAAGCAGTACGGCAAGGTACGCCAGGTGATCGGCGTCGTGATCGAGAGCCTCGGTCCGAACATGGCCGTCGGCGAAACCTGCGATATTTCGTATAAGCGTACCGCCGACCCCGTGCTGGCTGAAGTCGTCGGCTTCCGCGATAATAAGGTGCTCATGATGCCGCTCGGAGAGCTAATGGGGATCGGCGCGGGCAGCGACGTCGTCGCCCATGGAGCTCCTCTCGAGATCGGCGTGACCGATCACCTGCTCGGCCGCGTGCTCAACGGGCTCGGCCGGCCGATCGACGGCAAGGGCCCGATCCTCGCGGCCAATCGCGCCGTCGTAACCGCAGCGCCGCCCCCGCCGCTCTCGCGCCGTCGCGTTACCGAGCCGTTGCCGCTGGGCATCAAGGCCATCGACGGCGCCCTCACGTGCGGCAAAGGGCAGCGCGTCGGCATCTTCGCCGGATCGGGCGTCGGGAAGTCTACGATCTTGGGCATGATTGCCCGCAACACCGCCGCCGACGTGAACGTGATCGCGCTGGTCGGCGAGCGCGGCAAAGAAGTGCGCGACTTCATCGAGCGCGATCTCGGAGAAGAGGGCCTGCGGCGTAGCGTGGTGATCGTCTCGACGAGCGATCAACCCGCGCTCGTGCGCATCAAGGCCGCGTTCGTCGCGATGACGATCGCCGAGTTCTTCCGCGATCAAGGACTCGACGTGATGTTCATGATGGATTCGGTCACGCGCTTTGCGATGGCGCAGCGCGAGGTTGGGCTGGCGATCGGCGAGCCCACGACGACGCGCGGCTACACGCCGTCGGTCTTTGCGCTGCTCCCCAAATTGCTCGAGCGCGCTGGCACGGCCGCAAAAGGCACGATCACCGGGCTGTTCTCGGTGCTCGTCGACGGCGACGACATGAACGAGCCGGTGGCCGATGCGGTGCGCTCGATTCTCGACGGGCATATCGTGCTCTCCCGCCAGCTCGCTTCGGCCAACCAATACCCCGCGATCGATCTGCTCCAGAGCGTGAGCCGCGTGATGCCCGATGTAACCGATGCCAATCACTACACGGCGGCCTCGTCGATTCGCGACATCTTGGCCACGTATCGCGATGCGGAAGACCTGATCAACATCGGCGCCTACGTGCCGGGAAGCAATCCGCGCGTCGACTTCGCGCTCTCGAAGATCGAAGCGGTGCGGCACTTCCTCAAGCAAGGCATCTATGAGACCAGCAACTACGAGCACACGCTCGTGCAGCTCATGAGCGTGGCATGAAGGGGTTCACCTTTCAGCTCCAGCCCGTGCTCGAGCACCGGCAGCGCATCGAGGACGAGAAGCAGCAGCAGGTGGCGATCCGTCAGCGCGCACTCGACGACGCGGAGCGGGAGTTGCGGCGGCTCAACGACGATTTTCGCGAGTACTCCGAGCGCCTGCGCTCCGGACACAAGGGCCTCACCACCGAGGAGTTGCGCCTGTTCTACGCCCACCTGCAGTTTCTGGATCGCAACATCGTGGCCCAAATCCGCGTCGTGGCCGAGCGGCGCGTGGCCGTGGACCGGGCCCGGCTCGAACTGCTGGCCGCGAGTAAAGAGCGCAAGGTCGTCGAAAAGCTCAAGGAAAAGCGCCGCCTCGCGTTCATCAGCGAGGAACTGCGGGTCGAGCAGAACGAACTCGACGACGGCAACGCCCGCAGCTACGGGCGCACGGCTCGAGGAGGTACCAGCGCGTGATCGTCACCCGCCAACGACGCAAGCCCTTTCCGTGGAGGCGCCTCATCCTGCCGCTGCTCG
>Ga0326727_10004531_pt1 | contig 41528 bp, 38 predicted proteins | sample MB2enrmetagenome_FD_207643 | JGI IMG/M metagenome (GOLD analysis project Ga0326727, IMG submission 207643) | Lab enriched peat soil microbial communities from McLean, Ithaca, NY, United States - MB29MY | ecosystem: Environmental > Terrestrial > Soil > Wetlands > Peat | place: USA: New York...
GTGCAACCGCAGCAGGCGAGGAATCATGGCTACTCCTCCCGCGAGAAGTATGCCATACAGGGGCGGCCTATGTCCCTTTAATTATGCGCGGACGTATAGATGAGCCGTTGCGCAAGCTAAAGAGAGAGGCCAAAGCTGGGCATGGTTTGGCAGACTTGGTTTTCGAGGACAAGAATGAAAGGGCCCTGATTGTCGAGGTGAAGCAAGGCGCGCTTCGGCGGTCCGCGATTGGCCAGATATTGGAATACGAGAGTGCGATGAAGAGGCAGTATCCCGAGAAGCAAATGCGGGTTTTGGTCGTTGCCTTCACGGTGCCTGATCAGCTTAAGACCACATGTGTAGATAATGGGATCGAATTTCGGGAAATCCCTGAGAGCACCTTCCACGACTTGGCTCGCAGAGTCGGTCACCGTATGTCCCCAGCAACGAGCTTTCGATTCCGTAGGCGTTCTGCGAGTCGACCGGGAAGAGGGTCAGAACGGGCGGCGCGCCAAAAGGCCAGGCGACCACAACGTCCTCGCCAGCCGTTAAAACAACTCATAGTTCGCGTGCCATGCCCGCGCGTTCCTGATGATGCGTGGTACGGCGAATCGCGGCTCTATCGTGAGGCGCTGGCGGAAAGCACAGAGGCTTCGGATAATTTTCACATAGCGGGATTCCTAACCGCCGCGGGTGCTGGGCTGGGCAAATCAGTGTACGTGGAGGAACCCGAGAGGATCTATCCGAACTTCTACTGCGTCCTGGTTGGGGAGTCGGGTAGTACGTGCAAAAGCACAGCCATAAGAAAGGTTGAAAAGTTTTTGGGGGCGTTTTCTCCAGGTGTAAGATGGTTCGCCCACTCACTCATGAGTTCCTCTGAGGGATTAATCAAATCGGTCGATGACGAGTTACGGGGCGCCAAAGGAGAAGCCGTCCCCGCGATCATAATACGCCCTATTGAAGTCGAGTCCCTGATCGAAGGACGTCATCAGGGAGGGCCGAAGTTCATAGGCCTCCTCCGGGAGCTGTACCGCTCGGTGTCCCGACTTGATGTGAACACACTTCGCTCACCGATCAGGGTTGAGAATCCACCCTGCGTGTCTCTTCTCGGCGAGACGTGCCGCCTAGACGATCTCATGAACCTTCGTAAGCGGCGGGGCATAAGCCGAGGGATCGCAGATTGTATGATGTTCATATGTGGCGACCCCAAGGGGCCGATTCCCATGCCCGAAAAACCTGCCCCAGAGCCATGGAACCGATTGGTTTCCTTTTTACAGCAGACCTGCCAGTTTTGGTCGGAAAGGGGGAGTAGCAAAATCCACCTGCATGAGGAGGCCAGGAAAGCTTTGGCGGCTTTTAGCTCGCGAGTGCGTAATGAAGCAGGGATAGATTCCTTCTGCGAATTCCTGACACGGCGGTTCCGTGACCACATCCTCAAGATTGCAATGGTTTGGGCCGCTCTTGAACGAGCTGATGCGATCAAACTTTGCCACATGGAGGCTGCCGTGTCATTCGGGGACTTCCTATTCAAATCCGTGCTGCACATCTTCTCCCTATCATCAACCATCGCGGACGAGTGACAGTCGGCGCTAACGTCGAAGCCCGCAATGATAACAAAAAGGCGCGGACCTACTGAAAAGGTCCGCGCTAAGCTTGCTTGAGGGAGCTGGTGGATCACCTCAGCCAGCTCGTAGAACGGTACGCTAAGGCAAAGGCCGAAATCTGAAAATTGAAACTTGAGGATCGCGGCGAGTTTCGAATTTCCAGTTTCGTTCTTTCCAGACCCCTGACTTCTGCAACCAATTGGGTACGGCCGGCGGCAGGTGAGCCCTGGAAAACCTCTTCCGCGCTTCCTTGGCGAAGCATCAGAATCTAAGCCCGTTTAGACCAATCCTGCCAGGCCAGGCCTTTGACTCTCGCGAACTCCGCAACATTTGCCGTTATCAAAGTAAACTTGCAATGCAACGCCTGGCCGGCAACCAACAAATCATACGCGCCAATCGGTTTGCCCAGGACTTCCAATGCCGCTCGAATCGCGCCCGCCGACTGGGCGTCCTCGTCATCAAAATCCAAAAGCGCAATAGGCCCGGCAAAAAATGCTCTCAGGCGCTGGCGATTGGCTTCGGGCTGCAAGCTTTTGGCAACACCGTACCAGAGTTCAAAAGCCACGATCGAGGAAACAAAAACTTTGCCACCCTCCGCCGTGGCCCTCCGGAATCGGCGGCGGACGGAGGAAGGCTGGCCATTGATCAGGGCGATGCAGGCATTTGTATCGAGCAGATAGTTCACTTGAAGATCTCGCGGCGCGGGGTCCTGAGCTGCTTTCGCCCATTTTCCATGAAAGGCACGGCGGCCCATCGGTCCAATTCCTCAAACCACTTTGCGGTATCGGCAACGACCGGTTCCAGGAGGACCCCTCCTGAAACCCTCCGCACCCGCACCCGGTCCCCCTCAAAACGGAACTCCCGGGGAAGCCGTACGGCCTGGCTTCGTCCATTGCGAAACAACTTGGCGACCCCTGTCTTGGGCATGGTCATTTTCCTCTCGGAATGAGTATAGATCATGGGACTATACCATGCAAGGGTAAGACGGGCAGCAAGTAACCACTACTAGCGAGCGCTGGCGGGTGCAGAATCGAAAAAGCAATCGTCTACGCCAGCCTGCGGCTGAACTAATAGCCCAAAGTTATGCCCCCGTCTACCGGAAGGGCTATACCCGTGATAAAGGAAGACTGTTCGCTACAGAGAAATACCGCGGCATCCCCGACCTCTTCGGGCGTGGAAATTCTTCCCAAGGGGTGCCTTCCGTAGATGTATTTTTTGGCGGCTGGAGGGTCAGCTTGTTGGCTGAACCAATCCTCGACGAGGGGCGTCTCAACCCACCCCGGACAGATGCAGTTGACGCGTATGCCATCCTTGGCGAAATCGAGAGCCATTCCTTTGGTCATGGCGACGATGCCGCCCTTCGTCGCCGAATACGCGCCGGCATTGGCTTGGCCTACCAGACCGACCATGGAAGACATGTTGACAATCGTCCCTCGGGTTTTCCGAAGATAGGGGATCGCGTACTTCGAGCAAAGGAACACGCTCTTCAGGTTGGTGCTCAGAATGTAGTCCCACTCTTCTTCGCTGGTATCTTCCACGCTCTTGGAGATGTGATATCCCGCGTTGTTAATGAGGATGTCCAGCCGCCCGAAGAGTTCCATGAGGCGGGCAAACATTTTCTGAACGTCGTCAGCTTTCGAAACGTCCGCGCGCAAGAACGCGGCGTGGCCTCCGCTCCGCCCAATTTCCTCGGCGGTCTGCGGCCCGGCGGCAGCATCGATATCAACCACGCCGATTCGCGCCCCCTGCTTGCTCAGCGCCTGCGCACACCCTTTCCCAATCCCTTTTGCCGCACCCGTAATCATAGCAACCTTTCGTTCAAGACTCATGGCAGGCCTCCCACTTCACCACAATTGCGAGTAACAAGCTGGGCGAACTCATCTTGTTAGTCGCTCGGCACTTGTCACTTGTCACTGCCCTTCAAAATATTCCATAGGCCTTAAAGACCTCGGTGGCCAGACGGCCGCTGGCGAGATCTTTGATAGCGGTCTTTTCTTTGCGAGATTTTTCCAGGGCGGCGGTGATGACGTCCGCCTCCATTTCCCGCGGCACCAACAGGACGCCGTCGATGTCGCCGAAGACGATGTCACCGGGCCGCACGTGTACGCCCTCGATTTCCAGCGGCACGTGGTGGGCGATCACCTGCCCGCGGCCGCGCTGGTCCTGGGCGTAACAGCCGTAGCAGAACACGGGAAAATCGAGGGCGAGAATACCGTGCGTGTCGCGGCTCATGCCCGCCAGCACGGCGCCAGTTGCGCCGCGCGCGCGCGCCGCGGTGGACATCAGTTCGCCCCACAGCGCATAAGCAGGCGACGCTCCGGCCGCGACGTAGACTTCGTGGGGCCGGAGAGAATCGAGGGCCTCAAACATCAGGCCGAAAGGCTGCTCCGGTTCTTGCGAAACGTCCACTTCCAGGACGGTCATGGCTCGGCCCGCCACCACCATGTCAGGACGGAGAGGCCGGCACCGGGGAGGAAGAAACTGCCGGCGCCGGCCGAACGCGTCGAGGACATCTCCCACGATGGCGGTGTAGAGTTGCTTCCGTAGCAGCTCAAACAACTCGGCGTCATTTTTCCATTCCATGCGTTCTCCTCCGGCATGGCGGGTGGCGCGGGCCCGCTGCGGACATTGGGGACCTGCCCTCCGGGCCTCAAATAGCTTCCGGGCCTCAAAGTCCCCACAGCATATCGGAACTCGCTTGCCTGTCAAGCCACATCGGCAGCCCAGAATGCAGAGCGCACGGCGCGGCCTCACTCCCCCTACCGCCATGATCATTTTTACTGGTGGCGTGAACCGTTGGGGCGGCGTATGATGGGGGTATCAGCAATCCAGCGATTGAATTATCAAACCGTCCAACTGAAAAGGAGTGAGGATGGAGAGGAAGTATAAACAGCGGGGGTACATGGATTCAGGTGGCGGCCGTGAACGCACCGAGCGCCAACCCACAAAGAAACCCGAGAGCTTTGGCCCAAAGACACCCAAGATGCCCGGAAAGCGCGAAGTGGTGCGCTGCGCCTCCTGCGCAACCCTGCTGCCGGAGGGGATAGATTTCACCGGCACGTGTCCACGCTGCGGCGCCGAACTGCATAGTTGCAAGCAGTGCGCGTTTTTTGATTCCGCGAGCCGCTTCGAGTGCACGCAGCCCGTCAGCGCCCGCATCCCCAAGAAGGACGCCCGCAACCACTGCAACTTTTATTCGCCACGCACTACCGTCGAACGCGAGACTTCCAGTTCCAAGCCGTTGGATGCTCGTCAAGCTTTCGAAAATCTTTTCCGAAAGTAGAAGAGGCCCTGGCTGGCCGACTTCAAAATGGATAAACCACCATTGCCCGACAAGGGTCGTAGATCTTTGCTTAGGGTAGCCAAGCCATTTCGGACAAATTGTCCTTAAGCCTTTTGGAATGAACAATTTGTCGCTACTGCTCGCCCCTCGTTTCTCGCCGTTCGATGCTGCAATTTAGCCGTCCAAAGATTTGTGATTTCCATCCGGACATTGCATCGCTCTAATCCATGTGCTGAAGGAGTTTGTGTCTAATACCGGGAATGTTGCTCGCGCAGCCAAGCATCTGCGCGGCCGGACTTTACGCTCCCGAAATTGATTTGCTTTCCCTAGGAGGAAATGTGGCCACTCTAACGATAGCTCCACCCGCCAAGACTCGCCGCCGCAGCGAATTCGAAATCATCCAGCCCGAAGCAACTTTTACCGGTGCACGGATCGAGCCCCTCGAGAAGGGTTTGCCGAAGATGACGCAATCCATCTGCCCGGAATGCCTTCAGGTGATCGATGCGGTTCTGTTTGAGGAGGACGGCGCGGTTTATATGGAAAAGACTTGTCTCGCGCATGGTGAATTTCGGGACAAGATCTACTCCGATGCGCGCCTCTACCTCAAGATGGAGGAGTGGGAATTCGGCGACAATCGCGGTCTGGAGAATCCCGCCATCCCTGACGCCACGCGTTGTCCGGACGACTGTGGTCTCTGCTCGCTGCACACCTCGCACACGGTGCTTTCCAACGTGGACCTGACGAACCGCTGCAACCTGACATGCCCGGTCTGTTTTGCCAACGCCAACGTGGCCGGCTATCTCTACGAGCCTTCCTTCGAGCAGGTCACCGCGATGCTGGAGGGCCTGCGCGCGCAGCGGCCCGTGCCCAACCGCGTGGTGCAATTCTCCGGTGGCGAGCCCACACTCTACCCGCGCTTTATGGACGTGTTGCGCAAGGCCACGGAGCTCGGCTTCACCCACATTCAGGCGGCCACCAACGGCATCCGCTTCGCGAACCTCGAATTCGCGCAAGCCGCCAAGGAAGCGGGCCTGCACACGCTCTATCTGCAATTCGACGGGCTCAATGATGACATCTATTTGCGCACGCGCGGCCAGCGCCTGATGGAAACCAAGCGCGCCGCCATCGAGAACTGCCGCAAGGCGGGCCTGAAGATTGTCTTTGTCCCCACCATCGTCAAGGGCGTGAACGACCATCAACTGGGTGACATGGTGCGGTTCGCCATCGACAACATTGATTGCGTCAGCGGCTTCAGCTTCCAGCCCGTGGCCTTCACAGGGCGCATCAATCGCCGCGATCTCATGGCCAAGCGCTTCACCCAATCCGACCTCGCGCACTGCATCTCGGAGCAGACCGGCATCACGGACACTTACAACGACTGGTTCCCGCTCTCCTGCACCTCGCCGTTCTCCAAGCTGCTTTCGGCGTTGCAGAACTATCAGCGCCCCAACCTTACCTCCCATCCCCACTGCGCCATGGGGACTTATCTTTACGTCGATCCGGTCTCGAAGAAGGCCGTGCCCATCACCCGCTTCTTCAATATCGGCGCCATGCTGCGCGACATTGACCGGCTGGCGCGCAAGGCGGCGGGCGCGCGGGTAAAGCTCTTCTCCAAAGTCAGCGCCTGGAATTCCCTGCGCCGGCATTTCAAGCCGCAATTCGCGCCCCCGGGCCTTACCTTTGAGCGTTTCCTCCAGACCCTTCAGGGCATGACCGACCACTCCTACGGCCGCGGCCAGGGTGACGGCACATTCACTTATAAGACTTTGCTCGTCGCGGGCATGCACTTTATGGACGCCTATAACTACGACATCAACCGCGTCAAGCGCTGCGTGATCCACTACACCGCACCCAATGGCCTCGTGTACCCCTTCTGCACCTATAACTCCGGCCCCTGCTTCCGCGAGAAGATTGAGAAGCAGTTCTCCGTGCCCCTTACCAAGAGCTCGGGCAATGGAGATGGGTTGGTGAATATTACATAGAGTCGGCATCTTGCCGGCGGTTTGCAATTCCAGCGTCGGGATTGAGTGATAAGGGCGGGCCCAGTGCCCGCCCTTTTGTTTGGCTGAATTTCGGAGTGCGGGAGCTTGGTCCCGTTTTTTCCGCCGCTGACTCGTCAGCGCCATGTCGTTTGCCGTGACCAGTCGCGCGGCAAGCAAAAGCGGCGATCCGTCAGCCGACGGACCGCACTCTAAACGCCTTGTAGCGCGGGTGTCCCCACCCGCGGGTGGCTGTGCCACAGAAGACGCGGGTGACCCCACCCGCGCTACACTTGCAATACACCAAAATTATAGAAATTGGTGTATAATGGCTGGCATGAGCAGAACAAACATTGAGATTAACGACCAACTCGCGCATGAAGCGCAGAAGCTGACCGGGCTCAAAACCAAGCGCGCCATTGTTGACCGGGCCCTGGATTTGTTGGTCAGGACGGAAAAGCGCAAGGGTTTGCTGCGTTATTACGGCCGCGGCGTTTGGAAAGGTGACTTGCGCGCCATGCGGAGGAACCGCGTTTGATTCTGGTGGATACCTCGGTCTGGATCGACTTCCTCAGTTCCCGGCCAGGTCCGGGCGGTCAGGAACTCCGGCGATTGATTGAGGATGGCGCCCCGGTGGCTCTTACCGGCGTGGTGGTGACGGAAATTCTTCAGGGCCTGAAGCGCGACATCAAACAGGTTGAGAACTATCTCTCGCTTTTTGACATCTTGGAAGCGAGGGGTTTTGAGACTTATCGGGATGCGGCGGCCATCTTCCGCCTGGCGCGTTCGAAAGGCGTAAGCCTGACCACGACAGATGCCCTCATCGCCACCGTTGCGGCCGAGATTGGCGCCAGTATCTTTTCGCTGGACCGTGATTTTGTGCGCATGGCCCACATGGCCGGCTTCCGACTCCACCAACCTTCGTGAAGCAAGTGGTTCTGCCAGCGAGCAATGTCACTATTCTCGTTTTGGCAGGTTCTAGCGTGGCCATCCTGCCTGCCCCGATCCATCGTGGCCCACCATCCGCGAAAAGTGGCACCGGCACTCCTGCCGGTGCAGACACAGCCAGGAGTGGCTGTGTCACTGAAGACGCGGGTGGGGACACCCGCGCTACAATTGCCCTCCGTGGTGAAATCCTTTTTGGATTGAGGCCAGCGCAGCCAATTCTCGCGAGGCGAGCTAAATAATTCCTCCGCGACCAATCGGAAACTAACTGGCGAGTGCGCGACGATTAAGGAGTTGAGGGACTTCGGTCTACCCAGCGGCGTTACAGGGGACCTATCCTACGTTGGCGGCAATTTCCCGTGACGGCGACTCTTCAGGCGGAATTCCCGCCTTCGGATGCCAACCGATTTGATGTTTTTTGCACTCTTAGCGGGCCGTGATGGTCCAGGGTCAAGTGTGTGTTTGCGGCGGCTGGAGCTTACAAGCTCCAGCCGCTGTCCGGGGGACGCTGGTCCTTTAGGAAGGAAGTGAGTAATCCAGGTCCGTCCACTACAAATAGGGGTTTGCCCCCGAGCAGAGCAAGGTATTCAATCCAAAAATCTTGGATCGCTTGGCGGCGCTCGTGTGAGAGCGGGGCGAAATCGGTGCTCGGCAATAGGCCAAGATAGATGGGGGTGGCGGGTCTGAAGGTGTGTTTGTTTTGGCGTGCAAGTTTTTCGGCCAAGTCATGGGCGCTGGGGTGGTCTGCCAGAGCGGGGTTACATTTGAAGTTGAAGCGGTTGTCGTCCTGAACGAAGTCACTGAGGCAGAGCAAGACTTGCGTTTCTGTGGGGGGCCTTGAAGCTAATTCCTCGGCGGCCAAGTCAAAAGCGCCGAGTATGTCGGAATAAGGATAGGGGGCCTTCAATGTTGAGGTTTTGAGGGCTTGAAGGGCAGAGTGAGTACTGGCTATCAGGCGGTGAAGGTCTTGGTCGTAAGGCTCGCGTTCGTGCAAGCTGGGGAGGTTAAAACGTAGAACGCGACCCGTTGCCTGTGTCTGCTCGTCCGCTGTTACGGGAATGATCGCCAGGGAATCACCCCGGTGAAGCACCTGAAGCATCGCTTCCACGGCGCCGAACATGTCCGTTGTTCCCTCCGGGGTGATGCTGGCGGTTAGGTCGAGGATTGACGTACCAAACAGGGGCTTGGGCGGGCGTGAGCACGCTGTCGTCAGGGCCAGCAGTGAGTAGCCGCCCAAGCCAGGAAAAGCGAGTTTACAGAAGGTGCGGCGTTTCATTGTAAATCCCTCCCTGATTTTTCGTGGTAAGAAGGGGGAATCTCAAAGCGGAGCTGATTGTTGGGGCTTGCCGGCAGGGTATGGCCTGGGAAGGTGGTGGAAACCTTTTGGTCGCGGACGAAGGTAACTTTTTGTTGTTTGGCGAACTGCTTAGGCGTGGGGTGATTGCGGACGTGATGGTAATGGGTCCACGCAATAAGCCCGACCACTGTGGGGGGGAGTGTCAGAAGAGCCACTGCCTGCGCTGGCGTGAAAATCGGAAAGTAGTCAACCACAAAGAGCGCGCACAGGAATGCGGCCGCTGTCCATGCTAACGACTTGACCACTACTTCCCAGTAAGGCTGCTGTTTTGCCCCCATCTTCATCCCCTGTTCGTGATGGTGAAGGTAAGAGCTACTCCACTCATTCCTTTGTTGCTCAAGACTGGCGAGACCGTGGTTAAGTACCTCCCGTTGGGCTTCCAGTTTTTTCTCGGTTTGTTCACGCTGGGCAGAGTGGCGTGCGGCGAGTTTCCGAGCCCGCGTATACTCTCTCCACTCGCGGATTCCGCGGTAGCCAGAATGTAACGCCAGCGCGGCTGCGATCGGGAAGAGGAGCGTGAGGAATACGAAGAGGATGGTTCCCAAAACAGGATGTGTGTTAAGGAACCGGGCTAGAGGGTTCTCGCAGAGCGCAGCTGAGAAGGCGATCTGGCGGGCGCGGAGGACGCCCAAGACGATCAGGGCAATGGTCGTGATGCCTGCAAGGATCTGCGACAGGCGAGCATGTTTGGCGCCGGGGTTTTCGGTTGACTCCAGTGCGAAATGGTAAATGATGGCGGCCATCGTCACAATAGCGGCCGCCGCAACCAACTGATGGGTGGGGTTGGAGATTGCAAGTATGTCAAGGATGCCGGCGAGGATAATCGCCTCGGCGGCGATTCCCCCGGCACTGGTGATGATCTTCACCACGGGCACGATGAGTGGGGGAATCCGGTCATACTGGTTTTTGATTCGCTCCCAGCGGGCTTGCGCTTCCGGAGCGATGCGCGTGAGGGTCTCAAGACGGGCTTCCAGCTGTTTTATGCGTTTAGTTAGATGGTTTCGAAGCTCAGTTTTTTTTCGCTCAAATTCAGCGGTGAGTTCCTCAAGGAAGCGGGCCGCTTCGATGCCCTGAGCGCCATCGAAGAATCCGCGATCATTGACGTACAGAACTCTCCACTTTGATAGACCAGGGATGCGGATGTTCATGTTCACCTCACTCGTCCGCGCGGCTGTGGCGAGGGTAAATGGCTTACATCCAAAAGCCGCGATCGGACATCTGACTATCGATGGGGAAACTTTACAGTGTCAAAGGACCTCATGTCAAGCACTATTTTGGATTTTCTAGTTTTGTGAGAATTATTTCGCATGTGAGATATAAAAATATGTTTTAGATGGTATAATAAAATTCTATAAGAAGAAGGTGCTACTGAACACACATGTAGCTTGACACGCAAAATTTATACTTCTAAAGTGCTGGTACATGAAGAAAAAATCAGATTCATTAAGCAAGCGGGCTGGCAGCCTGGGTTGGGTTGCAGAAGAATACTTTACGAAAGGACCACAGGCTGCCGAGGCGGCCCTGGCATCGATTGTGCCGGAAGTAATGCTGCGACCTTATAGCGTCCTCAAGGCGGGCGAAGGCCAAGCGTGCTTAAGGACGGACGCTGAAGCACAAGACCAGATTGTCTATCACAACTTCAACCCCCCTCCCCTGTGGGAAGCTCCCTACGCGCTTTACCATGTTCGGTTTTCGCCACTACCCAAGCAGGATTTTATGTTTCACAGCGGCGAAGAAATGCTGATTCCTATTGCAGGGGAGATCACCTATCACTTCTACTGGAGTCCGGGTATGGCGCCGCCTAAGCGGGAGGTTCTTGACCCCCCGCTTAGGCCATACTCGGTGATTCGTATAAACCCGCAGGTACCACATCACACGTGGGCAACAGGGAAAACGGATGCGGATGCTTGGATGGTGTTCCGTCACGGCAGTGACAGCCCCGCCGCCATCGGACTGAAGGCAGGACTACATTCGGACAGAAAGTCGGCGCACCCAACCCCGCGGCGAATCAGCCTGGAAAAGCTTCAGAGTGATCCGGGAAAATACGCCCTTGTAGCCTGGGGGTTGGCCGAGAAAATCCGCCTGTATCGTCAACGTGCTGGCCTGACGATCGGCCAACTCGCCACCGAGTGCGGGATCAATCCCTCATACCTCTCGCGGATTGAAGACGCTGACACGAATGTATCGCTTGATTTGCTCGCGCGCATAGCGCGGGTCGTGCACATGAGCCTGGACTTTCTGGAGGCTGGCTCGTGGAGTCGGGAAGTCCAGGCCTTCCCTAAACCGAAATGGAAAGAGGCAGACGCAACGGGCCAGCCGCTGCTCCACAAACCACGCGGGTGCCCACACTTCCTGCATCTGAACTATTGGGGTCTGGCTGCAAAAGGCGAGGCAAAGCCGCCCACAGAACCGTTTAACGATGAAGGTAGCATGTCGAGCTGGATTGTTATGGACGGGCGGGTAATTTTCGAGATCCCCGCACCTTCTGATGGTGGTCCGTGGCCCCAGTGGTCGGAGTTGCTGGAAGCCGGCAGCGTGATACACTTCCGCAGGCTAACGCCCATAATAATCCATGGGCTGGACAACAGCCAGTTACTTCAAGTTGTGTATTCTTCGAATTGCCCGTGCCTTCCCTGGAGAGCTTGATGTTGATAGTGTTACTCAGTATGCTATTATGTATGTTAGGCCGAACATGAATGAAAAAACCATCTAGAAATAACAAAAACGGCAAAGATGTGCTGACGCTGCAGCGTTTCTCGAGAGACGTCCGCTGTACCCTCTCCGAGGCATTCGACGCGCCACGGCCGGAGAGGATTGTCTTAGCTCCTGGGATTTTGAATGCACTTCAGATCCTGTTTGCAAACATGGATGTCCGCCGCGTGATGCTGAGCAGCGAGGAGTACTACGGGCCTGCACACCTCCCTGCGCAACGTGTCGCACAGGTACCGAGTGAACAGATCGTTCCCAGAATTAAAGGATTCAGGCCGGATGTTGTGATCGTCAGCGTAGTAAGTTGGCGCGGTACGCCGTTGCCGGTCAGGCAGCTCTTTTCGCAGATTCGGAAGCTGCATGGGGGTCGCCGCAGACCCGTTCTTATAGCCGATTACAGCCACGCGGGGGCGGTGGGATTTCCCGGCGTGAAAAGTCTTGGGGCGGATTTAGTCTGTGGTGACTTGGACAAATGGGTCACCGCTCCAGGCCGCTGCGGCAAGCTTGCGTTCCTGTGGTTCAAATCAAGGTGGTTGTTCTCGACAGCCGAGACTGCGTTTGAACCGTTCTTCCTTGCGAGGGATAATGCTGATTCTTTGTTCGCATCCCGCTGGGTTGATCCAAGTGAAATTGTTAGAGCGCATGAATGGTTGAAACATGTGGGTATGTGTCGTTCTATGCTGCTGGGGCGGCACCGTGCCAACCAAAAATTTGCCTTACAGCTCGCATCTCTGTTTGGCATTTCTGAACCTGTTAAGAGCAATATCCTCTGGCTGCCTCGCGATCGTATGAACGATAAGCATGTACGCGAATTGGAACGTCAGGGGCTTGTCTGGAGAACGGCAGATGGCAGAATCAGGATTCTCTGCCGGGCGGATACGGCGCATCGATACAGGCTACCGCACGCCGCGTAAGTCAATAACAAACATAATAGTGGGGTTCGTGAGGGCCCAAGCCCTTGCCGTAGTTCTGGCAGCGTCGTGGTAAATCATGCTCGCGGTAATGATCTTTGAGAAGCGAGTATGAAGAAAAGCGGCGCCCGCAGACGGGACAGCTGTAGGGTTTGTTGCTGGCGGCAGAGTGGGTGAGGCGCTGGCGGCGCGGCCACCGTTGAACTCACCGATCCAGCAACCGGGCGTTGCCGCCGATGAAAGTCTCTACAACTTGCAGGATTTACCTCAGATTTGGAAGATCGACCCTGCCTTGTCGCCAGATGTTTAGCGGCTATTCCGCAAAGTCCATCCCAAGTCGTGGTCGAGTGGTTGCGCGCTCGTTCTGACATTCGTAACATGAGATATGGAGTCATCGGACCACGAGGGGCGAAATGCGGGTGCTGTCCTAATTTCAGATGTAGCGCCGGCTTCCAGCCGGCATTGAGCCGCCAAGATGGCGGCGCTACGGTCAAATTAGGACAGCACCGAAAAGCGCCCCAGTTGCATCTTCCCTTCGATGGGTGAAATAATAGGGTGACGGGTCGCGCCTCGAGCGACCGGTGGATGATTCCGCAACCGTGCGCAGATTTCCTCAGCCTTGATACCCTGGGCTGACTCCATTCACGGGTGACTTGAGCGCGTGGCGTTCGTTTTTGTTATTGATCAGACCCTGGGCGTGTTCATGAAATGGTATCACCGTCACCTGCCGAAGAATTTGTCTTTGCCTCTGCTCCTAATTACAGCACTGATGACTCTGGCCTCGTCTTCTTCGCTTGCCCAGCGCAAAGCTGCGGCAAAGCCTGCGGCAGCAAGCGAAAGTGTGGCTTGGGAAAAGTTCCTGATCAAAGGTGAACCGCAGCCCACTTTCCGAATTCCCGTGGCGCATCAGCACGCCGCGTCGGGATGCTACGGATACCTGTACGTTTCCCGGGACGAGATTTGGTTTGAAGTCATAACCCCTGCCAGCGACCGTGATCACGCGTTCCGCTATGCGCGCGCAACGCTAACGGATGCCCGGCAGTGGAGGTTCATGGGAAGCACCATGCCGGAGGTGGAGTTTAAATTTTCGAATGGAAAGGTGTATCACTTTTTCCGGGTCCGGGAAGGGTTGGTGGACCAACCCGACGTAGACCCCAAGAAGTTGAAATGGGAGGACGTTTTATCCTGGGAACCCCTGGCCCAGGCAGCCACCAACTTTGATGCAACGGTGCGTTTGGCCGAAGAGCGCCAAGCCGCGCTGGCTCCCAAACCCCTTCCCACCGTCCATTTGACCGTGGAGCCAAGCACCGTCGAAAAGGGCCATGCCGTGACCCTCACCTGGACCTCCGACAATGCCACCAGCCTTGACCTTGAGCCCGGCATTGGCCCCGTCCAGGGCAACGATTCGAAAAGCATCGTACCCACAGAATCGACCACGTATATTCTCACGGCTCAGGGGCCCGGAGGCGGCAGCAACGCCAGCGGCCACGTGACCGTCACCGTCCCACAGTTACCCCCGGCGATTGTCCTGACCGATCCTTCCGGTGCGGTCTCGGGTCAAACGGTCGATGTCAGCAAATCACCCCTCATCGTCCGCGGCGTGGTCATGGATAGCTCTGGTATTCCTGTCGTTACCGTCAATGGCATTCCCGCAGCTTTGCGGCCCCAGAACAACCAAGCAGCGGAGTTCGCTTCTGACCCCATTGTTCTTCAGTCGGGCGATAACCGGGTTGAGATTAGGGCAACAAACGCCGACCACGGCGAAGCCAAAGTTGTTTTTCTTGCTCGATTCACGCCTCCCGCGCCGCCGCCGCCGACGCCGACCAACGCGAAGGGCCTGGCCAAGTCGGACATCCTCGATCTCTTGAAAGGTGACGTGCCGAGCGCCCGGGTGGCCAGACTGGTCAATGAACGCGGCATCAAGTTCACGCCGAGCGAAGACGACATCAAGGAAATCCGTGCCGCCGGAGGCAGCGATGACCTCGTTGACGCGCTGAAGCAACCTGAAACTCCCGCCAAGCAGTGACTCCGCTCGAATGTGCCGTCCACTTCCTGGATGACCAAGCCAGCACGCAGTGCATCTGGCTACCCGCATTGTCCGCATGGCCCACGTGCTCGGCTTTCCCCCTCCATCAACCTTAACAAAGCAAGCGTAGCGCCCCGATGCATCGGGGCGCTACGCTTGCTCTGTAGCACTAGTTCCTGGAACCTTGTTCTGCCGCGAAGATTTTCTCTGTGTCCTCTGCGGCAGGAAAGGATTTCACACGGAGTCCACTGAGGGATTCTGTGCGCCCTGTGTGAGATTTCTTGAGGCACAGAGGACACGGAGAGGCTTCTTTGGCTTGCGGCTCCGCTGCGCTGTGACCTCTGTGCCCTCCGTGGTGAAATCCTTTTTGGATTGCGGGGCGAAAAGGCAAGGTTTAATCGGAGATTTCCTTGACAGCGAAAAAGCCCGTGTATATCATTTCTCTTTCAGGGCTGTCCCAACAATTGAATCTCATACCAGGAGGACGACATGTCACTACGCCTCAATGACACGGCCCCAGACTTCGTCGCTGAAACCACCCAGGGAACCATCAAATTCCACGAATGGATCGGCGATGGCTGGGCCGTCTTGTTTTCCCACCCCAAGGACTTTACGCCCGTGTGTACCACCGAACTCGGTTATATGGCGGGTCTGGAACCGGAATTTGCGAAACGCCATTGCAAGATCATCGGCCTGAGCGTGGACCCCGTGGCCAATCACCGTAAGTGGTCAGCGGACATCGAGGAAACGCAGGGCCACAAGGTGGGATACCCGATGATCGGGGATCCGGAACTGAAAATCGCCAAGCTTTACGACATGCTGCCCGCCGGTGCCGGCGATACCAGCGAAGGCCGCACCGCGGCTACGAATGCTACCGTTCGTACCGTATTCGTGATTGGTCCCGACAAGAAGATTAAGTTGATGCTCAGCTATCCCATGAGCACCGGGCGCAACTTTGACGAAGTGCTGCGAGTGCTCGATTCGATGCAACTCACGGCCCGGTACAAAGTCGCCACGCCCGTGAACTGGCGACAGGGCGACGACGTGATCATCTTACCGGCGGTCTCGGACGAAGAGGCCAAACAGAAGTATCCCGGCGGATGGCAGGCGCCCCGGCCTTACTTGCGGATCGTTCCCCAGCCGCGGGAGGCATAGGAGCCCGGCATGGCAGAACCTCGGATGGATGTGGCTGTCAAAGGGACCGGCGCGGTGCAGATCGAGCGCTTCTATCTGGGCTGCCTGGCCCACGCGTCCTACGTGGTCGCGTCGGGGGGCGTGGCCGCGGTCATCGATCCCCAGCGGGATGTGGATATCTATCTCGAGACCGCAGCCCGCCAGGGGTGGAAGATCGAGCACATTATCGAGACGCATCTGCACGCCGACTTCGTCTCCGGCCATCGCGAGCTTGCCGACCGCACCGGAGCGCGCATCTATCTCGGCGCCGGGTCGGGAGCTCAGTTCCCTCACGTCGCGGTTAAGGACGGAGAGGAGATTCAGTTCGGGTGGTGCCGCTTCCGGTTCCTACAGACTCCTGGGCATACGATGGAGAGCATTTGCATCCTGATGACCGATCTGGGCCAACCGGAGCGGCCTCAGACAGTGTTCACCGGAGATACGCTTTTCATCGGCGATGTGGGACGGCCCGACCTCTCCGCAACCCATACTCCCCAGGAGCTTGCCGCAATCCTTTACCAGAGCATTCAGGAGAAACTTCTGGCCCTTCCGGATGACACGGAGATCTTTCCTGCCCATGGCGCCGGGTCGCTGTGCGGTCGGCAGATGAGTTCGGAAAGTTCTTCCACGATCGGGAAGCAGCGGCAGACCAACTACGCTTTACTCGCCCGAACGTCGGAGGAATTCGTGCGCCTTCTGACGGACAATCTTCCTCCGCGGCCCGAGTATTTCGCGCGGGAAGTGGACTTAAACCGGCGGGGCGCAGCGTCCTTGGCGGAGTTGCCGTCCTTGGCGGCGCTCACCGCACAGGAGGTTCTGCGGATGCAGAAAGAGGGTACGGTAGTCGTGGACACGCGGCCCGTGATGCAGTTCGCAGCGGCACACGTGCCGGCGTCAGTTCACATCGCCCTCACCGGGCAGTACGCATCGTGGGCGGCACGAGTTCTGGGGTTGGACGCGCGTCTGATTATTGTCGGCGAAGATCCAGACCATGTGCGCGAGTCGCAGGTGCGCCTGGCCCGCGTGGGAGTCGAGAATGTGGCCGGGTACCTGGCGGATGGGGTGGCCGGATGGATTAAGAGTGGTTTCGAGCTCGAGTCTATTCCCCAAATCACGGTCCACGAGCTCTTCGAGATGCAGGAACAGGGGCCGGACCGCATCGCCGTGATCGATGTGCGCGAGCCGGGAGAACTGAGCGGAGGAGTCATCGCGAAATCGGTGCGCATTCCGCTGGGGGACCTCCAGAGGCGGACCGGCGAACTGGACCGGGAAAAACTCCTGGTAGTGCACTGCCGGAGCGGCTATCGCAGTTCGATTGCCACCAGCTTATTACGGCGCGCCGGCTTTCGCGATATCGCCAATTTGACCGGCGGGTTCGACGCGTGGAAGGGGGTCGGTCTTCCCTACGTGGTCCCTGGCGGCGATGGAGTACCAGGTTGAACCGCGGAACAAAGCTCAGCCTGTAGGCGCGAGCGTACAGCAAGCTGCCGCACTTCCCCTAGTTTTATTCTATCTCTTCGTCGTTGCCTCGATGAAGTTGGCGAAATCCTGCTTCAGCTTAGCGTGAGCCTTCGAATCCAGGTACACCATGTGTCCCGATTCGTACTGGGCGTGCAAAATGTTTTTGCGGAACTCCGGCGGCAGATCAAGGTGATCGAAAGTATACCGGGCGGCGAGATAGGGCGTAGCGAGGTCGTAATAGCCCTCCATGTTCAGGATTTTCAGATAGCGATCCTTCACAATGGCTTCGCGCAACGGGGTGACAGTCTCCGGCAGACCGATGCTGCCCCCGCCGCCTCGCCCCGAGGGGGGAGCACTGAAACTCCACTGGAACAGTCCCGACTGCTGCCCTGACACGTAGTAGGGCATGTCAACCTTGTAGTTCAGCTCACGGCGAACATAGTCGTAGAAGACGCTGGTGAACGGCGGCCCGGTCTCCGCGCTGGTGGGATCAAAGAACCGTGTATTCATGAAGCCGTCCGGATCCGGCCCCGCGTAACGGCCGTCCAGGCGGCCAACACGCAGCCTCTGATCGGCGAGGAGATAGTGCGTAAAGATCTGGACATTCAAGCGCAGGTTGGACCACTCAATGACTTCCTTGGAGATGCCCGTGTACCGGTTCAGCTTGTCGATGACGCTCTGCCGCTCCGCCGGGCTCAACGTGTCGCCGGCCGCCAGAGCTTGCGTGTATTCGCCTAGGGCGAATTGCGTCGATTCTTCCCGCGCGCGATTGGGGTCCTTCATCAGGTCGGGCGGCAGCTTCTTGTGGTACCAGGCAATGGATGTGAACGAGGGGAGAAGCATGGGGTAGGGCACATCGTTGGTAAAAGAGTCCTCCAAGGTCTCAAAATTCAGCACCGTGGAGAGCAGCACAATTCCGTTTAAATTGATGCCGTGTTCGTTGAGGTGTCCGGCGAGTCCCGCGGAGCGAGTGGTGCCGTAGCTCTCGCCGAAAAGGTAGAGAGGCGATGACCAGCGCTCGTAGCGCGAGATGTAAACGCGAATGAATTCACCAAAGGCGGCGATATCGCCAGTCAAGTTCCAGTACTTGCGTGCGGCATTCTGATCCGCCGGACGGCTATAGCCGGTGCCGATGGCGTCCACCAGCACCAGGTCAGTCTTGTCCAGCGGAGTATTCGGATTGTCTTCGAGGCGATAGGGTGACTGGGGCAGCCATCCCTCCGGCTCCAGCACCACCTTGCGCGGGCCGAGCGCGCCCATGTGCAGCCAGACAGTGGCGGAACCGGGACCGCCATTGTAAGCAAATGTCACCGGACGGGTGGCCGGATCCGCGCCCTCCAGCGTGTAGGCCACGAAGAACACCTCCGCCTCCGTCTTGCCCTCTGCGTCCTTGATGGGCAGGCGGCCGGCGGTAGCGGTGTAGTGCAAGGACTTTCCCTCGACGCGAATTTCATGGTGCGTCACCTGGGGAGGAACTTCAGCCATATCGAAATGCATGGTCCGGATTCCTTCTCCGGGAGCACCGCCTGCCTGGGACGGCTCGGGCGCCGACGGCGGCGTGGAAGGTTGGGTGGGTGTGGGGCGCGCGCGTTCCTCACGTTGAGGACGTTCGCCTGGCGTTTGCGTCTGCTCAGAGGAGCGCTGCGGCGAAGTCTGGCTCGGCTCCGGGGGAGCGCTGGGCTCCTGGGCCAAAATCATCACGGGAAGAAACACCATTACCAAGGCCAAAAGGGTTCGTTTCATGGGCCTCCTTTTATCGTTGGGCGTGCATTGTCCCCTGCGCGGCGGAGGGCATTATACACCTTTTGAACGCATCTTCCCGAAGACGGCTCCCAAGTCATCGTTTCTCCCTCTGTGCCCTCGGTGGTGAAATCTTTTTCGGGTTGCCGCCGCGATCTTCTCCCTGGACCGCGACTTTGTGCGCATGGGCTACCTGCTCAGAGGGAGTCTCCGCCGCGCAGCGCGTGCAGAAACGCCATCACCCAAAGCACTTCACCGAAAGCAAATAGGGGCCAATGGAAGGGCCTCGGCATCCCGCCAGCCATGACGTTGCGGTAGTCCCAAGTAAAGGCGGCCAGGATAGACAACGCACCCGCGCAAGCGCCGAGCCAATGAACTAACCTCAGCCGAATCGCATGACCGTTGGATTCCCGCCACAGATAGACGAGCCCCGTTCCCACCATCGTCAGCGCCACCAATGTAGGCGCGAGCAGGGGTCCAGACCACGGCACGGGGATAAGAAATAACACGTCCCAGGTCAGCAGCGACTTCGGCCAATCGATCAAAACTTTCAAAAAGGCATAATAGGAAAGATCCCAGGCTCCGAATGCCAACAGGAAGAACGCCAACCCCTGCCGGAAATTACCGCCGACCGCCGCAGCCACTGCACCCAGCATAAGCAGGGTTGCAGCCTCGCGGGCAATCTCCGTGCCCACCAACCTGACCATGTCCGGACCGGCTGCCCTGACCTGCTGGGGGGAAAGCATCGGAAACAGATCGCCGCGAGAGGTTGCGGGGATAAACGTCGCCCGCACGGAATCAAACTGCGGCCGCAAATAGGTGACCACCGCCGCCTCCACATAGCCGAAAGATATCCCGAAGAGCAGGATAGCAAGGACCTGACGCTTCCAATGAAGCGTGCTGGCGGAATTTATGCCTCTCTCCATATCATTTACTGATGCTAGCCGGGGCTGGCGTAGATGGCCGCGACTATACCTATTGAACGTTGAGGAACTGCGTTAATTTATTGGCGGCGCCTCCCAGAGCCCGGGCCAGGCTCAATTTCGCCAGGTTGTGGGCGAAGATGCTGTCAATATAATCGAGTTGCGCGCTGGATACCGCCTCCTGAGACTGGACGACGTCAGCGTTAGTGCTCACACCGGCCTCGAATTTAATGCGCGTCTGGCCCAGAGTTTCGCGGTTGACGTCGAGGTTTTGTTGCGCCACATCCACCTGATTGGCGGCCGCCACCACGTCCAGATAGGCATTACGCACCTCACTTTCCACTTGGCTTCTGGCGTCTTCGAGTTCCGCGCGACGCTGTGCCAGGGCGGCCCGCGCCTGTTCGATATCACCTGCCGTGCGGCCGCCGCTCCAGATTGGCACGCTCAGTGTAGCCGCGACGGTATAGGTGGGGCGCAACTGCCCAGGCGAACCAATGTCCCCATAGTCGGCGCTGACAGATCCGGAAGGAAGCCGCTCGGCACGCGCCGCGGCCAGCGCCCGCTCCGCCGCGGTCACCTGAACCTCTGCCGCTTTCACGTCGGGGCGCTCGTCCAGAGCCTGCTTGATGGCGTCTTGCAGATTGATGGGTGGGGCAGGAGTATAGGGGACGGAGTTCGAGGTTTCATACTGGTCATTGGGGGGCAAGCCCGTCAGGCGGGCCAGAACAATCTTCTGCTTGGCGAGGTCATTTTGCAGCGTAGTCAGGCGTTCCTGATCCAGCAACATCTCAACGCGGCTCCGATTCACGTCGATCTGCGCGATCTGGCCAAACTTCAGCCGCCCAATGTCCTGCTGATAGAGAGTGTTGGCAGTCGTGAGTTGTGCGCGCGCCGCCTCCACCCGCGCGCCGGCGGCAATCACCTGAAGATAGGAGCCGGCAACCGCCAGAACCACCAAATCCTGCGCATCCTTGGCGGAAAAGTCGCTGGCGCGCACCAGTTCCCGGGCAGAACGATAATTGTCGATCGCGGTGAAATCGGCAATGCTTTGTGAGAGCCGCCCGCGCACATCCAAAACATTGAAGGGGCCGACGATGGTAGGCAGCGCAAACCCGGGAAAAGTGAAGTTGAAACCGATGGAGCGCAGATTGAGGGTCTCCTCCGTGTCGGCGACATCGGCACTGATGTTCGGCAGTAGTCCGCTCCGGGCCGTTTTCGCCTGACCCCGCACTTGTCTCAGGGCTTGGGTCATGCCCACGGCGCCGAGGTTATAGGCGAGGCCGCGCCGGATCGCCTCCGCGAGCGACAGCTTCCCCGAAAACGGAATCGCCGGCGTGCTGTTGGTGCTTCCGCTGTAAGCACCTGACACTGAAACCGTCGGATTTATGGCATTCACGCTGGTGGTGGTGCTGGGAACGGGCGATTCGGTGGCAACCACTCCGCCGCCTTGCGCATTTCGGCCGGAGAGCGGCAGCGAAGTGGGGCGTGTGCTTGGCGGAGGTGGAGTGCCAACCTGGGCCAAGCCGCAAATGGCGAATACGAGAATCGAGGCGGCGACTCCGAGGAGACGGGCCACCGAAACTTTCGAAGTGAATTTTCTCATCTTTTTTTGCCTGTGCCTTTCGCTGGTGATCGAACTTTTCGTGCGCCTGATTGCCTGGGTTTTTCGTTAGTTTACAGGGGCGCCCGGAACCTGTCCCGGCAAGGTCGAGAGGGCGGCAGTTCTTTCCCTTCCAAGCCTCCTCGCTGCCCTAAGAAAAACTGCCCGGCTGAGGAGGCTGCGGGAAAACCCCTGTGTGCTGTCATCCTGAGTGTAAAGATGGCTTCATGATAGGTTGAGGCGCCCATCGATCTATTTCATGCGCATCAGATAAATGTTTCCGGTCGTCTCCGTGTATTCGTAGGCGATTTGGTCGCCGCGCGGCGACCAGGTGGGGTAGCGAACGTAGCTGTTGAGCTTCAAATTGTTGGTAATCTGCTTCTCGGTTTTGTCGCGCCGCGACACCCACCAGAGGTTCCAAACGCCGTCGCGGGCCAGGCACTCCTGCCTGTGCCGTGCCCTTCGTTCTGGCCACAGGCAGGAGTGCCTGTGCCACCGCCTATTTACTCAGTCGCTCTTTGCTCAACTCGCGCCGCAGCCAATTCTTGGCAAACTTCCAATCCCGCATGACCGTCTCGGGTGAGACTTTCAGCACTGCGGCGGTCTCCTCCACGCTGAGCCCGCCGAAAAAACGCAACTCCACCACTTGGCCTTTGCGCGGGTCCTGGGCGGTCAAGATTTTCAGGGCATCATCCAAGGCCACCAAGTCGCGGCCGGGTTCCTCCCCTCCCACCAGCGCTTCGTCCAACTCCAAAGGCGGAACTACGCCCCCGCGCTTCTGGGCCTGGCGGGATCGCGCCCAATCCACCAGAATGCGCCGCATCACCTGCGCGCACACGGCAAAGAAGTGAGCCCGGTTTTCAAAGCTCGCCTGAGCGGAATCCACCAGGCGCACATAAGCTTCGTGCACCAGGGCAGTGGGTTGCAGTGTGTGGCCGGGCCGCTCGTGGGCCATGTAGCGGCGCGCCATCCCATGCAGCTCCTGATACACCAAGGCCATGATCTTCTCGAGCGCGGTGGGCTCGCCCTCGCTCCAGGCCTTCAGCAGTTGTGTCACTTGATGCCTTGACGGTTTCATCCTCCGACCGCCTCAGTGATCGCTTGGGGATGAATAAACGCTACCATGTTCGTGCGGCGTTTTCCACACCTGACGGGCTCCTTGGGTTCGCTGGCAAAAAATTTTTCCCTGCATGACAGTTTTCACCCGGTTTTTGCGCCATAGAGGGTGAGGCAAGTAAGGGCTGCCCAAATTCAAAACTGAGAAAAGGAGAAGGTCATGAAAAAGCATCAAAAGTTTACGGTACTCGGGCTGATGGTTCTGGGAATGCTGGCGGCCGGTTTTAAGGCGAAAGCGGCAAGCATGCCGGCCCTCCAGGGAAAATTCACTCTGACCTCTGAAACTCGCTGGGGCCACGCGACATTGCCGGCGGGCGACTATTCCTTTACGCTGGACAAAGATTACCCCGGTAGCGTGGTCACGCTCTTTCGTGGGACGCAATGCGTGGCGCGAATTCAAACCCAAGGATTCAGCTACATCAAGTCGGGCCGTTCCGAGATCGTTATGGAAGACGGGACAGTCCGTGAGGTGAATCTGCCCACCATTGGGGTGAGCCTCCACTACCCAACGCATAACCAGGCGGCCCCGCAAGCACCGGTACTCGCCCAGATCATCCCCGTCGCGGCGACAGGAGCTGGACGGTGAACTCGGCCCAGGAACACAGAGAGCCAGCCCCTCCGCCACACTGGCTCTCTGTGACCCTTCCGCAAACTGCTACCCGCTTACGCTACTCCAACTCAACAGTGTGCTTACCCTGGGGAAGCACCAGGCACACCCCCCTACCATTACTTAAGATTTTTTCGACGCCGGGGGCGCCGTCACAGAGCACAGTTGCGGGGGTTCGATTCAGCATGACGTAGCAGCGCCCGCGAGATTCATAGGTCAGTCTTACGTGCCGGCCGGACCGTTCAGCCCCCAGGATCGTGCCGTTAAGATCTTCGATACGTAACGCGCTCGGCGCGGCACTCTCAGCCTGCGGGCGCGTCAAGACGCTGTGCTCGCCGGCGGGAATCAGCACTTGAGAATCGGACCGGCACGGCCACTCCTGGCCGTCGAGATAAACGCTTCTCCCGCGCGTATCGGTCCGCCAGTAGAGTTGGCGCTTTGCCGCCACGGTCTCCTCTTCGGTCGTGCTCCTGTTCACCTGCTGCGCTCCGAGAACCAATGGGACCAACCGCATATCATCCGGAGAGAGGGTGCTGAACCCGTAGAGCGTGATGAGGTCCACGTTCGCGGCAACATTGGCGACCAACTCATAAAGCTCCAGCCCGCGGGGTTTATTGAGCGGGCGTCCCGGGGGAATTCTGTCCACGACGTTGACATCAAGGGAAAAGGGTGTGCCCGCTTGCAGCCGCGGGCGATAGTACTCGCCCATGGCCCGGTAGCGGTCGGGGCTGGAATTCCACACCGTGTAGGGATCCTCGATCTCAACGGCGAAGCCGAATCTGTTTTGCAGTGCCAGCAGACGGTCAGGATCAACGCCGAACCGTTCCGTCACGGTGGGATCGCGCAGCGCGTCAATAACCGTGAGCGTCGTCTGAAGATAAGGTTTTTGCGCCCGGCAACTCTCCAAGGTTTCGAGGAATTGTTGCGTCAACTGCGTAATCAGCTCCACACGAAACTCATGCAGGTCGCTCCGCAACTTGGGGTTCCGCGGCCCGTACAGGGGCGATTCAGGATCGAACATCTCGCGTGGGTCCACCCCGTAGCGCTCGCGGAACATTTGCCGAAAGGTGGGATGCATAGGGGTGAAGTCATTCGGATGTTTGAAGATGCCGGGCGACCCTTCAAAATACAATTCGGCAAAATCCACACCGTCCCAGTCGTAGTCCAGCACCAAGCGCCGGGTGAGTTCGGCCACGGCCTTAAAGCAGGCAGGATCTTCCAGCGCCATGTCAAGGCGCCAATCCATGATGGCCGGACGCCCGCTGGCCGTCACTTCGCGCCATTGCCGGTGCTGGTCCCAGAACTCCTCGCTGACCATCGGATACTCTAACCAGGCGTATACCGCAATCCCTTCTTGATGGGCGGCGGCGATGAAACGCGCGACAAATTCCTGAAAAATTTCCGAGCCGTAAAAAAAACCGAGATGGACCTCGCGGACGGACCAACTCTTCAGTTGCGCCACGATCGCTGCCGGGTCAACCTTCGGCTCGCCGCCTACGTCGACGTACACACAGAGATTGTCAGCAGCGAGCGTTGGGGCAACGCGCAACTCATCGACGATCGCCTGCGCCAGGAAAGGTAAGTATTGGAAAACCATCCCCTCCTCGGGCTCGAGCGGGATGGCGCTGTAAATGAACTGCCCTTTCCCGTGGCTTCCCGAAACCACCAGCGGGGCTTGGTGCTTGGGGTCGAAAGCCAACACCTGAAGTGCGGGGTTTGCCCGGAATCGCGAGTAGGCCAACCGCCCCGGCAAACGCACGGGATCATCGGCATAGTGATCCCAACGATACCGGGAGATCTCGCTGCGAGTGTCGGCGGCCTTGACACCCAAATTTTCTGCCAAGGGTGTGGATCCATCTAAAAGCAAGGGCATTCCGCCATCAACGTCGTGCAGGATGATTTGAATGAGCGTGGGGTCAAGTTGGTGCCCTTCCTTCTCCGGAACAACCAGCAGTGAGGGCCCACGCCGCGATGATCCGTAACCTTGGGGCGAGACTTCCCGCACTTGGAATCCAACCGTGGAAAGCGCCCGAGTAATGCCCGGATAATGATTGCCGGTTACCGATATGATCAAGGCTTGCGGCACGCGGGGATAATTGACATTCGTTGACTCTTGCCCAGCGTTGGCTGAAATCGAGGCAAGTAACCAGCAAAGGATGGTGACGGAAAACAACCCGTGAACTTTGCGCATCGGCGGCATTATACTCAGGAGGAGTGCACTTTTGTCACAAAGATCGGGAGATCCGCTGGTCGGGTGATCGGGTGAACAAAGAACAACGTACAAGGATCGGGCGATCCGGTGATCGGGAGATCGGGTGAGCACAGAACAGCCCCATTTGGATCCGCTTTTTGCTCACCCGATCACCCGATCACCCGATCTCCCGATTCCCCGACTCTCCCGCCTCGACGTGGCCGGCGCCTTCGGCGATATTGGCGTACTCTTTCCCATCGCCATTGCCCTCATCACCTTGAATCATCTCAATCCCACCTCCTTGTTTCTGACGGCGGGACTCACCTATTGTCTCGCGGCGCGCTATTTCCAGATTCCTATGTCGGTGCAACCCTTCAAGGCGGTGGCGGCCATTGCGCTCGCCCTGGCGCTTTCGCCTTCGGAGGTTGCCAGCGCCGGTCTGTTGATGGGTGTGCTCCTGCTTTTGGTAGGGGTCACCAACCTTGCGGGATGGCTGGCGAAGCTCTTCACTCTGCCCATCGTCCGCGGAATTCAACTGGGATTGGGTCTGGTGCTGGCGCGTGAGGGCCTGCGATTGGTGATGGGATCCCGGAGCGGGCCAGCCCTTCCCGGCGGCGAGCTGGCGTCGTGGTTGATCGCCCTTGCCGGAGCGGCAGTATTGCTGGCGTTGCGGGATTCGAAATGCTTCCCCGCGGCGCTCGTCTTGCTGGCCTTGGGAATCATCTTGGGCGTGGTCTTGACGGGGGGCAAGCTGCCCGCCTTGAGCTTTGGCCCCGTGGCGCCGCAATTGCTTCATCCGAGGTGGAGCGAGCTCATGAGGGTTTTGCCTCTGCTCGTTGTACCGCAATTCGCCCTGACTTTTGGCAACTCCATCGTGGCGACGGAGAACACCGCGCGGATTCTTTACGGCGAGCAGGCGAAACGCGTCACGGTGCGCGCCCTCAGCCTGAGCATCGGCATAGTGAATCTCGCCACCGCGGCGATTCTGGGCTCGCCGCTGTGTCATGGTTCGGGTGGGATCACGGCCCACTATCGCTTCGGCGCGCGCTCTCCCAAGTCAAGCTACGTCATCGGCGGAGTCTGCATCCTGCTGGCTCTTTTCGGCGCGGCGGCCGTGGGTCTGCTCCACTTGATTCCTCTGGCGGTCCTGGGAGTGTTCCTGGTGTACGTGGGAATCCAGCACGCTGCTTACGTGCGCGACCTGGTCCAGCGCTGGCCGCAACTCTTGATTGCCGTGTGTGTGGGCCTGATTTCATTCCTCATCAACCTGATGTGGGGTACACTCGCGGGGCTTGTCCTCGAGGGGGTTTTCTGGATATACAGACAAGCGCGCCAGCGCCAAACTTGATTATGAAAAACTATCGCCTCGCACTTCTTCCCGGCGACGGGATCGGCAAGGAAGTCATTCCTGCCGCGGTCCAGGTTGTCAACGCTGCCGTGCAAGGATTCACCCTTTCTTTCGAACCGTTCGACTGGGGTTGCGAATACTATCTGCGCTGGGGCCGGATGATGCCCGAGGACGGGCTGGATACGCTGCGCCCCTTTGACGCCATCCTGCTCGGCGCCATCGGCCATCCCACGGTTCCCGACTACATTTCGCTCCGCGACCTTCTGCTGCGCATTCGGTTCGAGTTCGATCTTTACATTAACCTGCGGCCGGTGGAAATCCTGCCCGGGCTTGAATCGCCTTTGCGCGGCAAGCGCCCAGAAGCCATCAGCATGCTTTTCATTCGCGAAAACACCGAAGGCGAGTACGCGGGTTTGGGCGGCCGCTTCAAGCGGGGCACGCCGGATGAAGTGGCCATTCAGCAATCAGTGTTCACGCGCCGGGGCGTCGAGCGTGTGGTCCGTTATGCCTTCCAGCAGGCGCAGCGGCGGCCCCGCAAGCGTCTGGCCAGCGCCACCAAGTCCAACGCCATGCAGTACACCATGGTGTTATGGGACGAAGTGGTGCGCGCCGTGGCGAGCGAATACCCTGATATCAGCGTGGCCAGCTACCACGTGGACGCACTCGCCGCACGTATGATTACTCATCCGGAAAGCCTGGACGTGGTGGTGGGCTCAAACCTGTTCGCGGACATCCTTACCGATCTGGGAAGTGCTTTGCAAGGCAGCCTGGGAGTTGCTGCCAGCGCTAACATTAATCCCGTGGAGCGCCGAGGGCCGCCCGTGTTTGAGCCCGTGCATGGCAGCGCGCCCGACATTGCAGGACGGGGAATAGCTAATCCCATCGCCGCCATCTGGGCTTCCGCGATGATGTTGGAATACCTGGGTGAAGCCGCAGCGGCCGCACGGGTGATGGGAGGGCTGAAAGCGGTGATGGCCGCAGGCCAGGTGCGCACGCCCGATTTGGGCGGGAAGAACACCACCCAGGAATTTGCGGCGGCGGTGGCGGAGCAAGTCAAGACATGAGTTCTTTCGGCGGGTCCACGTCGTCTTCACCTTTGGCCGCGCGGCGGAACTTCTCCAGGTAATACCCCATGATCCCCAACGTGCCTACCACCAGCAACGCCAGCGGCCAAAGCATGTGGAGGTGGGGAATGGGCTGCGTTGCTGCCTTAATGATCCCGTGAAGTACAAAAACGAAAAACAGATTCATCACGATGCACAAATAGGCCACCATGTCATTGAGCATCGGGACCATCCGAGCGCGTTGAGCGGGGGAGAAGTCGCTCAGGCGGCGCGATCCGACATGGATCGCGCCGGGGAATCGTTGGCTTAGATACGGCACAATCAGGAAGACCGTGCAGGTCAGAGCCTGCATGCCCAACAGAATCCAGAGGGTGTCAGGACTTCCCCATCCGTCGGCAGCACCGGCGGCATTGAAGTGGGTCGGAATGTTCCGCGGGAGCTTGGGAAGATTGGTTCGGATCAGGAAGTAAGAATAGATCAGCATCATGAGCGAGATGAGCTGGAGCATTTTCGACACCCTCCGTCCCCATCCTACTACTTCCTGTAGGTTGCAGAACACAGCCAGAATGACCGCGGAAGGTGGCCATGGCTGCGCCGGTGCGGTGACAGCTTGAGTTTCTGTATATTGATAATCCTTTGGACGCTTCTTCATTTTAGAAGCCGGGAGTGGACGCTCTGCGCACAACTCCGCGTTAGACCTCCGCGCTATGTCTGCGAAAGCGCAAAAGGTGCGGTATACTGAGCGCATGGCCACCATTGACATTGCCCGTCTCAGCTTCGAGGAGCGGTTGCGGCTCCTGGATGAGCTTTGGGAGAGTCTCTCTCGAACGCCGGAGGCGGTCCCGCTGACCAAAGCCCAGCGCGAGGAGTTAGACCGGCGGCTGGACGAACTGGATCGTGATGGCCCTCTCGGAATCCCCTGGGATGAGGTGCTCCGCCGGATTCGGGGCCGCGCCCAATGATGCAATTGCTCGTCCGCCCCGCCGCCGCTGGGGATATAGAGGAAGCGTATCGGTGGTATGAGCAGCAGCGGGCGGGACTGGGCGAAGAGTTCTTGGCGGCCGTCGATTCCGTTCTGGGTGACATCGTTGCACATCCAACCACCTACCGGTGATTCACCGAGAGGCCAGGCGCGCGCTTCTCCGCCGGTTTCCGTATGCAGTCTTCTTTCGAAGTTACGGTCAAACCGTCGTCGTCCTTGCGTGCATGCACGGTCGGCGCGATCCAAGTCGCTGGAAAGGCCGCACCTGAGGGAAGGCGCTCCGGTATGCCGCCCTGGCAAATCAGCCAAAGGGAGCCTGCACCCGGGCAGAATCACCTAGCCAGCGCTTGATCGAGGTCCTGGATCAGGTCTTCGGCGGCTTCAATTCCCACGGAGAGGCGCACCAAGCCGTCGGTGATCCCGAGCGCCTCGCGCTGTTCACGTGGCACAGCCCGGTGGCTGGTGGAAGCGGAGTGCACAATCAGCGAACGGGTATCGCCCAGGCTGGCAGCACGGAGAAAAATCTTCACGCCATCCATGACCCGCTTCCCGCCTTCGTAACCTCCCTGAACCTCGAAACTCATCATGGCGCCGAAGGCTTTCATTTGCCGCTTGGCTAGGTCGTGTCCGGGATGGTTGACGAGGCCCGGATAGTTGACGCGTTCCACCTTGGGATGCTGGACCAGGAACTCGGCAACCTTTTGGGCGTTGGCGCAATGTACAGGCATGCGCACGTGTAGAGTGCGAATGCCCCGGAGCATTAACCAAGCCGTGAAGGGGCTCATGACTCCGCCGAAGTCGCGGAGGACGTCGCGGTTAAGGTGTTCAATGTAATCTCTCGGGCCGATGGCGACGCCGCCCATCGCATCGCCGTGCCCGCACAAATACTTGGTGGCAGAGTGAACCACCACGGTGATTCCTGACTTCAGCGGCTGCTGGAGGGCCGGCGAGGCGAAGGTATTGTCCATGATGGAAGGGATGCCGCGCGCCCGGGCAATTCCGGCCAGGGCGCTGATGTCGAGAATCTCCAGGATGGGATTGCTCGGTGATTCAAAATAAATCAGGCGCGTGTTGGGCTGAATGGCCTTCTCAAAATCTTCCGGGCGAGTGGATTGCACAAAGGTTGTAGAGGCGCCCATGGCCGGGAGCTTGCGGTTGAGAAAGTTGTAGGTTGCGCCATACAACGAGCGCGCCGCCACCACGTGGTCGCCGGCCTTCACGTAGGCCAAGATGGCGGAGGAGACGGCCGCCATGCCGGTGGCAAAGGCTTGCGCCGCCTCGCCCCCTTCCAACGCCGCAACCTTTTCCTCCAGCGCGTGCACCGTGGGATTACCATAGCGCGTGTACATGTACCCCGGCTTCTCGCCGGAGTACACTGCGGCCATTTCATCAGAATCCACGGCGGCAAAGGTGGTGGACTGGTAAATGGGAGTGTCGACCGCGCCGGTGATCTTGCAGGGAGCTTCGCCTGCATGCACAGCCAGCGTCGCGAATTGATGATGGTCTTTCATGGCGCACCTCGTGATGGCAAATCTCCTGATCGCTCTGGAAGGTAACGAGGTTAGCGTGGTAGAGGCACGATTGGGAAGAGCCAGTTGTGGGCAGAATGCAAGAGCCACACCGATGGCATTTTGGATTTTAGATTTTGGATTTTGGATTAAGAACCAACCTGCCCTTGCGTTCCTTAAGTAAGGAGGGACTAAGGCGCAGTAGGTCCGCTAATCCAAAATCTAAAATCCAAATTGAACTGGAGGTGGCGCTGGACATCATCTGGAGAAATGCATAGACTTTTGTTTGGGGAGACGGAGTTCTTAAGGGGGGAAAGATCATGGCTGCTCATTGCCCTGAATGCGAGGCGGCGATTGAAATCGAAGACGACGTCGAAGAAGGGGCCACGCTGGACTGCCCGGATTGCGGAGCAGAACTGGAGGTCGTGAACACCAATCCGGTGGAACTCGACGTCATTACCAGCGGGGAAGAAGACGAGGAAGATGGAGCTTGGTGATATGTGCTTTCGTAACCTGACAAGCAGTCCATCAGCCCACAGCAATCCCGTGCCAGGGGAATCTTGCTGCCCGAAGCCGAAACTGGCCGCACTCACCCTCCTGTTCCTGGGAGGGGTATTGCTTTGGGGGGCCTTGACCGGCCTGGCGAAAGACAAGACGCCTCAGTCGAAAACGGTTACAGGCGTGGTGAGTGACGAGGCGGACAACTTCATCCAAGGCGCCATGATTGAATTGAAGGATCTCCAAACCGGCAAGGTGCTGGATGTCTACTCGCAGGAGGGAGGTCAATACCAGTTTACGGACCTCCGCCTTGATCACGACTACACGGTCCAAGCCACATACAAAGACACATCTTCCGAGGCGCGACAGGTCAGCTCGTTTGACACGCGCACACGCCCCGTTCTGAACCTCACCCTCCACAAACCGAAGAAATGACTGGTGTCGTGGAGAGTTGATTTTCCGGCCCACTTTCGATCGCCCGCTTTCAGCCCTCCGCACCACAATCATCTTGGCCGCGTCTCAATGCCCCGGAGCGATCACACGCAGAGCGCGCGGGACCACTTCAATGGTGGCGGGTAATTCCTGAAGGAATTCGCCGTCGCCGAACAATTCCATTCGTGATGCCGGGCGCAGGGTGATCTGGCGCGCCTGAAGATATTTGATTCGCGGGTGATTCAAATGTTCACCCCGGTAGGCGCGCGGAACCCAGCTTAGCAGTTCGAGGCGGCTCATATAAGGCACGATGCAGATATCCAGGATTCCGTCATCCAGTCTGGCGCGAGGCGCCAGCCTTATGCCTCCCCCATAAGAAGAATTGTTTCCCACCACTGCAAATAGAACCTCTCCGGAGAAAGACTCTCCATCCGCAATGATCTCGAGCTGCTGTGGCCGATATTTGCCCATGCAACAAAGGAGCGACCACGTGTAGGCGAGCGACCCGCTGAGCCACCTCGCATGCTCGTTGGCGTATCGGGTGACAATTGAATCAAATCCAACTCCGGCGATACAGCCGTACAATGCCGCCCCGACCCGGGCAAGATCAATCTCCCGAACGTGACCGTTCAGCAGTGCCGCGGCCGCAGCGTGCGGGTCCATGGGCATCCCCACGCCCTTGGCAAAATCATTACCTGTGCCCAGCGGCAGCAATCCCAGAGGGACCTCCGATTTATGAAGTCCGTTGATGACGTAGTGGTGGGTGCCATCACCGCCGGCGGAAACGATGAGGTCAGGCTTCTCCTCACGCGCTCCTCGCGCCAGCTCCATCAGGTGCTGGGAGCTCTGGCTTTCGCGGATATCGAACTGAACGTTGTGCTGGCGGAAAACTTTGAGCGCACTTTTGAACAGGCGTCGCGCCTGGCCTCGCTTTGCGGTAGGGTTGAGCAGGATGATGATTCTCACGGGCTGACGTGGGAAGGATGCAGAATTGACATGAGGATGTCAAGGCGGAGCATTCTACGCCAGGGGATCATGCGCCATTTCCGATAGAAGCGCCCACCTCGCGACGGGCCGGACAAACCCTTTCGCATGAATGGCGATTGCTTCCCCCACTAATGGGTGCGTTGAATCGCCATGATTGTAAGGTCGTCCAGCAGAGGCTGTCCGGAGCAGAAGGCATTCAAATCATCCAAGCAGGCACAAATCAGCGCTTCCGGGGCCAAATCGGGTTTCTGCGTAAGGAACTCTACCAATCGCGTCTCACCATATTCTTCGTTGGTTCCAGACCGGGCTTCGGAGACGCCGTCCGTATAAAGGAACAGGGTTTCGCCCGCGGCAAGTCGCACCTGTCGCGTGGAGTAGCGGCCATCGCAGAACATTCCAATCGGAACGCCGGTGGCTTCCAGGCGTGTGACTTTCCCTTGTTGACCCACCAGCGCGGGGCAATGTCCGGCATTGCACAACTCAATGTCACCCGATGAATCCGCCCGCCCACAGATGAGCGTGGCAAAAAAAGTGGACATCGTCGTCTCGCAGAAAATGCGGCTGGCACGCTCGACGAGCGCCTGGGCAGGAAGATCCATGGCTGTCAAGGTCCGAAAAATGGCGTGCAGTTGCGACATCAGCAGGGAGGCAGCAACCCCTTTCCCCGAGACGTCCCCGAGGGCGAAAAAGAGGTTTGTAGATGCATTCTCGCGCACCACCAGGTCACAGTAGTCGCCACTCACCAGTCCTAGTGGTCGATAATGATAGGAGACGGTCCAGCCGCCGAATCGTAAGTTTGTTTCCGGCAGCAACCCCCGCTGAAGCTGGCCTGCAAGCTCAAGATCCTGCTCCAGCGCGCGGCGTTGATCCGCACTAAGATGGTCAAGACATAACCGAACTAAGGGGTCAGCGAGGAGGCGATCTTTCTCGACAGTTTCGTGGCAGACCTCGCAAAGACCGTAGGTCCCTGCTTCCATGCGCGCCAATGCCGCGTCAACTTCACTCAAAAGTTCTGCGATGCCGCCCGGCGCGCCAACAGCCTTTGCCGTGGATTCCAGCCTTTGGCGTCGCGCCACCAACTGGTCGTGCAGGAATGACTCGGTTGTATCTGGCATTGTCATCCTCCGGCAGAATCTGAGCCGTGCGGGGAACCTTGTCCCAGCAGCGACACACGAGCCGTTACTTATTAGATTCGCCTGCCATTCATTCTGGCACAACAAAGACAGCGACGGTAACCCGGTTCTTGCGTTTCCGTGAGGCGGGAGAAGGGGCGGGTCTTTGGGCAGATGTCGCCTATTACACCAAAGAATTCTACTTTGGAGGGAACTTGAACTTGACGCGGCTTTGTTTGCGCCCAACCTTGAAAACCACTTCGACGTGATCCCTATCGTCACGAAAGGCCCAGGGATCAAACTCTGCCGCGGGGTCGGTGATTTTTTCCCAGGCAGGGTTTTCCAGGTCACCTGCCGCCAAACTGACGGCTCCCGCCTTGATTTGGCGTTGGGCATCGCTCTTGGATTTACAGAGATCCAAGCTAACAAGCCATGTGTCAAGTCTCGCGCCGGCCTGAAAGACTTTCTCGCTTGCTCCGCCACCCACGGGGACTTCCTCTTTCGGTGGGACTGCAAATTCTTGCGTCTGGACGCTCGGGTCCACGCCTTTGCTGCGGAACTGCGCCTCGAAATCCTTTTGCGCCTGCGCTGCGGCATCGGCGCTGTGAAAATCCGTGATGATGCGGCGCGCGAGGGCTTTTTTCACCTCGAGCGGGTGGTCTTTTCCCGACGCTACTGACGCCTTGAGTGCCTCGATTTCGGCGGGGGTCAGATCGGTGAGCAGCAGGTAATACCGCCACATCATTTCGTCCGAAATAGACATGAGTTTGCCGAACATTTCGGCGGGCGGCTCATCGATGCCCACGTAATTGCCCAATGACTTAGACATCTTCTGCACGCCGTCGAGCCCTTCCAGGATGGGCATGGTCATGATGATCTGCGGCTCCTGCCCATACTCCGGCTGAATCACGCGGCCGACGAGCAGATTAAATTTCTGGTCGGTGCCGCCGAGTTCCACATCGGCCTCGAGCGCCACGGAATCGTAGGCTTGGGAGAGCGGGTAGAGCAGCTCGTGCATGGAGATGGGCCGCTGCTCTTTCATGCGGCTGGCAAAGTCGTCGCGCTCCAGCATCCGCGCCACGGTGTAATGCGAGCAGAGTTTCACCCAATCGCTGCTTGAGAGTTTTCCCAGCCAGCGATTGTTGAAGTCCACCACGGTCTTGTGCGGATCGAGAATCTTGAAGACCTGTTTCTTGTAAGTTTCCGCGTTCGCGGCGATCTCCTCCGGCGTCAACGGAGGGCGCGTCACGTTGCGGCCGGAAGGATCGCCGATCATCCCGGTAAAATCCCCAATCAGAAAAATCACCGTGTGGCCGAGATCCTGAAAATGTTTGAGCTTGCGGATCAGCACCGTGTGGCCCAGATGGATGTCCGGCGCCGTGGGGTCAAACCCTGCCTTCACCCGCAGCGGCTTGCCCGTCTTCGCCGAGCGCTCGAGCCTGGCCCTGAGTTCTTCCACGCGAATGGTTTCATCCGCGCCTTTGGTGAGATAAGCGAGTTGTTCGTCGATAGTCATTGGGTTCGCTCGGTTAGTTGAAGCAGGCGAAGGGATACGATCTTAGGTAAATGGCGAGTTTTGCGCAGAAAGACGTCATCGGCGGTTACAAGCACGCTGTCGGTTTCGAGCGCCAGGGCTAAAAAGTAGGAGTCGTAGATCGTCGCGCCGCACGCGCTCGCTAACTCCACGGCCTTCGTCAGAGTCGGCCAATTCGTAAGCTCCACTTCGATTTTCAATTTTCGGAGAAAAGCAAGCGAGTCCAAAACCTTTGCGCTCGGGAACTTGTGCGAAATCATTAACGCGTTCGCGACCTCGAAGAGAAGAAGTTCAGGGGCCTTCAGGATACATTCCCCCTTCCCCAAGGCGTCGAGCAGTTGGTCAGCTTTCGCTTGCTCCGTCCCCCCCTCGTTGGCAAACCACTTAACCGCAACCGAGGTGTCCAGGACGTATGCGGGCTGGGTACTCAATGGTCTTCCTTCATGAGCCGGTAGCGCCAGTCATGAACAATTTTCTTTCCTGGCCAACTCCCCGCTTCCTTGGCAATTTTTCGGATGCCTTCGATGGCTTCAAGCCGCTGTTGGCGTAGCTCTTGCTCCTTACCTGCAGCGTCGTTCCTGGCCGCCTCGGAGCGGACGGCAGCGCGGATAAATTCGCTTCGCGAGGTTCTGCGGCGGCGCGCCTCGCGGTCAGCTAAGCGCAATGTCTCATGATCAAATGTAATGTTGATTCTGACCATAACGCGCGCCTCCGAATACACACCACAGTGTATCACAATGGCCAAGGCGCATCAATTGTCCCCAATGCGCGGTAGTGTCTCAGTTTGAAAATCTGGTAGGAGCGGTGGGATTCGAACCCACAAAAGACGCAGGGTTTAAGCCTGCCGCATATGCCAACTCTGCTACGCTCCCAGAAAGTGGCGGAGGACGGAGGAGTCGAACCCCGAGGTTTTACCCTCCCCTGGTTTTCAGGACCAGTTGCCAACCGTTTAGCAGCGCCCTCCTTGGCGGAAGAAGCAGGGATCGAACCTGCGCCGGTTTTACCCAGACTCCGAGTTAGCAACCCGGTGCCTTGCCGCTCGGCCATTCTTCCGGTGCCCAAGAGAGGATTCGAACCTCCAACATCCAGCCCCTCAGGCTGGCACGTCTGCCAATTGCGTCACTTGGGCATAAATTGGTCCCGCTGGGTGGATTCGAACCACCATGAATAACGGCTTCTGAAACCGTCGCGTCTCGCCAAATTGCGCCACAGCGGGAAAATCTTGGTGCGCGGAGAGGGAGTTGAACCCACAAGAAGCGATTTTTGAGACCGCCATGTCTGCCATTTGCATCATCCGCGCAAAATAAAAAAGCCGCCTTTTTAGGGGCGGCTCTTGGGGTTTTCCTGTATCTCAGCTTACCCAGACCCCTCCCCCTCCACTAAGCTAAGTGAACTCAGCGATGATAGCGACAAGAGCGAGGAGGTTAAGGTAAACAGCATAGAAGATCTCCACTTTAAATGGTCATTACCATCGTAATGCTCAAAATCAACCTTGTCAATATGCCCCTTAGCGCCGCTACAGCAAACTGAGACACTACCCAATGCGCAGCACTCGGCGTCCCTCGAAGCGCACTTTGTCTTCAAGCAGCAGGCAAATCGCTTCGGAATAAATGCGGTGCTCTTCCTGGAGGATGCGCGCCGCGAGCGTCTCCGCCGTGTCGTCGTCCTGAACCGGGACTACCGCCTGACACACGATGGGCCCGGTGTCCATGCCTTCGTCGACGACATGCACCGTGCACCCGGTAAATTTCACGCCATGTTCGAGCGCCTGCTTCTGCGCGTCTTCCCCCGGAAAGGAAGGGAGCAAAGCAGGATGGATATTCAGAATCCGGCGGGGAAATTCCCGAATGAAGTAAGGGCTCAGAATGCGCATGAAACCCGCCAGGCAAATCAGGTCGACCTGAAATTCCTTTAACACCCCCACCACTTCGCGATCGAAGGCCTCGCGCTCTTTGCCCTTGGAGGGAATGAAGCGGGTTTCCAGCCCCATTTCCTTTGCGCGCGCAAGGCCCGCCGCTTCCTGCTTGTTACTGACCACCACGGCGATTTCAGCCGGAATCTTGCCCGCCTGCACGTTGCGCGCAATGGCCTCAAAGTTCGAACCCCGACCGGAAAGAAGGATTCCCAATCTTTTCATGGAAGTCACCCACCTAGGAATTCATGCCTCAGCATCGCCAAGGCGCATGCCGGCAAAATCAAAAATGCGCCGACCAGTATATCGGGTCGAACTTTTCTTGGGCGACAATTCTTGGCTGGTGGCACAGCGCGGCCGAGCCGCAACCACGCACGTAGGGGCGAACAGCGTTCGCCCTTGGCCGAGCGCCGCTCGGCCCTACGGAGTGGGCGAAAATTCTCGCTAAGAAAACAAGATTTTACGGCCTTGTATTACAGACACTCCTGTCTGTGCCCGGGCCTGATGCATCCTATGCAGCCCACAACCACCGGCAGGTGCGGCTGTGCCACTCAACCGGTGGTCGCTCCATGTATTTGATATAATGCCGTGATGCATCGACATTTATTGAGAGCCTTTCTTCCGGCGGCCGGGGCCTTGGTGTTTTCCGCATCCACCCTCCTGGGCCAGGTTGACGGCAAGACGCGGCAGTTATCGCACGACATTTTCAAACAACTCATCGAGATCAACACTACGGACTCCGTGGGCAGCACCACCGTAGCCGCTGAGGCCATGGCACAGCGCCTGCGCGACGCCGGCTTCCCCGCGAGCGACGTTGTCGTGCTGGGTCCCAACGCCCGCAAAGGCAATCTGGTGGCGCGTCTGCACGGCACGGGAGTCCATCCGCCCGTGCTCCTGATCGGCCATCTCGACGTCGTGGAGGCACGCCGCTCCGACTGGACCACCGATCCCTTCCAATTCGTCGAAAAGGACGGCTATTACTGCGGCCGCGGCACGCAGGACATGAAGAGTGACGACGCCATCTGGGTCGCCGAGTTTATCCGCCTTAAGCGCGAAGAATTCGAACCGGACCGCGACCTCATCCTGGCGCTGACCGCCGACGAAGAGGGCGGGCAGTCAAACGGCGTGGACTGGCTGATCAAGAATCATCGCGATCTCATCGAAGCCGAATTCGTGCTCAACTCCGACGGCGGCGGCGTGGACACAGAGAATGGCAAGCCTGTCATCGTCTCCGTGGACGCCAGCGAGAAACTCTACGCGGACTTTCAACTCGCGGTGACCAACCCGGGCGGACACAGTTCCCTGCCGGTACCGGACAACGCCATCTATCATCTTACCGACGCCCTGAGCCGCCTGGAACACTATCAATTCCCCATGGAGCTGAACGATATCACGCGCGCCTACTTTGAGCGTATGGCCTCCGTGGAACCCGGCCAGGAGGCTGCGGACATGCGGGCCATTCTGAAGAGCCCGCCGGACCCCGCCGCGGCGGCGCGCCTTTCCCTGGACCCGCTTCAGAACGCGACGCTGCGCACCACCTGCGTGGCCACGCGGCTGGATGCGGGACATGCCAACAACGCCCTTCCCCAAAGCGCCCGAGCTAACGTGAACTGCCGCATCCTGCCCGGTCACACACGCGAAGAAGTTCGGCAGACGCTCATCCGCCTATTCGCCGATCCTCAGGTGGAGGTCCGCTATGTCGATAATAGCGGCCGGGTGCTCGATAGCGCGCCCAATGCGCAGGCCCTGCCACCGGTCAAACTGCGTCCCGACGTCATGCAGACGCTCGAAAGAATTGCCGGAGAAATGTGGCCGGGAACGCCCGTTGTCCCCACCATGGCGACCGGCGCGTCAGATGGGGTCTATACCAACGCGGCGGGCATGCCTACCTACGGAATTTCCGGCGTGGCTATCGACATGAACGACGTGCGCGCCCACGGCCGCGACGAGCGTCTGCGCGTGGAGTCGTTCTACCAGGGCGTCGACTTCTACTACCGCTACATGAAGGCTCTCACTTCCGGGCATTAGCCAGAGCGCCGCTACAGGCCACCGAAACCCGGCTTCAAAGTTTGTTGATGTCAGAGTTTTCGAGCACTGCCTTGGGCGCGCCTCCCTTGGCGACGATAAGCATTGCCCGCCCTAGCTTCTCGGTGGTGGTGACATACTTCGGGAAGGCTTTCAACAGGGGATAGAGCGGCCGCAGGACTGCGTAAAACACACGGTAGAGCCTGGTTCTTGACTTGATCCCATGGAGCGGCACAATCAACGCGGGGCGGAACATATACGCTGATTTGAACGGTAACCGAAGCAATGCGTTTTCGGTTTGTCCTTTCACCCGCGCCCACATCACGCGGCCCCGCTCGGAACTGTCCGTCCCTGCGCCTGAAACATAGATGAAGGTCATGTTGGGGTCGAGCTTCGCCAAGGTCCGCGCCGCCGCGAGGGTGATGTCGTACGTAACGTGCCGATAGTTTTCTTCGGACATGCCCGCAGAAGAAACCCCGAGGCAAAAGAAACAAGCGTCAAATCCTGACAGCTCCGATTCAAGTGAAGAAAAGTTAAAGAAATCCTGGTGGACGATTTCGCGCAGTTTCTGGTGTTGCTGGCCGGTGCTCTTTCGCACGATCGAGAGGACGGCCGTAACCTCGTGATCGAGCAGACATTCGCGCAAAACCCCTTGCCCCACCATCCCGGAAGCGCCAAAAAGGACTACGTTCATGGTTCAATCCATTCTGAAAGAAAATGACGAAACGGATTCCGATCAGCTTGTTGTAGCGCTGTGCCTTACCTTACCACCTGCCGGCCTCCCGGCCGAGTCGGGACAAGCCCCGGTCGGCGCTACAAGACCGATCGCGCCAGGGCCAGGCGCTATCGCGATGATGCACCCCGAGCGACGCCTGTTATGTTATATTCACCCGCTCGGTTGAGCGTACAGAATTCCTCCCGCCATCTTCCGCAGTCGCCAGGGGTAGTTCAGATGCTGACTTCAATGAATCCTGAATTCATCGCTCTAGGGTTTCTCTGGTATATTGCGTTTCTCTTTTCCCTGACGTGTCACGAAGCCTCGCACGCATTGGCCGCCCAATGGGGTGGTGATCTCACCGCCGCGGAAGGCGGGCAGGTGACGCTGAATCCACTGCCGCACATTCGCCGCGAAGTCTTCGGCACAACCATTGTACCCATTCTCTCCTATGTGCTGGGCGGATGGATGATCGGCTGGGGGAGCGCTCCATTCGACCCACACTGGCGTTTTCGAAACCCCCATCGCGCGGCATGGATGGCCCTGGCAGGCCCCGCGGCGAACCTGATACTGATGCTCGCGGCAGTGTTGGCGATACGTATTGGCATTCTTGCCGGTGTACTGGCGCCACCGCAATCGGCTCGCTTTACGCACGTGGTAGCCGCCACACATCCCGGGCCCCTTGAGGGCGTGGCGATACTTCTCAGCATCATGTTCTCTCTTAATCTCCTACTCACGCTTTTCAACTTGCTTCCCATTCCGCCTCTGGACGGTCACGGAGCCATCTGCTTATTCTTCACCGAGGATTTTGCCCGCCGCTTTACCGAGGCAACCCGCAATCCCACGCTGGCTTTGCTCGGCCTGATTGTAGGTTGGAAAATCTTTGGGTACATCTACGATCCCTTATTCACTTTGGCGCTGAACGTTCTGTACCCAGGGGCAGGGTATGGGTAGCCCAAAGTTCTCTGTGTCAAAGCACCCCCCGCCAGGCCCACCATTCCAGAAGTCCCTTGCAGTCCCGAGACGTGTGGCGCAGCGCGGCCAAAAAGGGTAAACTTCCTTGAGGAGGTCAATATGTCCCTACGACCTATTAAACGAGTTGTTCGTTCCAAGCCCACCCTGGAAGGCGCTGGCGTACACTTGCGGCGCGCGTTCGGGTTCGGCAACACGTCGGATTTCGACCCGTTCCTGCTTCTGGACGACTTCCGCAATGACATTCCGCAGGATTATCTCGCCGGCTTCCCGTGGCATCCCCATCGCGGGATTGAAACTGTCACGTATGTCCTTGCCGGAACCGTGGAGCACGGTGATAGCATGGGAAACCAAGGCGCCATCGCCGCCGGCGACGTGCAGTGGATGACGGCGGGCAGCGGCATCATTCACCAAGAAATGCCCAAGGGCGACGCGACGGGCCGCATGCACGGTTTCCAGTTATGGGCGAACCTGCCATCGGCGCTCAAAATGACCTCACCGCGCTATCAGGAAGTGAAATCCCCTGACATCCCGGAAGTCCAGGACGACGACGGCACGCGGGTTCGAATTGTGTGCGGGAGTTTCTGGGGGAAGACCGGCCCCGTGGACGGCATCGCTGCTGACCCGATCTATCTTGATGTGTCGGTTCCGGCGGGTAAGAGGAAGACCCTCCCCGTTGAGACGACTCGCCACGCTTTCGCCTATGTTTTCGCTGGGAAGGGGAAGTTTTGCAATGCCTCGGGGCCCCTCGCTGTGCCCACTGAACCGGTAGGATGGCTGGACACACATCCTCCCGCGGAGGCGGACAACCGCTCGCTGATCCTCTTTGACCGTG
>Ga0326727_10004534_pt1 | contig 41516 bp, 45 predicted proteins | sample MB2enrmetagenome_FD_207643 | JGI IMG/M metagenome (GOLD analysis project Ga0326727, IMG submission 207643) | Lab enriched peat soil microbial communities from McLean, Ithaca, NY, United States - MB29MY | ecosystem: Environmental > Terrestrial > Soil > Wetlands > Peat | place: USA: New York...
GTTTGAATCTCTTATTGCGCTCATAGAGGGAAAATACGGAAGAACGGTTTGGCTGTCTCCGAAGTCCGGTGATGGCGGCGTTGACGTGGTTGCTCGACTCGGCTCGGAAATTCGTCTTATCCAGTGCAAACATACGCAATGGACAAATGCGGTGGATAAGGATGTGGTCATGGAATTGATTAGTTCCTCCGACGCGTTCAGAGGCGGCATTCGAGCCAGCGGGTTTACCTTCAAACCTGTGCTCATCACAAATTCAACAATTCCGCGACCCGTCGCTGACTTCGCCCTCAGTCGAGATGTGGAGGTCATCGGTATTGCTTCGTTCAAGTCGTACCTCGGCTCCATGCAGTGTTCAAGGGCAGAGGTCGAGGCCGTTGAGCGTGGTCGTTACACGACTCTTGCTCGCTTGAAGCAAGACCTCGTCACTCAGTTAAAGGGGTAGCGCCATCGTGCGAATGTCTCCTCTCGGCCAGCCATCAACCAATTGGCGCGGCAGAACAGACATAGCAACTGCCTGTGAGGCTCCGTGAAGAAACTGATTACCGCAGTCATGGTCATTCTTCTTGCGATGCCTCAATTCGCGTGGGGCTGGGGTCGCGAAGGTCACCAAATCATCGCTACTGTGGCGGAAGGCCACCTCGACCAGACCACCCTCGTGATGATTCAGTCGTTGATTGGCAATAATCACCTCTACTCCGTGGCCACGTGGGCGGACGACATCCGCAGGGAACGCCGAGACACTGCCCCTTGGCACTATGTGAACATCCCTCTTGGCGGAAAATATGTCTCCAGCCGCGATTGCGCTCCGCCCAAAAGCCGCGTTGTCGAGAAGATTACCGAGTATCTTGCTGTGCTAAAGGACAGACAGGCAAGCCGTGAGCAGAGAGCCGAAGCCCTTAGATTTATCGTGCGCCTCGTTGGCGATATTCATCAGCCTCTGCACGCGATAGGGGATGCCAGAGGGGGAAACGACATCCATGTCCGATTCCTCGGCAGCAGGGTTTGCGGCCCCTATGATTGCAACCTGCACGGAGTGTGGGATACCAGCCTGATATACAAGAGGGGGCTCAGACCGCAGGAGTATGCATCCCAACTGGAGGAGTTTGTAAAGCACAACACTTTGAATGCGGGTGGCACTCCGGAACAGTGGGCAAATGAGTCGGCGCGATTGGCAGAAACAGCTTGGGTAGTGGATGGCGCAAGCCTAGACCAGCAGTATTATGAGCGCGAAATCAAAGTTGTGGACAAGCAGATGGCATTGGCTGGACTGCGGCTGGCGAAGCTTCTGAACGATACGCTTGGGAAGATGACGCCGAGGGATTTCCGGGATTAAGGCTTCAGGCAGCACAGAACTCTTGAGTATCCTCCTGCTTGCGGCGTACTACCGGAGCGACGATGTTGAATGTGAGGAACAACCACCTCGCCGCGCAAAGACCGTAGCGAGTGGTGTTGGAGAAAAATTCCACAGCACGGGTGGTTGGTCGCCAGCTACAATTCATCCATCGCACAATATATGAACTTCCTCGGTCGGTTTTAGAGGATGAGGTAAAGCAGTGAAATCCGTTACCCTGACCGCATTCTGCCCTCAGCTACCCGCCGCGCACGCATGGCAAGAGTCCTCAGGCACTGGTTCGACATTGGCCGTCGCGATTGGACGTGCCGTAGACCAGTTGTTGAGCTTGCCACAGGTCAAGGGCAAGCGATTCGAATCGCTGAAATTGACGGTGGTGGTAGCGGAGTAGGTGGACGATTCGGATGACCCGGCCCGATTATCGACATCGCGAGGAATTTAGGCATGGAATCTCAAGCTGAGTCCATTAAAGCTTGGAGGCGATTTGCAGACAAGCTCGGGCGGCGTCTCAAGACGAAATGCCGTGCGGCCCTGAAGCGCAAGAACGAGGGCGATATGTCCCCAGAGATTCTTGCGTTCCGAGAAGCTCTCGCTACCTTCCCGGTCTCGATTCGCGCACTCGTCGTGCAAGGGGACAACGAGGTTGTCACCATAATTGAGCACGACCTCAATCGTCCGGGCACAACCGAGGCGGAGTGGTTGGGCGTTGCGTCACTGGACGGAGCTGTCCCCGTGCTGTTGAACAAATCCTTCGGCATCCCGCTGGAGCACGGGCTGTCCGCAGCAACTCACTATGATTCGGAATGGACGACCATAACGACAGTTGTGCCGTACCACGTTCCTGATGAATTTGAGCGATATTGCAGCGAGTTCTACGACTTTCTCCACAATTCATTCTGGGGCGTGATTCAGAAGAAGTTTTGCAAGAAGAAGGATTACAACAAAGAGTACGGCCTGTCCCCGGAGCCAATCTTGCCTCCCGCTGAACTGTTGAGATACAACCAACCGCTTGCGAATGTACGAACCGGACTGGCTCCAACAATTGAAGAGTGGCAAAGCCACGTAAACGATAGTGTTCTGATTCCCTCCGTACCGGACTCAGTGCGGCGGACATTCGGCGTAGCGAAGCAGCTCTTTGTCTTTGCCTATTTCGTGTACAGCTTCTCTACCGCCTCGCAGCACTATGCGTACTTGGCGTTGGAAGCTGCGCTTCAAGCACGCTGGAGCGCAACCCTGCCCCTACGGACAACGGTGCTGTATAGCAATGGAATTCAGACTGAATTTCAGCAGCCGACGCATAAAGAGCTATTCCGCCATTGGAAAGTTGACTCCGCGATTCAGGTGAACGGAGAGAAGTTTCCAAAGTCAACTCACGAGCTAATCCGGGCATTGAGGAAGAAAGGGATTATCACACCATGGCAGGTGGAGCGCATCGAAGCCGGAATAGAACTCCGCAATGATTTGTCTCACTTGGAAACCGCTCAGATAATGATGCCTTCGCCGGGGTGCCTCGATGCGGTGGCTGAGCTTATCAACTCAATGTTTGAATCCGTAGCCGCACCTGAGCCACTTTCCGAACCCGCAGGTGTCGGAGAGGGAGATTGCTGAAGTGAACAACCATATCTACTTCAAGGCCACCTCGGTGGGCACGTTCTCGATTAGACCCGACCAAGGCAATCGCTGGGGACTATATATAGAGAGCAATGGGGACACGGAACTTCAGGGCTCCTACGACTCTGCTGCTGCTGCTGCCGATGATGTCTACACCCAGCACACCGGATGGGATGAATGGGACATCCCGGCGAGGATGAACGCCCCTTCTGGTCCCGATGAGTGGGAGCGAAGCTCCGTCCTTTGAGCACCAGCTTCTATGGCACGAGAATCGCCGTCTGCCTATACCAAAAAGTCCGCTACCAGTTCTGAAACGTTAAATCACCCAATGCCCCGTCTCTCGCACGGCGAGAGCGGAGGATGGACACTGCTGCGAAAATGAGTTTTTGGGGTTAGAATCCCCAAAATTCTTATCAGCTTCGGTTCGGTGTACAGGCGAGACGCTGTTTAAACAGCTTGCTTGGCAACAGGTGAATTGACGGACCCGACTCCCGTCTCCGTCTCGCAGTAGTCGTAACCCCGCAACCTGTCGGTGTGGTGTCGTCTTTTCCCGTTGGCCGGGATTGGGCGTAAGCAAGCTGTTTCCCGAGTCCCGGCATGTCGCCATGGGTAGAAATCTGTAGAAAAATGAGCCCCAGAACGGTTAGTTGGAGAGGTTTTGGCTACTTTGGAGAAAGGAGAGAATTCGAGGAAGGTCTTGTAAATGAATAATTTGCAGTATTTACGCGGGTGCTATTGACTTGCTGGCGGTGGACCCAGTCTGGAGAGAACCCGTCTCCTTCCCGGATCAGTGAACTTTCTGAACTTCAGAGATCAGTTTGCTGTGACTGCAAGGGGAGAGAGGGGGATGCCTACGGCATTGTAAACAGAGCAGTTATAGTCAATCCATCGCAGATGTACCGTCATTCATACCGTCTTTGCTCGTTGATGCCTTACCTTGGCCTGAGAATATTCGCCACTGAAGTTGGGCCTAGTTCATAAGTTCATAAGGCCACTTTATCCCTCTTTAGGCTCTTCAGGAGCCGCTGCCCTAGACGGGGTGGGGGTGTCGAGAGAGTTATTGGCACGATCGCCATGACCGGAGCGTGAGGGAGGGAACGCACCGCCGCGCAATGTTCGATGCATCCCACACCGGGGAGAATATGCGCCGCAACCGCGTAAACAGCGGCTTTCGATGCTTCGGTGGTCTGTTTTCGATGTTCAAATGGGGGAGGCAAAAATTGCAGCACGTACACTGTGCGCAGCGGCGCGGCCCGGAAGAGTGTGACTCGTTGCTCTCGTTATTCTGCCTTCTCTGCCAACTAACAAATCAAAAACTCATACTACGTTTCGTCATACGTCACGTCGTGTCGTTGTAGTTGTAGTTGTTGTTGTTGATGTTCGTTGTTGTTCTTGCTGTTGCTCACGCTGTCGCCATCGCTGTGCTGGATACCCGATGATCAGAGCATGGCGAGCCAGTATCTCGTAATGCATAGATGCTGACTCGCCCACGCTGTCAGCGGATTGCTATTGGATTGGTGATTCCGGCGCACCGCCTTCCACGACTTCACCAGCGTTGGCCGTGTCGGCGACAGCACCAGCACCACGTCCAATCTTCTGGTTCATCATTGCAGCACGCCGGACGCTGTCAGAATGCTTCTTCCGCGACTTCTGGAGTTCCTTGTCCCATCCCGGATGATGGTAGTTTCCATTGTCACCCGGCGCGAAGAACGTGTGGAGCAACTTGTCAATGATCCCTTCCTTGATAGCGTCCCATTGCTCGCGGTCTGGCTTGGCTCCGGCCATCAAGGCACGGAAGACGCCAAGCGCAGAGTCGAGTCTCACGATTTCCTGCAGAATGTAAACGTCATCCGGCAAGTAGCCGTTCTGTGCGTAGCTTTCGAGGAAGCGATAGTACACGGCCACTTCAATTGGATTGAGCAGTGAAGTCTCCTTCACGAAGCGATCCACATAGAACGCGAACCACGGGAGAGTTGCAGGGGAAAAGGCAGGACTATCCATTGTCCACCTCCGTGGCAGCGCCAACCAGCGACGAGCGCAGATGCCAAAGCCTCTGAAATCCAGCGTCAATCGATTCGAGAGAATTGGAATCAACCTCAATCACTGTTACATGCGGATCAGGAACGCGGATGCCCTCTGCGCTGCTGCGGTTTGCGAACCGAAGGGACGCCTTCCTCCGCGCCTGCGCACGAAGATTAGCGATGCCGGGTATGTCACGGTAGGACAATCCGCGAACGATCTTGCTCAATGATCCTTGAGAAAGGCCATACTTCTTGCAAAGCGCCTCGAAAGTGGTGTCAGTCGTTCGAAAGAGGAGATGCAGAATCCAAAGAGCCCCAAGAGCGATGTCATCAGCTTGAGCGTTGGCTCAAAGCGATGAGGCAAACTTGGAGCGAATCGTCTTCCCTGTGGAAATTGAACAGCCCAGCGCCCTACTTGGATGGTGGGTGAGCCTGAGATGTCCAGAGTAGAATGATCACGCCGTACAGAAAAGAGGCGCGCTAATGTCCTATGCTCTCATTCGGCAGGCCATCTTGGAGAAGAAGGCCATCCACGCAACTTACAGCGGGTTGCATCGTGAGATGTGCCCGCACGTTATCGGGCTGAAAAACGGGAAACCACAGACGTTGTGCTATCAGTACGGAGGCCAGAGCAGCAGTCGACTGATCCAACCGGATGGATCAAAGGAAAACTGGAGATGCATCGAAATCGCCAAGCTTTCCAGTGTCCGAATAGTTGAAACCGATACGTGGCATACTGCCCCAGACCACTCCCGCCCACAAACCTGCGTTGATAAAGTGGATGTTGAAGTACGGTTCTAACTTGCCCTTTCGAGGAGTACGCCGGATGAATTCTTCCAATCCGCATACTCCTCGGCTCTTGCTTGAGCATCTGGCCCGACAAATATGGCAATGAAGACTTCCCCGTCGCCGCTCTCATTGATCGCTTCGACGCGATAGTCTCCCGCCTGCAGCCTATCTTCAGTTACCTCATAGCGCAAACGGCTGAAACTCATTGGACGCTCCTGCGGGTTCGATGCGTGCCTATCCGAGCAGGGTTACTAGCGTCCACTAATTCGCAGCCGCTGCCGCTGTTGTCTGCTTCGCCAGCGTGTCGAGCCGATCTGCATACCATTGGAGCATCTCTCGCCGTTGTTCAAGGTAGAGAGCTTTGTTGTAGTCGTGTCGCACACCTTGGGGAACGTGTGCCAAAGCCATCTCTATCCAATCACGATTGAAGCCCTTCTCGTTGAGTATGGTCGAAGCCACGCCTCGCCATCCATGCCCGGTCATACGGCCTGCGTATCCCATGCGCTTGAGCATCTGGAGCAGAGTCATGTTCGACATGGTAGCTGCACCCTGCGTTCCCGGAAAAACGTATTCGCTCTTTGAGCCGATCTGCTCGCGATACTGCTTTAGCAAACGCAGAGTGTGCGCGGCTTGCTTCGACAGAGGCACCATGTGGTCGCGGCCCTTCTTCATACGTTCTTTGGGTATGCGAATCTCTTCGGCAGAGATATCCACCTCATCCCATCTCAGCCCGATCAATTCGCCAGTACGGAGCAGAGTGTATGCCATCAGCTTCATGGCAAGCCGCGCCAATGGAGTGCCGCTGTAAACTTCGATGGCTTGGAGCAAACCCGGCAGCTCTTTCTCTTCCAATCGGGCGAAGTTTATTACCTTCGCAGGCTTTAGAATCTCCGACGGCTTCAGTCCCGCATGCACGTTCTGCTTGGCCTTTCCGTTCGCCAGTGCCCACCTGAGAATCTGGCCTACCACCATCAGAGAACGGTCTGCCACTTCTCGCCCGCTGTCCTGTTCAACTGATTTGGCAAAGTCTACGAGCATCTCTGCAGTGATGTCATTCACTGGCTTCGCGCCAAGAGCCGGAAGAATGACACGATCCAGACGGCTCTCTGTGACGGCTACGTGACGTGCGCTCTTGCCGCTGCGGAACCACTCAAGCCACAATTTGGTTACAGACGCGAACGACTCCACCCGAGCGGCCTTTGCTGCCTCCAGCTTCGCGTTGCGGTCACTAGTTGGATTAATGCCCGCATCTACTAGCTTCTGTGCCTCACGGTGAGCATCACGAGCCTCTGAGAGCGACATGATGACGCGATTGCTACCAGCTTCTGCATATCTGCCGATAGAGTAGATGCTCTGCTTGCCGTGCAACCGGAATTGATAACGCCATAATTTCGAGCCAGTCTCCGTGACGTGCAGGTACAAACCGCCCTGATCGAAAATTTTGTATGCCCGCGCCTGCCCATCCTCCACCCGAACCCTTGCACCGTTAACTTCAGCAGCCGTCAGCATCGTGCCTTACTCCATCGTAATAAGAACAGAGTACACGACTACATACCGTCAAGCAAGCGCAATACCGTCAACCGGAAATTATTGTACCGTCACAACTACCGTCGGCTCTCTTGGATGAACCGAGCGTCATCGATAGCAATATGCAGGAATTAATGATTGTTTTCAGTAATATACGAGATGGGCTTGGTGGAATTAAGAGGCTTTGATAGCCTTGGATTGGAAAGGATGGCGGAGAGAGGGGGATTCGAACCCCCGGTACAGGTTTAGGCCCGTACAACGGTTTAGCAAAATCCAACCAAGTATGCCACCGGGTTTGTAATCAATAACTTACAGTCATGCTAAGTGCTCGCATTCGAGGCACATCAGGAGGCTCGGCAGACAAGTGTGCACCCGTTTGTGCACCCCTACCGTACGTCGTATGCAAGAGCAGAGCCGAGAGAAACGCCGTGAATCCTGTGGTGCAATGCCACGGCTTGTTCTTCCGTCAAACCAGATATGAAGTCGATGATCACTCGAGCCACCTTTTGGTGAGATCCTGAACTTGCCGGCTTTTCCGGGAGCAGCTCTCGTACACTTGCGGGAAAAAGGTCGAGATTGGATTTTCTCGACGTGGCCGCCTTAAAGTACTTGTAAAACAACTCACGAATGATCGTGCGCTGCCCCTCTTGATGAGTGGCAAGCGCCGGGTTCTTGATGACGTAATGCCACGTCAGCTCTTTCAACATGAACACTTCGGCGACCCTTCTGTTTTCTGTCCAAATATACGGATAGCCCCGGTCGGTTCGAATTCTCAATCCTCTTACAAATTCACCTATCAGTGCTGAAGTGAAGTTTCTCATTCTGATGCGCTCCAACCCAGTCCCCTGATAGCCCCCGGCCCCCACCAGAGGACTTTTCTTGATTAAGCCATCAAAAGCTCCACGAAGGTATGTTTCGTCAAGCCCTTCTGGAAACTTCCCGCGCTTACGCGCGAACACCTCGGCATAAAAGCGTTCTCTTTCAGCGTCGTCGATCCCGAGGCGGTCCAGCGGGATCACGCCGGCACGGAAAAAATCATCGATATCATGCACTGAGTACGTGATGTCATCAGCCCAGTCCATAATATCGGCTTCCACGCTCTTTGCGTTCTTAGGTGTCCCCAGTTCACGGACCTTGTCAAACTCGCCGCGTTCGGATTCGTATGCTCCCCACTTGTTCGGGTATTTCGGATTCTCGCCTCGCAACCACGGATATTTCAGGATGGCATTCAACGTGGCTCGCGTGAGATTCAATCCCATTCGAGACGAACCTACTGCGAGCTTTGTCACAATCCTGAACGATTGAGCGTTGCCCTCAAATCCATCACTGAGGTGCACTTCCGCCGCGAGTTCGTTGAGAGCGGATTCAGCTATATGACCAAATGGAGGATGTCCCAGATCATGTGCGAGACACGCTGCTTCAACCACATTCGGACTGAGGTCCGCTTCGGGAAGCTCCCCGGCCTTAATCTCCCGACGCAGCTTTTCGGCTATTCGCCTTCCAAGTTGTGCAACCTGCAACGAGTGAGTCAACCGGTTGTGGAACACATGCCCTTGATCGGCGGACACTACCACTGTCACCCGCGCCAGGCGGCGGAAGGCTGAGGTGTAAAGAATTCGATCTCGGTCCCGCTCGAACGGGTGACGATTGTCGGGTTCCTTATCGGGTTCGAGCCTCGAGGTGCGTCGTGCGATCTCCGTTTACCTTGCGACTTTCCGATCTCTAGCGAGGAGAATGCGATCCCGATCAGAAGTGAACTGAATAACCCCGTGAGCGAGCAATCGCCAAATGAGATCTCTGGATGCAGAATCACTGAAGCCGTGCTCTCTGAGCACCGTCAAGAGATCCGAGAAAGAAAGCTCCCCATTGTGTTCACACAGTATACGAATAACGGCATCGGGGTTCGCGATCGTTACACCGGCCTTGCTCATATAGATGCTCCAGCGACTTAGCGAGTTCAATAGAATCGATTCTACACCGAGACGGCTCACGCGGCAGTATAAGTTTGGGCTCGGACGTCCAGCGCTGAATGGTGTCGACACAATCGCGAGCTTGGCCGACACGGAGTCGGTGGGACATCCGGCCCCTTCTCAAATGCGATTCATCTCCGGCGCCTCCGAATCAGGGGTGAACACGCCTATTAACTTGCAACCTCACCCGGTCCGCCCGCCAACTCTGCCAGGTCATCTATGCTGCGCACTCGCCGCTGCAACAGCGTAATTCCGCGATTCAAATGCGCTCGAAACATATCGGGGAGTTGAGCACGATTCACCTTATCCTCGTGACAACGCTGCTTAAGCAGTGCCATGTATGTTGCATCGAACTCCCCAAGAAGTGTGTAACGGTTGAATTCGCGATCCTCTTCAGGGAAGTCTTTCGGATTGGGGACTGTGGGCTCCGTCAGGGACAGGCATAGACCAAACCGACAAAGTAGATTCGGTGTCAGCCCCGTTTTGCCCGCCAAGAATCTTAGGCGGTTTGAAGCATCTTTGGTCAGTCGGACTTTCGTAAATTTCAATTCGCAATCTCCCAGAAATACCCCGGAATGACAGTCGTTGAGCCGCTCTGCGCGTCGAATTCTAGTCTGTAGGATCGAGAGATAAACTTTGCTAAATCGCCCACTCTTTCGTGATCGATTTCCGTGTCTGTGGAGAGCACAACGATCTGATGGCTCGCTATGGGAAAATATGACTTAACAAGCAGTTCGCGGTGTTCGCTATCGAGCCTTCCAAGTGGTGTATCGATGATCATAGGCAGGGGACGCTGTGAGATCTTTGCTAATGCCCAAAGCATTGAGATAGCGTACACTTGCTTCTCGCCAGCGGACAGCCGCGATTTTGATATTAGGTGATTGGTTGTTGTACGAATCGTCACTGAATAGCTATCTGGGTCAACGCAGATTCGCCCAACCCAGCGTTTCTTACGAAGCAGGACACGAAAGCATTCTGTCGCAACAGCTTCCAACTCGGCCAGTCTCTTGTCAATCAGACGTTGTTTGAACTCCTTTAGCGCTTCGATAGCCTTGATAGCCACGTTAGCGTTCGCCTGAGCAGAGACGAGTGCCGCTGCATTCGTCGTTAGCTTCTCGAACTTGCGCTGTGCTTCCGAGGCCGCATTTTGCAACTGGCCTACCCTTTCATGTTGTTGCATCGCGTCGGAACTAGCAGAACCCAAGCGCGAATGAAGGGATCCCAGCTCGGCGAGCTTAGGTGCAAGATCGGATTGACTTGGGATTCTTTCAATGTCTTTCTCCAGCTGGTGAAGCTGTCGATTAAGCTTCTCAAGTTCGTTCGCGACCTGCTTCATCTCTGAACTGCTCTCACTAGCTGATCGGAGAAGATGTGTGCGAACCTGATCTGCAATCTCTGGAGATAGCCCATGAACTACGGTTGTATCGGGCAATGATACGTCGCGTAACGACTCAGTTACCACGCTCAGTAGATCACTGCGCACCTTTGCCGATTTGATATGATTGCGCTCGAACGCGGCGGTGAGTTTTCCTGTCATTGACAATCGCGCCCACTTAAGTGCCTTGTTCTGAGCTACGGCTTCCTGCGCCACTTGTTCTCCGTCAAGCTGCCCCTGAACCCGTACTCCAAGCTCACGAGCAATGGCGAGCGGCATCACCCCAGCACACGCCTGTCTAACTCGACTCTCAAGTTCCGCAATCTTTGCCCTAAGGACCGCCCTCTTCTGCTGCTGAGATTCTCGATTCTTTGCGAATGTTCCGCCGCTAGCAACAAGTTCAGATTCAGCTTGTTTGATCTTCTCCTGTATTTCTGCGACCAGAGCTTGCATTGCGCTCAGCGGCCGCTCTGCCTCTTCTAACTCACTCCTCACCTTTAGAAGTTCCTGCTCGGCGGCATTGATTTGTGATCGGATCAGAGGGTCGGACATGTCAGCAAGAGCTTTTGAAGAATATACTCGGAGGTCTGCCTGAAGACGCTCAACTATGTCGACGCCCAACAGAGACTTAATCGCAGCACACAATGCCTGCCCATCTCCGGAATCATCTGCGAGGGTCTGAATTTGCTCCCCGTCGAAGAAAAAGAGATCTGAGATACTCCGCGGGATGAGATTGAGCAGAAATTCCTCCCAATACTCATCTGACACATCTTCGACCGGACGACCGTCCCGGAGTAGATCAAAGGTCTCTTCGATGCGTTTTCCACTCTTCTTCGTCCATGACCTGGTTACAAGAAACGAGTGAGGCCCGTCGTCTTCTCCAAAGGTGAACAAAACCGAAACGATCGCCTCACTTGGTTGAATTGCAGCACGAGTTGAACGATGAATACGGCTCGCCAATAGTTCTTCGTAGTCATGCGTCGACATTCCCCCCTGGAACTGTCGTCCGTAGAAGCAGAGCCGAATTGCTTCCAGAAGAGTGGTTTTACCGCTGCCGTTTTGGCCGCCAAAAAGGACAATGTTGCGATTCGGGCCCGGTCGCAGGTCAATGGCGCATCTTCCCGCAAAAGCACCATAGTTGTGAATCACTATCTCTTCAATCGTCATTCCGAAACCTTGGACATTGGATTGTCAATATGTTCGCTGCTCCAGTCTTCCTCGATTATCGACGCGAGCTGCCGCTGGATTGCTGAGCGTTTCATGTACGAATTCAGTTTTCGCTCACACTCCAATAGCTTCGCCACCATAGCGGCTGGTAAGCCGTGGTGAACCGATACCGATTCCAAGAGCTCCAGATCGGCGGCGCAAAATGTTGGACTTTCATAGCGAACCCAGTCAAGGTTGGTTCCCATTACCTCGGCATAGATTTCGGGTACCGAGTCAGCCCAGTCGTTCTCTTCGGTGCGCCATATGTTTCTGATTAATTCTAGCTCGCGCTTATTGATCAACGTGCCATTCTCGTTAGTCCCAGCGGCGCCAATAGCCCGCTGAACCTCCAACAGCTTTCGGAGCAAATGTCGGCGCATCGCAATTGTGTATGGGCCCCAAGGTTGCGCGACGCCGTCCTTAACAATCACCCTCCCGTTACGACGCTTTCGTTTCCGTATTTGCGGCCAGAGCGCCTGATTCTGTAGGGTGGCCAGATAGTTTCTGAATTCCAAGAATGGCTCGAGCCACACTTCTCCGTTATCAACTAGAGCTTCCATCGAGCTGTCTTGATTGACGACAGTGCAGACCCAACATCCAAAGCGACTATTACCGCAAGACGACGTCTGCTTATCTACGACAAGTGGACACTCGCCGGCCTGAGCATTGCGATATAAGGTGACAAGATCTCGATTGTTGTTGCCCCAAGGCGATGGGGCCTGCAACAAGTACGTCCACACGTCGTTAACTGAAAAGTCCTCAATTGGCGTGTAGACGTATGCATTTGGCAGCGTCGAGTGTCTGGAAAGTGACGTCCCGGCGATTCGATGGAGACTCATGACTTGCGCGCGCGTCGCACTCTCTGACTTTCTTACGCCGAGGACAACAACCACTTCGCCATGTTTTGCGACCTTGTCGAGAATGAAGCTATTGGCGGGGTTGATCTTGAGTCGCTCTGTGCACCACCTAAACTGAGTCGAAGGGACTGGGTAGCCACGGCCGATCAGATTGACCCAAAATGTGTGGTTGATTTCTGGCTTCACCTTCTCCGCCGAAAGCGGTATTCCCTGCGCCTTCGCGGCCCGATTCATGCGCTCGAGTGACTCGTCGATGTACTCAATTATTTTCGGCGTTTCGACCAGTGTGTCTGAGGAAATAACATATATTGGCTTTTTGAGTTGATCTGCTGGAAGCGCTGAGAGCGCGGACCAGACCAGTTGCAACGCCGTAGTCGAGTCTTTTCCTCCGCTGTATCCAATCACCCAGGGCTTCTGGTCCGATTTGTACACCTGCTGAATCTCAGCGTGAATCCTATCTATTTCAGCGCGCCCGAATGTCCGGCACTCCTCGACCTGAACCAGTGACCCCGTTTCTACCATGTATGACCGGCCTTCTTTCTGGAATTCTCCATTTTGGTTTCCTCTGGCGACAGCGGCAGTTCAAGGCATTTCTTCAGATACGCCGCGGTGAGGATTACATTCGAGTGCGCCTTGCTGACTCGTCCTCCAATAGTAGCTCTACCTTCCCAGGCAGCAGTATTTGATCTGGACCAATCAACTTTCTGTAACTTGCGCAGTCGCACCTTCCACTTCTCTGGTTCGGTAGTAACCAATGTGTGGCCCATCATCCCGAGGGCGTGCAAAGCTAAGCCGTGGGCGTGGATAAAATCACGCCTCAACTCTGCGGCAGGCACAGTCTTACTGAGGACCAGCCGCCACTCCGGGATCTGTTCTGTAGTTTCGACCCAGAAATCGTGTGCGAAAGCTTCTTCATTTCGCGTAATTCGGTCTTTGGGCTTCTTATTCAAAAGCGCCTGAGTGCCCTGAAATATGCTACTAAGAGTGAACAGTTTTATTGATCGGTTCGAGATAGTGGTCTTCTCCGTCTCGGTCAGCCCCTTGAAGATCGGGACCTCTTGTATTAGCTTCCGCACTGCTTGCGAGACAGGATCGCGCAGGTCGTACAAAATGCCGAGCGACTTCGTAGGACGAATTGCATGTTTGTTCAAATCAGCGAACATTTGTTGGCTTCTCTGGAGTCCCTCATCCAGGAAGAACACAACGGAGATCGTCTCGTCACCCAATTCTGGTCGATGTTTAAGAGCCTCTTCGATTCCCGCTCTGCGATGCTGACCGTCGTTGATAATGAAGCGCGCCGTCATAGGCACGGTTAGTCGCCCAATAAAGCTATGCTCGGGTCGAAGAGGCTCAAAGTTCACTGCGCCATCAATGGATGCAGTGATGGACGAGAAGACATATTCCTTCGGATTCTGCACCAGGTAATGTGAGATTTCTGGTACGCGGGCACGGTTCAGAGCTCGCTGCGCCCGCAGATTGGCAGGGATTTCGTCCTCGTCAAACAAGAATATCTTTGGTATGAGCTTCAGCGGGCACATGGCAGTGAAATATTCGCGCCCTGCCTGAATACCTCGCAGTGCCGAGAACACATAGGAATACGACTCGGCTAACTTCGCTGTGGGCTTCATCTGGTAATTAACCCATGCTCCTCATGTGGAAGTCAATAATGTCCCGTAGGACGTTAAAACTATGCCGTCCTTGCCGCTCTACGTCACTTCCTAACTTGTTGATTATATAAGTGTTTACGTTGTTACCCCTTGCAACGTACTCTGATCCTGGGCAAAAGGCTCCGAGCAACCCAACAGGCCTGAACACGCCCATCAGAAAGGATGTCCTGCAGCTTTCGTTAGCGATCTTCGTGCGTACACACGAAGCCGATCTATCTGCAGCTAGACGACGCTATTACTTAAGAGGTAGCCCGAGCTGCTCGTCCCTTTTGATTCAGTCACTTAGGTGAGGCGCTGGTATGGCAGCTACCGTGCGTTAAGGAGCAGGGACGATGACGACGAAAGACACCAACCCGTTTGAAGAAGGCGATCTCTTCCTGAAGCAGTTCTTGCCTGGAGAATCTGTCCATCTTCGTCGCCTGCGAGCGACAATCTATCAATTAAATATCGCGCACAAGAACAATCGAATGGTTCCCTCCATTCTCTTATTGGGAGAGCGCGGCACCGGCAAAGGCTATGCTGCCCACGTGATTGCAGCACACTTAGACTGGCTCAGGGCAAGCAAGGGTACTGACGTAGCGTCGAAGCAAACTGATATCTACAAAGTTGCAGCGGCTGCAGGGATGCGAAAGCAGACCTTAACCGCGACTCCCGAAGATCTCGCGGAATCAATTCTGTTCGGGTCCGTTAAGGGTGCTTTTACTCATTCTGTTGCAACTAAGAAGGGTCTTTTCGACTGCGATGGAATGACAGATGTATTCATAGACGAAATCGGAGACGCTACCCCAAAGATTCAGGCCAAGCTTTTGGAAGTGCTCGAAACGGGAACCTTTCGGCCGCTGGGTGTTGGATTCGATCGTCCTGAAACCCAGACCGAGGCGCGGGCAATCTTTGCAACCAATAAGAATTTGCCGGAGTTGGCAAAAGGCGGCTTATTTCGTGAAGATCTTCTTGACCGTCTAATGTGGATGCCGATAAGTCTGCCGCGCCTACGCGAGCAGATTGAAGAACTTCCCGCAATTATCTCCAGAATATCAGCTCAGATTTCGGCCAGATTTGATTTGCCCGACTTTCAACCCTCCAAGAAGGATATCGAGTGGAGCGCAACATATGATTGGCCCGGTAACCACAGGGAGCTGCAGCAAGTCATCTGGACCTGGCGCCTACATGACGGATCCGTCTCTTTTCGTGAGATCGTGCAGCGTCGTCAGCTTCCCAGCATAAACGCGGCCGACACGTTTAAGGAGCAACTCAGTACGGCGATTACTGATTGGCTTGGAGCGATTCAAGCCGGTTTGGTTCCCGGATTCCGCAGTCATGGTGGATTCGCCGATGAAGTCAGGAATATTGGCTACCAAGCCCTATACGAATTTAACCGCCAAAACAGATTGAGTAATGATGACCTTCGTCAAATGTTTGCGGACCAGGACCCGATTAATGTGAGAAAGCGAATTTCAGTCACTCGAGGTGAAGAGCAATGAGTTCGTCTTGCGGTTCTGGGGCAGCGGATCTGGCGTTGCGTACTAACACCCTGACTATTGGGGGCACGAGTTTAATTGACCAGCTGATCGGATTTTGTAGCTTATATCCGGACGGTGAACTGTTTTTGACAGCACCATTTTTCGACGAGCACGTGATCCAGCGCATATTGACGAATACGTCATCAGCGGTCGCGCTCAGAATTGTTGTACGTACGAAGGACGCAGCGCGAAGGATGCGCACTCTTCTTGAGGAACGCAGACGTAAGTGTGTTATCTATGTGAACGCTCACCTACACGCGAAACTATATGTATTCGAGTGCAAGAACCGAGTTATTGCTGCGTTGATCGGTTCACACAATCCGACCCGAGCTGGAAGTAAGACCAACATCGAGATCGGAGTTTTCCTCAGCGCGACACCGGGCAGACCTGAATGGCAGCCGATTCAGCAGGCACGGGAGTACATCCTCAGTTCCGCACGGTTTCAAGACGAATTACCAATTGGATGGAGGTAGATATGTCTACACCTGGTATGGCACCTCTCAACGAGTGGTTTTGCCTCAAGAAAGACAAAGAGAATTTCACGATTATTCCGGAACGCGATCAGGCCTTCCTCTTCGGAAAGGCGCAGTGGCGCGATCAGATTGAACAACATCTAAAGATGTCGCTGATTTTGCGTGAGCCAATTCGGTTGGTATGGTGGGGCGATTTTGGTATCGGTAAAACTCAGAGACTGCAATACATGCGATATGTCATCGAGCAGCAGGATCTCTTGTTCTATCCCGTAAGTGTCACTTGTCGGGACCTGACTACCAAGTCGGGCTTCGATGCCCTGCATTATGACCTTGTAAATAATATTGGATTCGCGACTGTGCGTAGCATGGTGGCAGAGTACCGGAAGCGGCCGCCTTCGGAAGTCCTACCATTTAGTCAACTGTCTGCGGTTATCGATGTGGCTAGCGCCATGGAGCGAGTTGGAGACGGCAACGATCAACTTGCGACGACTGCCTGGAAGTACATTACTGGCACTAAGCTCGAAAAGGGCGAGAAGCCACTTGCGAATGTCACCAAGGAGCGGCTCGATTCGAGCGTTGAATACGCGTCTGTATTGCGCTGCCTTGCTTCAGTGATAAAAGCTCAAACCGGGAAACAACTAATCTTCCTGGTGGATCAGATGGAAACACTGACGAACATCACAAATCGCGACTTCGAAAACGCGTGGGTGGAGACTCTGAGGGCTGTTCTCGACGTTCGAGAACTTGGATTGGTGTGCACCATCGGGGCTGTAAGGATGGAAGTTATTCCATCCATCATGCTGCGCGCGGAAATCTTATCGCGCTTCAAGCAAGACAATTACCTACGCCTTGCGCAATACGAACCAGAGACGGCCGAGGATTTCTTAAAGGATCTCCTTAAAGAATGGTGTGATGCGGAGCTGCGAGACGCGTCAGTGAAGAGCAACGAACTGGATAAAATCCCTGGCTACACGCCCGCAACGTTTCCATTCACGGAGCCAGCTTTTGAGAGTTTTTGCCTATACCTCACCAGCGATCCCCGGGACGCTAAGCCTAGGGAAATACTCGAACGTCTAAACAAGGTCTCCGCTCAGGCATGCATGCAAGGAGTACGCCTGATTACAAAGTCCGAGTTACAGCGGCAAGGGATTAACGCATAGGAGAGCTTATGGGACGGCAGTTTATAGTAACGCCTGCTTACGACGGCGACGTAGAGGTAGGGCCCCAGGGCGCAGACAATCGGATCTTTCTCGGACGGCTTGCCGAAAGGGGAGCGCTCCGTAAGGTGGTTCTCCGAGTGGGGCGCGAGTTCGTGCTACTGATCCTTGGGAAGCGTGGTAGTGGGAAGAGCTACACGTTGGGCGTGGTGCTCGAGGGGCTCGCAACAAAGAAAAATGCTTCTTCACTGTCGAACTTGGAGACTCGTCCCGGGATACTCCTGCTCGACCCCATGATGAATTTCTGGCCATTTGTAATCCCTGTGGATGGCGAGGGCCCGGAAAAGGTTCGAAAGCAACATGCGCTGCTCGACGGCTGGGACTGCAAGCCAGAGGATTCGAATGTCGAATTGTGGATTCCAACTGGATTCCGCCGAGAGTTCGACTATCCCTCGATCAAGGAACTGTCTCTGCGGACTTCAGATCTAGATCCTCAGGATTGGGCCGACATAGCCGGCGTCAACCTTGTACGCGACCCACAGGGCATGTTGCTGGCTGAGGTTCTTGATCTCGTGACAGCCACAGGCTGGACAGACTCCGCCGGACGGCAATTTCAGCCAAACCTCCAGTTCTCGATCGAGACCTTAATTAATTGCATTCAACAGGGCAGATCGGGGTCCCACGCGGATAGCGTCGCCCGCGCACTTGTTCGTACGTTTGAAGCATGGAACAGAACCGGTATTTTCAGTTCTACTGGAACGCCGCTAACTGAGTTGGTGAAGCCTGGCACGCTTTCGATACTGTCGCTCCCACAGCGCATCGGTCATGATCTCAGGAAGGTGATCACCCGTGTGATAATCCGGCGTTTGCTTAAAGAGCGCGAAGCTGCTTCTCAGATTAGACAGCGTCTCGATGTGCAGGCCCTTGAAAGTGGGGAGCGCGAGGACCTAGCGAGCCGGTTGTCCTGCCTGGTGCCGAAGACAATTCTCGCGGTGGACGAGGCTCAGGAACTGTTGGGAGACGATGGCGGCGAAGCGCGTGAGGCGCTCGAGGACTTCTGTCTGCTGGGAAGGAATTTTGGCCTATCATTAATCCTTGCCACGCAAAGACCCACCGTTGGCGCTATTAGCGCCAAGGTGCGGGCACAAGTTGATACGTACTTTATCCACAGACTACTCACCCAGGAAGATATTGACGTTACCCAGCGAAATCTCATTTCGCAAACTCCAGACGAAGTGCGTCTCGGTCATAGCGCGCTCGACTATTCAAGGTTGCTGAGATCGCTCGATACCGGTCAATGCTTGGTCACCAGTGATCGCATCTCATCGAAAGATGGCCGAGCTCGCAGCTTTATTGCTGACGTCCGGCCCCGCACGCGCGTACATGGCGGAGAGGTGTCGTGAGAGTAATCAGCTATTTGAACATGCACAGAGCACGACTTGGTTACGTAAACTGCGTGCTACTAGCTGCTGATGTTCAGCTTGATACGGCGGCTTCCCTTCGGCGTAGACTCGAGAAGTTGCTGTTCGAGAATATTGTCTTCACGGGATCGAGCGAGTTTGGAGAGTTTTCCTCTTTTATTGATCCGGGGAAATGGACTGAGCTCGCCGCGATGACTGAACGCAGGTCGCTTCGGAAATCGAAGACGGTGCGGCGCGGCGTACTCCCGCCCTCGTTGTCAATTTCGGGTGCTGAAACTGATCGACCGACTCTGGACGTGTATGCCCCTGCAGATTTGTGGCTTGCTCAAAGGGAGATGCGGTCCAGCCTAGGACGACTACTGCCGGAATATGCCGACGAACCGATTGAGCTGGCAAAGGACCTCTGCCTATTGAGCCAGAGCTATGCACTCACTGAGTTTGGGAACGTGTTGAAGGGATTCCTGCTGAAGCGCTTTGGCGATACGCTTTCCCTGCGAGCAGCACCGAATCCGCTTGATGTGTATGGCAGTTTGCCAGAGCGAATCTTGTATCTCTATGCCCTTCTCAGCGCGGACGCATTGTTCCCTGCGATGCTCGATCACATCGTCGCCAGCGGTTCCACGTCTAAGTCGCTTGTCGGAGCATTGGATCGGGTACTTGCACACACCGAGAACAGCGTGCGGCTCGACGAGGTTAATCAGTTAAAGAATATCTCAAAGCTGCGAACTAGACTTGAAAAGGAACCTGTTGACAAAGCGCAACGGGTTCCCAGGCTCGAGTTCATGGTTGACCTTGGTCTCCTGGAGAGAGTTTCTGACAAGGAGAAGGGTGAGTCGCAATACGCCACGACAGACGCAGCGCATCGGTTTGTGGCTGCTTTCCAGGATTTACTCAAGTCACCCAATACACTCGATTCGTGGCTCGACCACAATTTCTTTAGCGCGGCTGCGGCCGTATACGACATTCCCGTATCTAGACCTCACGACGAGATGTTAACTCTCCTGTATTTTGTTAGGGGCGCGGCTCATCTCGGGCGAAGGATGGGTTTCATCCCTGGCAGGGCAGCGAGTATCGCCGGCTCGATCTTGGCATTGTCAGATGGATACAAGGTAGAGGTCGCTGACCTTTTCAGGTGTGCCTACAATCTGCCCAAGACGCAATGGTCTCAGTTTGTAAAGTTCTCCGGGGGCAGTCGGTTGGATAACGAATTCCTCGTTGCGATAGATCCCCTTTTGGAGGCTAAGCTTCGTGCGGCGATTCCGCATTCTGGTCCCAGCACGACGTGATTCTAGTGCTGGCACGACGGAATAGCTGATTCTAGTTTGGCGGTCTGCAAGCTACTGAAACTATTAGGGATTAGCGAGTGTCGATTTGGCTAGCCAACTGCATTACCTCATTGCAGAAGTGAACTGGTTTCGAGGTGATGCGAATGGCTTCAGCATTCAAGCAGTATTTGAAATCCAGCCGTGCAGATTCGGCAGGTAAGCTTCTCCAGAAAGCGTATATCGCCAACAGGCTTGCCAAGATCTGTCATGGGCGCTCGAGAAGTGCGTTGTACGGCCTGAAATGCCGCTGCTTATCACAGGCGCTTGAGTTAACGGACACAGGAAGCTTCTGCGATTCTGTGGTAAGTTACCCGATCCAACTTATTGGAGTGACAACTGCGCGTGGATATCGGTTTCACGTGCCGCCTGAACGACTGTCGGGTGACGCTCTACGTAGCCTGAGAAACTGGAAGCGGAGAACTACGAATGTCAACGCGGCTTGACAAGGAAACATCGGCAAATCTTAGCGATATTCTCGCCGCGGCGAGTTTATCTGCCAAGAAGGTGGCTGGAGCACTCCGTTCCAGTGACCGGCCATCAATTGCTTTGATCAAAGACGGAGCAAAGCTAATCGAACTCATTCGCAAACTTCAAGGTGAAGAACTGTCCGTGTTGGTCGAAAGCGAGCGAACAGCGGTCAAGTCTGCTATCGAGAATTGGGGCGAACTCTTGAGAGAGTTCTGTCGAGATAGTGGACTTCCCCTCGGCGGTGCATTTCCGGACTTCATTGTTGCAGGGACGGTATATGTGAGGATCCAGCTCCCTTCACTCTCCGTGATCGTTAATGACAAGAAGCTCGGTGCACTGCCTCCGGAAGCAGTGCTCAAGGAGATAAAGGCCAGTGCGGTGGAGATGGCGAAAGGAATCAGCACTGCAGATATTGTGTCAGTAATCTGGAGCGCCTATTCCAGCGTCGTAAGGGAAAAGAATACTGAGGGTCGACTGTCGACGAGAAGAGCTTCAATCTTTGAGCTGCTTCCGAAGATTGCCGTTCTAAAGCAAGACAAAAGCTTCTTTCGCGATCCTGTGCGCGAGAAATATACGTCGTATTCAATTCATAACCTACGCGCTGATTTCTTTACGCTGATGCAGAGTGACGCTCCGCTTGAGCACCTCGGCCAGAGACTCGTCTTTGAACCAACTTCGGTAGCCGAGGAGGGGCTCTTTATGTTTGTGCCAACTCTTCAACGTTGCGCGTACATCGGGCATGTGACGTTTGTTGGAGCTGAACGATGAATATTGATGAACTGCCAAGAGAGGCAGCTCTACAGCTGGTCGGAAGACTAAAACAGGGGCGCAACGTAGTTTTTGGAGCAGGCTTTTTTAGCGTCGGGCGCGAATCATGGGTTTCTGGTGCAGAACAGGTTCTATCGGACATTGAAGTCACCGGGGATTCCGTTGTCAGATTTATCAGAGGGGACTACGGAGTCGGAAAGACAAACTTTGCGGCCCGACTGTTTGAGAAAGCGCTGCTCCGCGGTTGGGCAGGCGCATACATAGAACTTTCTGACAACGTTATGCTGCACGAATTTCATCAGGTGTTCGCGCAGGTGTGTGACAAGCTTTACCTTCCGGAGCAACTAGATTATTCGAATGGGATTTCGATAAGGCCGGGTGGAGCGTGTGGAGCTCTTGAGAGTTTCTATAAGCGCACGCGAGCTGCGATCGGCTTGGGCCCTGGCGCGGATCTCTCCACCTCGGCCAGAACAGACATTCTTTGTCGCGTGAATAGCTTGCTTCACCACTCGCATATTTTTGGTGACTTTGCAGCGGCAGTTCGGCTTTACTTCGAGGGCAGGCTGGACGGCATCCAAGAGCATCGCCTCCTTGCTGAGCGGTGGTTTCGAGCTGACCCTGACGCCCGTATTCTCGGAGTGCTTCGCCCAGTCACTCGACTCAACGGCAAAGATCACCTGCGATCATTGAGTGCTTTGCTATGCAACCTGGGCTACGGAGGTACTCTTATCATCATTGATGAGCTCGAGAGAATAATGGAAGAATCGCGAATACGTCGGCGAAAGTCTTACACGATTCTCAGAGAATTGATTGATAACGTTGATGGCGAAAATGGGATGAAGCGTTGTTGTCTATACGCTGCAGCACCTCCTGGACAATATGAATCGACAACCGGTTTTATCGAAGTCGACGCCCTTGCAAGTCGAATTCAGGCCCCCGTGCTCGTGCATGGCCCAACGGATTACACTGCGGCGATTGTGGACCTTGACTCCGCACCACTTAGTATAGAGCACCAAGTGAAATTGGCGAAGAACATTCGCTGTTTGCACGGCCGAGCGAGGCAGTGGAACGGGAACAAGACATTGAATGATGCCGCTCTCGTAAGCTTGGTTAAGGAAATCAACTCGAAGAGGACCCTTGGCAGATTACGCGTTCGCGAACTCTGCATTGAGCTGGTTGCCGCGCTCGAGGGTGCGCACGCCAATGCATAACCTGGGGTTATCTCACGAAGCGGCATTGCATGCCATCATGAGGTTGAAAGCAGGACTCAGCCCGGCTGCCTGCTTAGAATCCTTAACAGTGGATCTGCCGAGGCAGCGAGCGTTTCTTGGAGAGTTCCTGGAAGGCAAGAACAATAACATCGGCGCGGTTGTCGGGCCTTACGGGGCTGGCAAGACTCACTTCCTTCAGCTCGCCAAGAATGAGGCTCTTAGGGCAGGCTATCTTGTCGCCTGCTTAGGCCAGGAGACGGGACTCGGAACATTAAGCTACCCACATCGACATATGCAGCTTATGCTCAACAGCCTTCAGGCTGCTTCGCCGGTCGGGCATGTATTGGATTTCATCGCTTCTGAAATTGAAACCAAACCGCAAAGGTTTCTCAAGGATGTGTCCACTGTTGTGTCCAATTATTGTGAGTACCAAGCGCTTCAGGAGACACTTGAGCTGAGTTTCAGATACGGGCCGGAAACCCAGCGGACTGTCCGCGCGATAGAGCAGTTGTCGGGGGCTGCGCTCGCTAGACAAACAGTCTCAGACAAGACTCGGCTGAAAGCATATCAACTATTGGGCTTCTGGCTCGCTTATGGCCGCGAGGTACTGAACAGTCGTGGGCTAGTGATAATCGTCGACGAACTGGAAGGATTGTTCTCCAGTGCGCTCTACTGGAGCTGTCGTTCCCGCCGAATTGCATATAGGACGCTCGCCTACTATTCAGGACTAGGGGCGCACGTTCGGGTTCTCACGGCATTGACTCCCGATGGATTTGATCGCCTGCAGGATGAAGTACGTGCCGACGCAGCGTACATTGCTGGACAGCCATCAGTCTTGAGCGGCGAGGATCTCTCATCTCTATTGCGGAAAGTCAGCCAGCTTCGTCCACACGAGTTGCGAACGATGACGAACCAACAATACGAAATGTTGCTTCGAAACATCAAGGGGTTACATGCTGCCGCGAGAGGGTACTCCAAGCCGATTGATGAGGCGATCCGTATCCCAACAGTCGGAGGAATGACACCTCGAGTTTTCTCCCGGTCTGTAGTGTCTGCTCTAGAGGCCTTGTGGTTTCAGCGGAAGGCAAATGCCGCCTCAGCTTGATACATGATTGTTTCATGAATCAGCGAGTAGACAAAAGGGGGCATAGGCCCACTTTGTTGTGTGCTTGGGATTAGTTATGCTTTCTTGGCGGCGGCCGCTCTGTTGAGGGACATCATCGCTTCCTCAACATCAGCGCCCACCGTCTTTATGTAGCAGCTCTGGGTGACCGCGACATTGGAGTGGCGCAGAATGGCCTGAATTACCTTGTCCGCTACGCCAAGACGATGAAGATTCGTCGCGAGTCCACGGCGGAAAGCGTGCCAACCATGCCACGCCACCCCGGCCTTCTTGAATGCCGGACGGACGACATCACGAGCAAGCTTGGCCATACACGTAGGCTTACCCACGCTATTGGGGAACATCAAACCATTAGCCGGGCTTCCTGACGACTTCCGGTAGGTGTCGATCCGCGCGGCCAGTTCGGCGATCACTGGAACCGGAGCCATGCTAGCCTTCGTCTTCGGCTCCTGTACATGGCCACGCCAGACCGACTGCGTGATCCAGACCTGTGTGCCGCTATAGTTCTCCCACAACATTCCACGGAGCTCGCCTTCACGAACTCCGGTGAATGCAGCCGTTGCAACAATGGTTGCCGGTTTCTCTGGAAGTTCAACGAGAACACGGTTGATCTCGTCGAGAGAATACGCGTATGTTTCTCCTCCTCGCCGTGCCTTGGGAAGAACAACATCGTGCATCGGATTCTCCGAGTTGATAACCCCCTGCCGCTTTGCATACCGAAACACCCCTGACAGGAATGCTTTGATGTGTGCCACGGTTGTGCTGGAGACATTGAAGTCCCGCACTATCGAGTTCAGGATCGATTCTCCTTCGAATGTACGAAACTCCCTCAGCGTGATCTCACAGCGGTCTTTCAGGTACAGGTTCCACATGTTTCGGTAGCCTGCATACGTACTTGGCCGCTTGTTGCTCTTCACGAACGGGAGATATAGTTGATCAACGAATTGCGTCAGCAACATGGTGCTTTGCGGTGATGCGCTACCGTTGTTGAGCGGTGCAAGGAACTCATCTGCCAGAACCTTAACTGCGCTCTTCGTGCGGTAGTCACCTCCATATTCAACGAGCTTGCGGCACTTCTGCACGTATGCTGAAGTGCCATCTGGTTGTTGAACTACCTCGCGGTACCGGAGGTACCAGTTCTGCTTCTTGCGATAGACGTATCCTTCCTGGTGACGAACCCTCACTGAACGATGTCCCTTCCTGAGAGCCGGCCGCCTTTCTTTGGGCTTGCGCCGATTATGCGCCGCTGAGCCCAGGAGTTGAGCTCGGGACTGGCCCAGCGAAACCTAACGTACTTGCCAAAGCGGATGTGGGGAAGCGGATCGCTGCTGCGGGAGCAAACTTGGTCGCGGATCCATGACTCGGGGAGACACCAGCGTTCAGCCAGCATCTTCGAGTTAACAAACTCGTACTGTGGCTCGGGTGTTGACAAGGTCGAAACGGCAGGGGTAGCCATTGCTAACGCACCTCCGCGACGGCCTTGGGCGATGCGCCCAAGAGAGTTGCGATGGAAATTAGCTGCATCCCGCTGTTGATCAGCGTCCCGATGAACGTACGCCGTACGGTGTGGAACGAAAGCTTACGGCCCACTGCTTCGGGGCTAACCTCCACCAGCTGTCGAGCGGCGTGTCGCAGAAGCCGATCGGGGTGATCGCCGAATACAAACTCGGAATCAGGATCTGCAGCGCGGCGTGCCGAAAGCATGTTCCCGACGGCTTCGTTGAACGGGACGAGACGAACGCGGTTGCTTTTGTGCAGCCGAACCAGTATCTGGCGATCGGACAGTTCGACATCGCTCCAGCGAAGGTTACGGAGTTCGCTGATGCGAAGCCCAGTATTCAAGACAAGTGTGACTGCGTCACGCAGGTCTCGGTGAGTGGCCTGATAGCCAATGGCTTCCAAGAGGGCCTGCAGCTCATGGCTTGAAAGGGTCATGGAAGAGGTTGCACACCGCACAGCTTTTGCAGATGCGGCGCTGCCAAAACGATGAATACAATGCATTGAGTACTCCTATGGCGCTGGTTGCCCAGATTTTGATTGTTAAAGCGGTTCACATCCCGAAGGATGGTCATTGTGCAGTTCGAGCACACTTCGTGTTTTCACGTGCGTGTGCTCGAACTGAGGTTGAGGAAGGCTACGAGAAGTCCCAATTGGCCCACATGCCGCCATCATGATCCCAGTGATTGTCGGTGAGCTCGTCGTCCAGCTCGGCCGGCAAATAACGCGTCAGGCGGCGGAAGTAATCCTGCGAAATGAGGAACGGGCGGGATTCTGGGAAAGCCGCGTACATGCGCTGGTCAGTGATGCGCAGGTTATTCTCGAAATCGATCAGCCGAGTCAGGCGCGCACAGTCCTTACACTTGTCAGCGCCCTGCGGGGGACGATCTGCCTTCCAGAGCTTGTTGAACTCCTTCAAGCACTTGGTCAGCCGCGAGTAATCCAGATCAACTTCGTGCATCTTGAAATCGAACGGAACAACAATTCCGGCGTCGGTCTTGTACTTCATGGGGTCCTCGAGTACGACGTCCCGCTGGACGTCGCAGTAAACAAGGCCTGTAGTCCCGACCTTGCCAATTCCAGCCTGCTCAGAAACCCACGAGTACCCGATGACCTGGATCTCGTACTGGGGGAGAAACTCCTTGCCTCCGCCTTCGGGTTTGGACGTCTTGAAATCCAGAAGGCAAATCTCTCCATTCTTCTTGCGCAGGATGATATCGGGCCGGGCGGTGACCAAAACTCCGGTCTCGCTGTGCTCTTGGCACATGGAGTACGGGAATTCCACCGGTCCGGTACAGTCGGCGAAAGGGCCGAAGTACTTCGGAAGAGTGTCGAATCTGCTCAGATACTCGAGGACAAACTTCTTCTCGATCTGCTCCATATAGATCATCAGGCCAGCCACGCCAAACTGGAATGGCATCTTCTTGATGCGCATGGTGTACCAGCAACACCGTGGACAGTACTTCTCAAGCTCTGCTTGCCCGGCGTTCCGGGCGCTAATCCTAAGTTGGGTGGGTTCAGTCATCATGTAATCGCCTAAAGACAGTCCTTGTCTGTCAGGCGTTAGTCTCCTTGCGCGGGTTGCGCGGTAATGAGTTAGTGGGTATTCCGGGCTGAGGGTCCGGATAGGCCGTTACTAAGTGCCTCCACAGCGTGGAGGGAGGCAGGATGCCTACTGTTGCTATTGTGAGTTCTCTTCGGTGACTACCAAAGGCTCAGGTGTTGTGATCGGCGGAGTGCCGTGTGCCTCAAGAAAGAGGTGCTCACGCGCTTTTAGTTCCGCTATGCACTGGAACCAGGGCTGTTCGCAGCTCCTGCGCCGGGAGCAGCATCAGCTGGCGCTGACGTGGAATGTTGGGTTTCCATAGCAAGGCGCTCCGTGGTTGCAAAGTATTCTGCCCGCATCCGCTGCAAGTCTGGCTGAAGGTAAGCCATTGTTGTTGCCAGAGACTCATGGCCGATCAGCCGGGATAGTTCCAGCGTTGGCATTCCCAGCCGATAGAGGTCCGTGCTGAAGCGAGACCTCAGCTGGTGTGGGTGAATGGGAGGCAATCCCAGGCGAATGCACCAGTGGCGGAGAAGGTGTTCCACTGTACGCGGGCTGATTCTCTTCGCGCGCCGCGAGATGAACATCGCTCCGATGCCGTCATCCCCTCGGTGCTGGAGGTACTTGTAGATTTCACCCAGTGTTCCAATATCGACTAGGATGTCGCGCTCCTTGTCACCTTTGCCGATGATGCGCGCGACGCCTTGCATGCGCTTCACACCTGGCGAGATTTCGGTAACTTCGATCGAAAACGATCCTCGATCCAGGCTGCACAATTCTGACAAGCGAATTCCGGAGGCCAGAAAGAGACGAATGATTGCCAAGTCACGTTCATTGTCGATGCCAGCCAGCAGTCGTTCTACGACCTGCGGGTCAGCTGGCCTCGGCCTCGGCCGTTGTCGCTTGGGAGCTCGGACCAGCTTGGCCGCATTCCGAATGCGACCGTTCGAGGTGAACTCTACCCAGGCAAGGTAGGTCGACAGACAAGCCAACCGGCGCCGAACCGACGCGGGCTTTAGTCGGTGTTCCGGGTCACAGTGCTCAAGGTAAGCAATGATCACTCGGCCGGTGACTTGGTTAGTCCGCAGCCGCTTCTGCTTTAGGAACCGTTCGAAGTTGGTTAGCTCGCGGCGATAGGCCGCGATGGTGGCAGGGGAGTGCTTGCGCATTTCAAGGCTGGAGACGAAACCTCCTATGTCCATGGATATTTCCTTCCTGGTGAAGAGCTGAACTGTAACGTGCCGCTCGTTGGTGGTTTATGCCCGAAAGACGAGATGTTGAAGCTTTGGTGGGTAAGGGGCAGTGAAATGGCGAGTTGCGACTATTGCGGGAAAAACCGCTTTCCCGACAAAGTTCCGGAAGTGCCTGTTTATGCGGGGTTGGTGGAGGTGTCGCCCGAGGTGGAGAAGAATTCATCCAACGTTTTCACGGTGGTCTGGGTTTCCGGAGCGCGATCCCGCGCCGCCATGGCGCGGTCGTAGTGCGCCCGCGTCTGTTCAGGCAGCGTCTTGGTGTAGCCGGCCATGACGCTGGGATTGTGCCAGCCGAAGGCGGCCATTACGGAAATGTCATCGGCTCCGCCCTGATGCATGGTGCTACTGGCGTAATGCCGCAGGCGGTGATACTCGAACTTGGCGAGTTTGCCCGGGCCACACAGTACCGCGTTCAGACGAAGGCGCAGCGTCCACTTCTGCATCGGCGCCCCGCTGGGACCGACCAGCAGGCGATCGTGGTCAAGTGTGCCGCGCTCTTGCAACCATTTCTCGATAAACGCCTTCGACTTATCAGCAAACGGCGCATACCTGTCCGTGCCGACCTTTGTGGGCAAGGAAACGTACAGCTGTTGGGATTCGAGATCGATCTCGCTGATCTCGACCTTCGCACATTCCGAGATGCGAAGACCGGCCTCGGCCCCCAAAGAGACAGCGACCAGAAGCTGGAGGTCACCGTTGGCCTCAAGCAGAGAGAAGATCTGAGCCATCTCCTCTCGGCTGTATGGACGCGGAAGGCGCTTCTTTCTCCGTTGCGAGTGAAAGCGGCTCACCACAGGATTCGCGGCCTTGCGCCGGCCTGTGATGGCGAGCCAGTCGAAGAAGCAACTGACTGTGCCAGTTATGGTGCCAGCTGACTTCTTCCGGGTCTTCGCAAGTTCGTTGAAGAACACCGTGATCGTTTTTGGGGCGACGCTCTCCAAGGAACGGATTCTTGAACGCGTCAGGAAGCTGAAGAATGCGACCAAGTTGCAGCGGATGGCATTGAGGGTCGTCTCAGCGTATTGCTTTGGCGCACATGTCTCCATAAACTCGTTCAACAGAGGCGCAAAGCGACCCGTCTTTTTGTCAGTCTGTTGACGACGCCAGGCGTAGAAATGATCTTGATTGACGAAGGGTTCCTTAGTCCGTGTGCCAGTCGGGGTGAATCTTGTTCCACATCCGCACCGGCAGAGGACCTCTTCCCGGAATCCCATGAGGTACTCGTACCTGCAGGGACTGGAGCACAGGTAAACGCTTTTCTTAGGGCCGTACCAGCCAGCGGGAATCGGATTGTTGCAGCTTGGCGCTTTGCAAGTGAGCTCGCCCTCGTTAATCCATCGACTGCGCCGACTGTTCGGGGGCGCAGATGGAAGAGATGGCGCCGCCGTTTGCGGCGCCAGTGAGTCGTTGATGTCCATGTATTTAATTCCTGTTCTGCACGACCTGGTAAGTGCGAAGGAGCGCCTGCAGGTCGGCCATGAGAAAGCGGCGTGCGCCGCGGATGAAAATGGGAAGCAGTTGTCGCGTTGAGACGAGCCAGGCAAGACGCTCACGGTCGATGGCGAGGCTGGCCATTACTTGGTTGTCGTCAAGAAGAAGTTGCTCTCGTGTATCCGGCATAATCCCCCTACCTTAGATATTGCAGGTAGAAAGGAGCCAACCAAAGGCATGACTGACACGGCTGAGCAGACTCAGATCGCTTAGAACAAAAAGGTGGCGATGATCGGGCGGTCGCGCCATGGAAGAGTCAACTCCCTCTGCCCAGACCCGTGCGACGTTGCATTCACCGGAGCCTGACCAGTTGCAGGCTTGGAATTCCTGGGCACACTGGCTGGTTCGCTGACTTTCCGTGCCGCCAGATAGCTTTCAAAGCTTGCGGCAAGAATCAAAACGTTCCGACCGCGTCGGGTGAAGATCAATGGACCTTCGCCTCGATTGAGCCGATAGACGCTGCTTCTTGATTTGCCCAAGAGCCTGGCAGCCTCTTTGACACTTATAAACTCCTCAGGATGGCTGGCTACCGCGGCAGATTGCGTTGATGCTCCGGTGGCAGTTGCAGAATGGATAACTGTCGTCATACTTCCTCCGTCTTCGATTTTCCGTGAGGAAGTGTGGTGATCCAAAGGGATGACCACGGGCCGCCTCCGCGACGTTGCATCATGAGCGTCCACGGGGTAAGCTCTGGCAGGCAGTCAGAACGCCTAGTTGAGGCCGCTATGCGCGAGGAGATTCTGGAGTCGGCCATCTGTCATGCATTTCCGCAGTTGCTTTCCGATCTTCATTCCTGCGGGTACCGAATTCTGTCGTCCCAGGCTAATCTCCTCGGCCGACGCTTGGATCTGCTGCTCCAGGACTTGGATGGGCGCATCTGCATCATTGAGCTCAAAGCTGGAGCGCCGCCGATGCCCCAGGTACGGGACCAGATCCTTGATTATGCCGAATGCTGGAGGTCGAGCTTTCCGAGCCAATCAGACCTCCGCCTTATCGTGATCGGCAACATCATTCCGGCCGAAACCAGCGCCGAACTTGCAAACTTCGGGGTGGAGTCGCTGGCAATCACGCAGGAGCAGGTGTTGGCCGCGCTGCAACTGCGCCAACCAAATGAGAAGACGGTGTCAAAGCTGAAGCTGATCCCGGATGATCTGGAAAAGGTGAAGCACCTGCTCTCGGATCATAGAGCAGTGGAAGTGCCAGAAGGACTGGTCCTGAAAGCACCCTGGAACCACGAGAAGGTGTTCCTGGCGCTGGTAAAACGCGGCGAGAAGCACAAGGAACTATGGATGAAGAACATTTACGTCCAGCTTTACCCGCAACGTCCGAATTGCGCCGTGCTGTACGGTCCTAAAGTGGGCCCCGCGAGGCGGGGACCGCTGCACCTCAATCCGAGAGCTTCATCCTGGCAGGAGGAGACTTTCCAGCATGTGAAGCCGTTCATCGAGTACGTCCAGTCCAACCATAAGGGCCCCGGACGCGAAAGGAACAACTTCGACTGGTATCGCGTGATCAACTGGGATGGCTTCGCCGAGTCCATCGGACTAAAGTGAATGCAGCAAGCCTCCCTTCACTGAGTGCGCGAGCTCTCCTTTGAAACCGCTTGCTGGCATCCTACAGTGGGTGGAGGCGGCAGGGTCTAACGACCCTTTACCACCTCCTCGTTGAGCGACTGCCGACGCTCAGACCTGCGGTCGAGTTGAACGGGCTATGCCCTTCGGTTCCAAACACAGGAGGTCGCGCGCTCAAGGGAGTCGGGGTCAACTCGATGCTATCGTATGCGCCATGTAGGCGCCCATTGGTGGTACAGGGGAACCTGCGGAACTAGGCGCATGGGGATCGGGAGACCGGTTACATTGTCGTCCCAAACCCTATTTTCCATACTCGGTCTGCTTAAGACGCTGCCTCGGCCTCACGAGCCACGAGGTACTCTCCGAACACTTTCCCTTTCAGATGCTCAGAAACATACGGATTGGCCGCTGCAGCAGCCAAGAGATCGGATGGTCCGTCGTAAGCTAGTTGCTCGAGCTTGTTGAACTGGATCAAGCCATTGGGGTGATTCGCAAGCTTACAGACGTAGAAGGCAGCGTTGCCCACCTTGTCATATGGAACGATCTTGGCATTACCGAACTTCTCCTCCCACAATTCCTCGGCGATTCTTGCCATGCCCTCACTTCGCGGGCAGGCAGCAAGAAAATGCCAGTGCGCGGCGATTGGCGAGAGACCGCAACCGGATGTGCGTCGTTCGAGAGCAGCGAAGTAGGAGACCGGTGCGCCGAGCTTCCGGTCAAGACGTTCCATGAATCTCTTCATCAATATCTCCGCATACGACACACTCACCGGGTTGGCGTACGTCCCGGTACCGTAGATGTTCCAGTTGTAGCCAAGTAGCCAAGACCCCATGTGCTGGGCCATGGGGTTATAGGTCATCAGATTCTGCGTCCTCATCGTTCTCCTCCTCGCACCGGCTCTCCCGCGCCGCCGCTCGTCACATTGATTACTGGCACACTACGATCCAAGGCGATCCCCTGATCACCGTGGTGACTTCCCTTCGGTTGTTGCTCGCTGCCTACCTTGACCCACCATCCCAGTGGCGCCCCGTCCGACAACGACAGTCCCGAGCAATCCTCCAACAACGAGGACCTGCCCGACCATGAGGCCATACTCCTATACAGCCCTCTGACTGCCAAAGCTCCAGCCCCAAGCAGATATTTCACTCGGTCAGAATGAGCAGAGCAGACATGTTGTCGTTTCAAGCGGGCTCAGAGCTCGTTGCCAAGTTAGGCTCGGAAGAACGAGCTTCGGCTTTGGATGAACATCCGTTATGCCGAAAAATAGAATCGGAGCCAGAGTTCACAAACATGGATTGAAGGGTGTTCAACCGTCAACTAGGATTTGGACGCGAGGGCTCGTCTTTCGGCGCGCTTCTGTTTTCCGCCGTTCTTCCAGTGTTTGCTCTGTGCGGAGGCGTGCGCACAGCTTTCGCTACAGAACCTTGCGTCTGCTCGATTGATCAGGAAAGTATTTCCACAGCCCGCCTTCGCACAGGTCGCCACCTGACGTGAGGCCAGAAAATGCTCTTGCAGCATAAAGTGAAGAACCGGGAGAATTCCGTCCAAGTCAGTGACAGGAATCTTCTCGATAACATCGTCATTCAGTTCAAGCCGGACTCGAATTTCCTCGAAGAAGCGGCTGAGACACTCCACGGCCAGGGAATGGGCGTTTAGATGGTCGCCTTTCCACCCGCTTTGGGACAGTGGTTGCGAGAGCCGTGTCCAGTGCTCATTTAATGGCCTCTTGTACTCCGGAATACTCGCTGCGTCTGCGAGGATACCTACCAACTTCGACAGTTGATCCAGTAGTCCTTGGCCAATGGGCTCGAACCCCTTCCACCAGGATTGAAAATCAGCAACAGCTTGATCTCTTTTCCTGGCGCTGGCGCTGGAGTATTCCTCCACCTCGCTCCACTGCGGCAGTTCCCTCAACTTCCTGATCTCTGGGCTGGCTTTCCAAATGGCCGCCGAGAGCGATTGGATGGTCTCGGCGAGCCTCCGCTCTATTCTGATCACATCAAGATTCTGAATCCGAACGAGATTTCCGCGGTACCGCGCTCCCCGGTACTCGAAGAACATGCCAGATTCATGATCGTATCCACCAGAAAGATCTTCCGCGGGCGGATACCCAGAAACAGGGCCATAACGGCGCACGAAGCTGATTAGCTTCTCATCCGTGCATGCGTTCACGAACTCCATCAGGAGCGAGTAGCCGCTAATTGCATTCTTGGCTAAACGGGTGCGCTCTGCCGCACGGAATCTTGCCAGCTCGTCGACCAATCCTCGTTGCTCAAGATCTGCAGAGCTAGTGACTTCTCCACCTGAACGGGTCCCAAAGACCAACAGTTCTTCCCCGTTCAGCACGACTGCGATGTCTGTACCCCAGGGCTCAGGCGCTAGCATTTCCCTTTTCACCAAGGCTAGGCTCCCGCTCATTCAAGAGGATAGTGACATTTTACCGGCTGACTTCCATCAGTGTTTTTGCCAATTTGGCAAATCCGGCGAACGAACAATACTCAAATCAGAGTTCGGTCCTGAGCCAAACAAGGGCTAGCGGGTGCGTGACTGATACATTTCTGATTTCAAAATATCAGCCATCGGAGAGACACTGAACCCGCCTGAGAGTGACTCGGGCTGCTCCTAAGGGAGCGAATTCAAGGTAACGAGGAGTTTGATTTGAGGGACGTCAAGAATCCAGAGTTTGCCAATTTGGCAAACTCACTCAATGAGGCAGCTGCAGATTTATCAAAGGGCGAGCAGGAGCTGGAAGCAATCGAACGAGAGAAGTTGATTAAGGCCATCGTTGAGTATCGCGGGAACAAGATGAGCTTGGCCAAGACCCTAGTGGATTACAGCGCCGTTTACAAAGTGCAGAAAACTTGGACAAATGTGGCCGCGGCGGTTGCGCGCGAGCTCGATATGGGAAAGCGATCACTCGATCGGTTGATCAGCCAATACAAGAAACAAGAGAAGCTACCAGTTGCGGTTCGAAAAACCATCGCGCAAGCTGGGATCGATCCGATTCGGCCAAAGTACGAGGCGCTAATAAATCAAATCTCCAAGAGGTCGCTGGCGAACCCTGAACTCTCGATCGCGGAGGTAACCGAGCTGATTCGTGATGCGGAAATCCAGCTGAAGACCGGTGTGAAGTCCCGCTCAGAATTTCCGAAACTCAACGAGCAGGACGGCCTGCTCTCGCAGGTTCGGTCGGCACTGCGTGCAGTTTTGGAGAGAGTGCCCGAAGAGGAAATCGAGGACTATTTACGTCGGGCCATTGAGCAGGAGATGTTCGATGTGTTCAACCGGAATATACCCATCCAGCTCAATATCGCGATTACTCCGCAGCAGGGTGCTTCTAACACAGACGAACACTCTCAAGGTGTGGAACTCGACGCCTCTGATCACGAGAATGCACTGCCCACCACGAAGGCAGCGGCTTCAGTGAAATCTGGGCCTTCCTCCCGAGGAGAGACTTTCTTCGGCTTTATGACGGAGGGACAGGAGGTTGCTTGAGAGGCTAACGGTTCGCTTGGTTGTGCAGGTGATCGTTCAAACGACTTCAGCCGCAAAGTGCCAACCACGTGGTCAGCGCTTTGCATTCTTGACGGACGTAGCTTGGAAAATGAAGTGTGCACCTTGTGTGCACACAGCTCCCACAAACAAAAAGATCGGCGCTTGGCCGACGATCTTGTAAGTCATTGATTTTATGATTACTGGCGGAGAGAGGGGGATTCGAACCCCCGATACAGGTTTAGGCCCGTATAACGGTTTAGCAAACCGCCGCCTTCAGCCACTCGGCCATCTCTCCGCGACGTGTTCTTACAGTCTATCACACGCCCTTCCGCTCACCATCAGAACTCTTCATTCCGCGAGCGGCGACTGCCTGGCGTCTGTCGGCCGGGGTGGTCTCCGGCGTCTGCGACGGGGGTATCGTCGTGGACACTCGCCGGAGGAAGCTGCCAATTACGGATGCTCTTGCCGTCCGGCGCGTGCTGTCTGCCGAGCTCAGGCGCGCATGTCTCCGCAGACGGGCGGAGGCCAGTCCAGAGCGGCTCCGCCGCTGACTCCGGCTTGAATGTTTGCGGCGATCTCGGCGGGAAATGCCGCCATCCTGCGCGACTTGAGATCGATGAAGGCGTTGACGCATTCGAAGATCGAAGACAGGTTGCCCCTCGTTTCGTTGACCAGGAACATCAGGTAATGGAAGCGCTTTGCCGAACAGTCTACCAGCCGAGCAAAGATCGCCAGGCGGTCGCCGCCCATCGCCTCGTGCAGATAGTGAAGATGATTTTCCAGGTCCATGGTTCCCGTTCCGTGAGCCTTGTGAAACTCCGGAGTCAAGCCGAGCCGCTCATGCAACGGATCGCCGGCGTCATCGAAGATGGCTGCGTACCAGCGAACGTTCATGTGGCCATTAGCGTCGAGATAGCCCTCGGGAACGGTCATGCGCAGGCAGGCAGGTTCAAGCGCGAGAATTTTTTCCAATGGAATTTCAGGCGGTTTCATCGGTTCGTCAGCTCTCCCTGCATCGATTGTAGAGCCTCACCAGCCTCAGCGCGCCGCTCAGTTCGCCCGCAGCAGCGTCCGGTTCGGATCGATCAGCAGGCGCCGCGTCCCCGCAGGGACTTTCAGATCGAAGTGCGAATCGTGTCCGTCGGCGAAGATGCGTTGCACAAAAATGCGCTTCGAAGCCTGCATCTCGGCAAAGATTGGAACGGAGGTGATCAGCGAATCCGGGCACGCCTCCTGATGCACGTCAAAGGAGGCTACTGTGCTCTCGCCCCGTTTCCGGATGTTTGCGTGCCGCAGTGTGATCTGCGGTACTGAGCTGCCGCGCACCCACTCGTCGAAGAACCAGCTTAGACTGCGCTTGCCCTCAAAGCGAGCCGAGCGCGGCAGAAACTCCTCCAGCACCTGACGGAAGTCATCGGTGGTTGCGGTTTTGCCCGCGCAGCGATTGGCAAATTCGCGAAGCGCCCGCAGAAAGCCGCTCTCGGAAGGCGGCGGCGTCTGGGAGCTCTCGTAGTCGGCGAAGTAGTCGCGCAGCATCACCATCAGCCACAGGCCGCGGCCATAGGTCACGGGAACGTAGGCGTTGGGAAAGACCGAGGAAGAGAGGCGATAGCCCAGCGTCACCGGACCGGCGTCGGCGTAGCGTTTGCCAGCCTGGTTGGTCTCCAGCAACTGCTGCCGGTAGAGCTCCAGCAGCTCGCGGGCCTGCTGCGGATTTTTCTCCTCGATCAGCATCAGGGCGCTCATGTTGGCCAGCGCCTCCATCAGCCACTGGTCGCGGTAGTTTTTCCATCCCACCTGGTCGCCCCACCACTGGTGAGCGATCTCATGCTCGAGGATGAACTCGTCGTTGATGAGGCGTCCGAATGTGTTCAGCTTCAGCCGCTGGCGATCCGCGGCGCTCATGTAGGCCAGGCTGCTCAAATAGACCAGCGTTGGCCATCCCTGCGAGATCGCTCCCGGCATCTGCGTCAGCGCAAGCGTTCGATAGGGATAGGCTCCGAACCACTGCGTGTACTTCAACACGGCCGCGGCTGACTCTTCGGCGATGGCGCGATTGCGCGCGGCGGCCTCGGCAGCCTTCTCGCGGATCGCCGGAGAATTTTCGAAGATTCCAGCCGAGTAGCTGGCCACCTCGATTCCATCTGCCTGCGCGGCTGCGCGCTGAAACTGGCCGAGATTGAATCCGGCAACGGGAATCCTTCCCTCTGAACTCCAGTGCCCCACCTGCATCTCGCCCTCGCGCTGCGGCTCGCCGGCGCGGCCCGTTGCCACGAGCGTCCACGGCCGTGGCCAGTGGAAGGTCAGCTCGTAGAGGCTCATCTGCATGCCGAGGTTCGGATACCAGGTGCCACGCGCGCCCACGGCGAGCAGCCCGGGCGCGACCTGCTGCATCACCGCTCCGGCGTAGTGAAAGACAAGCCGATGGTGTTCGCCCACGCGCAGCGGAGCAGGCATGGCGACGGCGATAATGTCATTGCCGAGGCGCTCGAGCGCGCTGCCGCTCACTGCGTCGTTCTGCAGGAACTCCACCTCGGCGCCATCGGCGGCGACGGATGCGACCTGCAGCCAGCGCGAGAGCGAGAAGACCAGCAGCCGCTCGCCGCCTTCGCGAACGTCGAATTCCAGCTCGGCCGTAGCCTCCAGCGTCTCAGGCGGAGAGAGAGCGGCGTCGATGCGGAAGGACTCGATCGGCAGCGCCGAAGCCGAGCCGGGGGGATTCATCGGCCGGCTATCGCCCATGGCGCGGGCGCTCTTTCCCGGGAAGGCCATCCACACGTCGAGATAAGGCTGATCGTCGCTGCGGCCCAGCGACTCCACCTTGAACTGATCTTCGGCCAGCGAATCGTAGTAGACGTCCAGATTGCCGAGCCGTGTTGCCAGCCGCGCATGCAGAAAGCGATCGCGGGCGGCGAGCGTCTCGTCCTCGGTGAAGCTTTCCAGCAGGCGCAAGCCATCGAGCTGTGCAAGTTCGCGTGCGCGCTCGCCGTGCAAGTGAACAAATTCTTCCTGCTCTTCGCTCTCGCGCAGATAGGGCTTCAGCTCTGCGCGCAGATCGCGATTGAAGCGCAGATAGGCCGCGGAAAAATGCTCGTCGAGAACGCCGAGTCCGGAGAAGAGTCCCAGCGAGGCGTGTTCGGTCAGATCGGGCGGACGCATCAGCACCTCGCCCTCGCCGGCAAAGTACGCGCCGGTTACGCGTCCCGCATCATCGTGAGCGAAGGCAATGGTGCCGTCGGTGAGAAACAGATGCAGATCGTCGCAGTCGATCTCCGCCTCGCGAACGTGGAAGACCATCGTCTGGTCCAGCGCCGCCGTGCGCAGCGAACGATAGAGCGCGCTCACCGCTCCGGCATGGCGCCCGGTCTCCGGAAGCTGCTGAGTCTGTGCCGCTTCATGAGATTGCGGCGGCCATGGCATCAGCGCCTCCACCTGCTGCGCCCGCAAAGAGCAGACTCCCAGCGCAAACAGCAGAGCAGCGAATGCGGCGATCCGGCTGAGATGTGCGGCGCGCGTCATAACGGTCAATTCTCAGGCAGCCATTATGGCACCGCCCACGGCCCGGCGAATGATCGTCTTGCCGTCGGGAGAGACGGTTCTCCTCGTCGCCGGATTGAAATTCCGCTAAGCGGTCTCTTCGGCTATTCTGATGGGAAACTTGGACGCAACCCGTCCGTGGGGAGAGAGCTATGTCCACCACCATTGTCGAGATCAAGGGGCCGATCGGCTCCATTACGCTCAATCGTCCCAAGGTGAATGCGCTGAACCGTGAGCTGATCGAGAGCATGGCGACGGCGCTGGAGTCGATGAAGGAGCGGAACGTGCGCGTGGTGATTCTGCGCGCGCAGCGCGGCGCCAAGGTCTTCTCCGCCGGGCACGAGGTGACGGAGCTGCCTACGACCGGCCGCGATCCGCTGACCTACAACGATCCGCTGCGGCAGATTGTGCGGGCGATCCAGCTTCATCCGTGCCCGGTGGTCGCAATGGTCGAGGGCTCGGTGTGGGGCGGAGCCTGCGAAGTGGTGATGAGCTGCGACCTGATCGTCGCCGGCGACGACACGAGCTTCGCCCTGACTCCGGCGAAGCTCGGCGTGCCTTACAACATCTCCGGAACCTTGAACTTCATGAAGGTCGCCGACATTCCGCTGATCAAGGAGATGCTCTTCACCGCGCGTCCCATTCCGGCGCAGCGGCTCTACGAGTGCGGCGTGGTGAACCACATTGTGCCGCGCGAAGAGCTGGAGACCTTCACGCACGAGCTGGCGACGCAGATCGCGGAGGTCTCGCCGCTGGTGCTGCGCATTCTGAAAGAGGAGCTGCGAGTGCTGACCTCGGCGCATCCGATCACGCCGGAGGCCTACGAGCGCATCCAGTCGCTGCGCCGCGAGGTCTACGACAGCGAGGACTACCAGGAAGGCATCCGCGCATTTTTCGAGAAGCGGAAGCCGGCGTTTCAGGGGAAGTAGGGTTAACACCCTCCCCCCTATATTTCCCGCTAAAAATTCCGAAAGAAAGGAGTTAGAGGCATGAAATATGGCCTCTTATCTCCCTAGTTTCAGGATATCAAAATCGGAGGGCGATCCCCTCAGCGGGCGGGAAAATGGATTTTGCGCGGAATCAGCGGGTTGGTGGGATTTTGGGGCGGGAGGGGGATTGACAGCCTTTCTGAACTGGGAGCCAAAGAGTGTTGCGTTCTTCGTGCACAGGGGCAAGTTCAAAGGCAAGGTCAACTGCCCCACTCAAGCCCAACGACGGGGCTTGAATGGGCCACCCGCCTTGCTACTTATTATCGGAATCGGGGGCGAGATTGCTGGTTGAGGTGCCTCTTGTGCGGCGCGGCTATTTTAGCCTTGTAGGGTCCTTCGCTTCCCACCCCAGCAAGCCAACAACGGGCTTGCCGGGGACCCCGTCGCTCAGGATGACACCGGGGGAGATTTCGTTTGTGCGCTGGTGATGGCCAGTGCGGCCAGCGCTGATCCAACGCCCATGGCGGCGAAGCCGAGGTACCAGGCGTTGAGGCTTTGGAAGCCTCCGGCGGCGTCGAGGGCGCGTCCGACGGCGAGAGGGCCGATGCCTCCGCCGATGAATCCTACCAGCGAATAGACGGCCAGGGTTGCGCCCTGCTCTTCGGCGCGCGCGCTGGCGATTGCTCCGGCGGTGAGGGCTCCCGAGTCGGCGGCGATGGCGACGTTATAAATAAAGAGCGCGGCGAGGGTGAGCCAGAGCGAGCGCGAGAGGCAGGCGACTCCGGCGAGGCAGAGCGCGATGCTGGCTAGCTCGAAGAGCCGGATGTTGCGATTGCGCGTGATCGAGTTTACCGACTCGGCGCCGATGATGCTGGCGGGAACTCCGATGAGGACGATGAGCATCGACCAGCGCGAGACGGCGACGGCGGCGTTGATCCGATGCTGCCAGTTCCAGGCGAAGAGCAGAAAAGCCGGGAGCCAGGCGCGGAAGGCGAAGAGCTCCCAGCAGTGGCCTCCGTAGGCGAGGATATAGGCCATCGCCTGGCGATTGCGCAGCGCGGGGCGAAGGTCGAGAGGATGGCGCGAGGATGGCGCGTCGGCGGCGACGGGAGGGAAGCCCAAGGTGGCAAGGAAGACGAGCGCGGCGGCGGCGAGCGGCGTGACGGCCGCGGAGAGAAAGGCCGCACGCCAGCCATAGTGCGCGGCGAGCCATCCGCTGAGCATGTAAGAGAGACTGTTGCCGACGGCGAAGGTCGTCGTGTAGTAGGGAACGGCGCGGATGCGGGCGCGCCCTTCGAGGCGCGTGGTGAGGATGCGCAGTCCGGGCATGTAGGTTGCGCCGACACCGGCTCCGGCGAGGGCCTGCCAGAGCGATGCGCTCCAGAGTCCGTGAGCCAGCCGGGAGAAGCCGAGTCCGGCGCAGGCGCCGATGATGCATCCGGCGAGGTAGATTTTGCGCGCGTCGAAGCGGTCGGTGAGGGCGACCAGCAGCGGTACGGTGAGGGTGTAGCCGAGAAAATATGCGCCGCTGATCCATCCGGCGTGGGTGGAGTCGAGATGCCAGAGGCGGCAAACTTCGATGAGGGTTGAGGCGAAGGCCGAAGAGCCGAGCATGCCGCAGGTCTGCGCGAGGACGACGCCGGCGATGAGAGGCAGCGCTGAGCGGCGCGGCTCAGCCATCGCGCCTTACCGCGGAGAAGATGCACACGGCGCGAGGCGCAGAAGTGCTGGGCATGGCTGAGGATACAACGAAAGCGCGCAGGGCCGAAAGCAGAGGATGGCCGCGGAATGCGCTCCGGCCGGTGGTGGAGTAGAATTCTTCTCGGAATCTCTTCCGCACGGCTGTTCCTAATCGTATTGGAGTTACGCTTGCGCACTACCAGCTCTTCTCTTCGCTCCTCCCTGCCTCGAATCCTTTCCACATTGATTTTGCTTTTTGCCGCGCTGGCTGGCTGCGCGCAGCAGGCGGCTCCGCCGATGCCGGCGAATCCCTATGCGGGTTCGGCGGAGTGGTGGAAGCACGCGGTGGTTTACGAGATTTATCCGCGCAGCTTTGGCGACTCGAATAACGACGGCACCGGAGATTTGAACGGCATCACGGCGCACCTGGATTATCTGAAGCAGCTTGGCGTCGATGCGATCTGGATGACGCCGATGTTTCCCTCGCCGCAGGTGGATTTCGGCTATGACGTCAGCGACTATCGCAACGTCGATCCGCAGTACGGAACGCTCGAGGATTTCGACCGGCTGGTGAAGGAGGCCGACAAGCGCGGGATCAAGGTGATTCTGGATTTCGTCGTCAATCACACCTCGGACCAGCACGAGTGGTTCAAGGCCTCGCGCGAGTCGAAGACGAA
>Ga0326727_10004535_pt1 | contig 41515 bp, 15 predicted proteins | sample MB2enrmetagenome_FD_207643 | JGI IMG/M metagenome (GOLD analysis project Ga0326727, IMG submission 207643) | Lab enriched peat soil microbial communities from McLean, Ithaca, NY, United States - MB29MY | ecosystem: Environmental > Terrestrial > Soil > Wetlands > Peat | place: USA: New York...
GCAGAACCGGCGAGCAGTGGTGCTCGCTGTCCGGTTCTGCTCGTTCTATTTCGCCGCCGAGAACGGTAGGGCGAGACTCCGTCGAGCCGTGACTTTTCCCCAGCAAATCGAGTTTCGGCTCGACGGAGTCTCGCCCTACCGACTTCACTGGCCCCCCTTGTTCGTTGCCGAGTCGGCAATGGCGAGAGTTGCCTGGCCGCTATTGACAACATCCCCAGGAAACGCGAGATTTAGGCTGTTAGGCGGAATCGAAAAGAAAATGGAAATTACATTGCCATTGGAGAAAATGACCATCGCCGAGAAACTTCGGGTGATGGAATCGCTCTGGCGCGACTTGACGCGGGATGAGGAGCAGCTTGAATCTCCCGCATGGCACGGAGATGTTCTCCGCGAGAGGGCAGCGCGAGTGGAGCAGGGCAAGGAATCCTTCATGGACTGGGACACAGCGAAAACACAACTCCGCAACCGGGTGAAATGAGAATCCTCATTCTGCCTTCGGCGCGGGATGATCTCTCCGACGGGTTCGATTTTTACGAGCGACAGCAGGCAGGTTTGGGTGATTATTTTCAGGAATCGTTGTTTTCCGACATTGAATCGCTTCGACTCTACGCGGGAATTCATCCCAAGCGGTTTGGTTACCATCGGCTGCTGTCCAAGCGTTTCCCCTACGCCGTCTATTACGATCAAGAAAGCACGACGGCCCGAGTATGGGCCGTCTTGGACTGCCGGAGTGATCCGCAGGCAATTCGGGAAAAGCTGGCGGGCCTTGGTCACTGAACCTCCTTTTCTGTCGCCGAGCCAACAATGGCGAGGATTGCGGCCTTGAACGGAGCGGAAAGCCTACCCCATGCAGCGACCACTTGCGCCAGATCGTGACCGAGCGCGACTGGCTTCTGTGAGGCTCCTTGTGAGGGCACCCCACCTAAACCCTTGCAAATCAACGATTCGTAGCAGGTTCGAGCCCCGCTACTCCCGCCAGTCTTCGCCCGCAGCGCAGCGGAGGGCGAAGGCAGGAGTTTAGCGAAGGCGGATCGTCATTTCCGGATGGCGGATTTGATAACATGAGGGACCAGAGAGAAAAAAGAACGAAAAAAGAGAATCTCTGTTTCCCCTGTTCCCTCCTGCTCAAAGAAGGGAACGGTGGCAGTTTTTCATTGACAGCCTCGCATCCGCTTCTATCATCGCGGCCAGGACTCATTATGAAATTGATCGCCCTGCTCTGTGTTTTGACGTGCGCCATCTGTTCGGTCCATGCGGCCGGCGGCGCGCAGCCCGCCTCCTCCAATGTCATGGGGGCTTCCTATCCCCGGATTGACTCCGATAACCGGGTGACTTTTCAATTGAAAGCGCCCGACGCGCAGAATGTCCGGGTGCAGGTCTATCATGGCCGCTATGACATGACCAAAGGGGCGGACGGAGTATGGAGTGTCACCACCCCGCCGTTGATACCCGGTTTCCACTACTATTCGCTGGTGGTGGACGGCGCCGAGGTCAACGACCCCGGCAGCCACACCTTCTACGGCACGGGAAAAGACTCCAGCGGGATCGAAGTGCCTGAGAAGGGAGTGGACTATTATTCTTACCAGGATGTTCCCCACGGTGACGTGCGCATTCACTCCTACTTCTCCAAAATCACCGGCCAGTGGCGGCGCTGCTTTGTCTATACTCCGCCGGACTACGACAGCAACCTCAGCGCGCGTTATCCGGTTCTGTATTTGCAGCACGGGTCGGGCGAAGACGAAACCGGATGGATTTTTCAAGGCCGCGCGAACCTGATTCTCGACAATCTCATCGCCGCGAAAAAGGCCGTTCCCATGCTCATTGTCATGGATAACGGCTACGCCTCAAGGCCGGCCCAGGCGGCGCCGGAGAACGCCGGGACTCCCGGAACAGGGGCCGGCGGCAACTCCGCCTTCGAAGAAGTCATGATCAAAGAGGTCATCCCTATGGTTGACTCCACCTTCCGAACCCTCGCGGACCGCGAACACCGGGCGATGGCCGGCCTTTCCATGGGTGGCAATCAGACCTGTCAAGTTACCATCCATAATCTTGACAAGTTCGCCCATATCGGCGCCTTCAGCGGCACGATGAACGGGTTGAGCACGGCCGCGCTCGATCCGGCGACCGCCTTCAATGGCGCTTTCAAGGATGGCGACGCCTTCAACAAGAAAGTCAAGTTGCTGTGGATCGGCAAGGGCACGGAGGAGCCGGACCCGTTCCCCGGCGCCATTGGCGCGTTTCGCGCGATGTTGGACAAGGCCGGCATTCACTATGTCTATTTCGAGTCGCCAGGCACCGCCCACGAATGGCTGACCTGGCGCAGGGACCTCAATGATTTTGCGCCGCGCCTTTTCCGTTGAAACGATTCAGTCAAGGATGCCGGAGGCGGAAGAACTCAACCGGCGTGGGAGGATTGAAAGTCGGGTAAGTCATTTGCGAGTTGGTTTCCGAGCCGGCAACGTCGCCCCAGGCCGCGGGATTGAGCAGGTTGCCGCCGTTGGTTTGGAGGATCCAGCCTGTGTAATTGCCGGGCCAAGCGATAGTAAGGCTGGTCGCGGTGGCGAAAGTGGCGAGGTTCGTTCCCACCGAGGGCAGGTAAGCTCCCGGATTGAGGATTTCGATGCCGCTGATCTTGGCGTTTTGATAGACATTGGTCACGGTGATGACGAACTGGCCGGACGGACTGGCGGGAAGCGTAAATTCGCGGACGAGCGCCGTGTAGGCGGCGCCGGCGGTGGCGAAGATGTCGAGGTTGGTGATGACCTGGGCGCCGTTGATCAAGACGTTGAAGTAGCGTTGGCCCGCGGCGGTGAAGTAGATTTCGGCGAAGTGCAGGCGCACGAGGTAATTGGCATTGGGAGTGAGATTGGTGAACGTGTAGGTGACATAGCCGGAGGTGGCCGCGTAACGTTCCGTCTGATAGACGGCAGCCGGCGCGGGATGGGGCGCGTCATTGGTATTGATGGAATTGCCAGCGGAGTAGGTGTTGCCGCCGGTGTACCAGGCATCGGCGGCAAATGAGCCAATGGCCGGGCCGCCGCAGTTGACAGCACAGAATGGAATCGCAAAGGAAGGCGTGGCGGAGACTTCCGCGGAAAGTGGGGAGCTTTGGCCGGTGCCGTAAATGGATTGGAGCACGTAGTAATAGGTGATTCCGTTGACGACGTTGACATCCGTGAAAGCTGTCTGCGTGTTGGTGGTCAGTGTCAAGTAACCGCCGCCGCTGTTTGTGGACCGGAGAATTCGATAGCCGGAGACGCCGATGACCGGAAGCCAGGAGAGATTCACGGAGCCTTCGCCGGCGGTGGCGGTGAGGCCGGATGGCGCGGGAATCGCGGGAGTGACGGCAGCCTCGGCGGATGGGAGGCTTTCTCCGGCCCGGTTGGTCGCGGTGACGACGTAGTAGCAGGTGACTCCGTTGGTCAGGCCGGTGTCGGTATAGCTGGCGCCGGGAACGGCCTCCGCGACCGGCGCGTAGGGTCCTCCGGAGACGCTGGAGCGCCAGAGGTTGTAGCCCGTGGCCAGGGCCGAGCCGTTCCAGAGCAGGAGATTCTGGCCGTTGTTGCCGAATCCGGCCAGTCCGGTGGGAGGGGCTGGAGCCGCGGAAGGAACCGGGTAAGCGGGGTTGTTGTTGGTGTTCAGCCACCAGAGAGTGCTGGTGATGCCGCGGGGATAATGCTCGCTGCCGAAGGCGCCGCCGGCACCAGTGCTGTTCAATTGATCGGACCAACCCTGGTAGGGCGACTCACTGATTTGGATGGTGGCGTGAATCTGGTCAACATACCCATCAACATTGGCGTTGCTGATGCCGAGAACGTTTTCGACGACGTACTGGGCAAGGTAGATTTTGCTTTGCCACGTGTTGATATTGGCGCTCGAGAGTTTCCAGCCGCCGCTCGTGGCATCGAGGCAGATGCCGGATTGCAGAACGGCGACGATATGGTTGGAAAGGGCCTGGAGCATCGAGGCATAAGGCCCGCCGGCGCGGTCAACGGCGTTGGTCAAACCCATCAGGGCCGGATACGCCAGGCCCTCCGCGACCGGCAGGAGCGCGGATTGATTGCTGCCGTCCAGAAACGCCGGGATGTAGCCGAGCAAACCTTGGTAGGTGTTCCAGGCATTGACGATGGATTGAGCCGCCAAAGCAGCCATGTTGGAACAGGTGGCGGCGTCAACATTGTCGCCGATCTGGTTGAACATGGCCTGGAGGGCGAGATAAGAAGCCCAGTTCTTGACCGTGGTCATCGCGTTGAGGCGCGGGGATTGGAGCGACGGATCCAGCGAATCGTAAGTGGTGATCTCATAGACGGAACCGCGCTTGTTGAGAAAGGTCGTGACGCCATCGCGGGCGGCGGCGTTGGTATCGTCGCGCAGCAGCATCGAAGTCAGGCACGTTTGCAGGAGGGCGGAGTTGTTGGTCAGCCAGGCGTTGTCGCCGCTGTAATGCCAGTAGAGGCCGGCGGAGATAATCCAGTTTTGCAGTTCCTCCTGGCCCATGTAGGAGAAGCCGCTTTCATATCCGGTGGGATCGGTGGCGGGGGCATCGGAAGTTCCCCCGGTGCCCATGTCGTGATGAAACCCGAAACCGTTGGCGGAGACAACGTTGCCGGAGATGAAATCGTAAAGCGGATGGTTGAAGTTGTATCCCGAGCCGTTGGTCGCGCCGGAATACGTGTCAAGCACGTTGCGCAGCGCCCACGGCTGCATCACGCTGTCGTAATAAGCGTGATCCACCGTCAGGTCGAAGGTGTTGATGAAGTTGTAGGCGCCCTCGTATTCGCGCCAGCCGAAATTCCCCGAGCCGTCGAGCACGGCGCAAGTGCAGGCCTGATAGCTGTGGAAGGCGTGGCTGGCCAGGAACTGGCGGAAGACATTGAGATTGGCCCCGGCGAGGGAGGAGGCGAGTTGCCCGCAGCGCATTCGCGCGTCGGCAAACCCGGCAAAGGCCGCGTCAAGCACGCTATCCATGGAATCGAACAAGCTGGTGTAGTAATAACGGCCGGAAATGCGGGTATCGAGCACGCTGCTTCGGTAGTTGGCCACGGCCACGGTCAGGGAACGGGTCTGGCCGGCCGGGATGTTGACGTGGAAGGCGAACCCGTACGACATGCCATTCAGGGCGGCGGAGAGGCTGGCGCCGTTCAGCAGGTCGCAAGTGCCGGCCTGCGCGGCCAGTGCGGCTTCACCCACGGCAAAGCCCTGGTAGGCGCCGCCAGCGTATGAGGCGGGGACGCCGTTTGCGCAAAGGCCAAAATAAAAATCTTCGCCGCTGACATTTGTGTTGACAATCGTGAATTGGATCCAGGTTGCCGGCAGGAAGAAGCGGCGCTGTTCAGCCATAGTGGCGCCGGCCAGATTGGGCATAGACCAGGCGGGAGTGAAATGAGTGAAGGCCAGGCCGGCGGAACTGACGGCCCACTCATCGCTGCAAGGAGTCAATGCGCGCTGGACATCGGCGTCGGCAAAAAAGGCGGCGGAACTTGAGATGTCGCCAGTGCTGGCCACAAAAGGCATGGCCTGAATGCCATTGATTCCCGACAAGGCGATGACCACGCCGCCTCCGCCCCCGCCGTAAGGGATGGATGAACTGGATTGGCCAAGGCCGCATTCATCCGTTTTCGCGCCGTAGGCCAGCGTCGAATACGTGCCGACGGCGGCATGGTCCACGTTGACAAAGACCAGTTGGTTGGAATTGACCGTGACGTAGGCCGCTCCCGCAGTCAACACCCATCCGAGAATCAGCAGCCACGCAACGGCAACAAGGCGCAGTTCAGGCGGAGCACGGAAGGATTGCTTCTGGCAGACTGAGGCGCATGGGCCATGCGGGCGCACTGCCGGGAGGGCTATGAATTGTCAATCACCTTCGCCGCGTTCTTCCACTGGATCTGAGTATCAAACGAAGAACCGAGCTGGTACTTCTTGGCGAGCTTGGCCACGGATTCGCCGAGGATCTCCATCTTGCTCAGATCCGACTCGCCCACTTTGGCGGTCGCCAGGTAAGTCAGGTAGCCGACGTTCGCCGGGTCAATGCCCATGAGGGTGGCGCCAACGGTGTCGGCGGCGAGATAATCCGTGCTGACAACGCAGACGCGATGGTCCACGCGCGTGCCGCTGATCGGGCCGTTGCCTTCCATGCCTTCAAAGCCGTCTATGACCGACAGCGACGGATGCAGCATGGGCGCCAGCATGGCCAGATTGATATTGATGCCGTGCGATCCCCCGCCGTGCAGGATCGGCTTGTCGCTTCCGCCAAACCCGCCGCCGCCGCCGCCAAAGCCGCGCCCGCCCCGGCCGCCCCCGCCGCCGTTGCCATTCGACAGCTTCAGCGCCGAACCCAGGATGATGTTCTTGATGGACATGGTGGCGACCGCATAATTGTGCGTCTTGAGCATGCACGTCGAAATGATAAAGTTGTCCTCCTGATTGGCCAGGATGCTTGACACCCGCACCGGATGCGGCTTCGCGTCGCTCTGGTTGAACGCCATGATCGTCTGGAATTTCTCATGGTCCAGATCCATCGTTTTGACCTTGTACTTGTCCGCCAGCGTCGTGTAGCCGAAGTTCTGGAAGGCCTCCATCGTGCTGCCGAGGGCCGACTCGGCGATGACGGCGTTGTCCAGCTTCCCGATGGACTTGAGAAACTCCAGAATGCCGGCCAGCGCATCCACGTGCGTGGCGGCAAGCTGGTTGGTCGAGGAAACATTGTTGGGCTTGATCACCACCCGGCGATTGCCAATGGACTGGGCGATCTCCTTTTCCAGCGACTTCAGCGCCCGGAAGACATTGTCAGTGCGATTATCGCCGTTGGTCAGCGCGACCTTGCTGGGCGCGGCGGACGTGGCGGCGGAGGTGGCGGCAGACGGCAGCGGCGCTGCGGCCGTCCCGGGCGTGGCGATTGGTCCTTCCGCCGCACGGGCAAAGCGCCCCGCGAACAGCGCGGCCGCGCCCGTGGCCAGTCCGGTCTTCAGAAGAAAGTCACGACGATTGGTAAGCGAGATTTGCTTTTCACACTGATTATGCATGGCCCAATACTACTGGAACCCGCTCCGGTATGTCAATGCCAAGTTTTCAGAACCGCGCCGAGTTTTTTTGAGCTGTTAATGCCTCAATAGCGCCCGGGAAAAGCCAGTGCGAGCCGTCGAGCCGAGCCGTGACTTTTTCCCTCTGTAGCGGCTGTCTATGACCGCCGGATTCTTGTGGTAGGGCGAGACTCGTCGAGCCGTGACTCGATTTCTTTCATCATTCACTATTCACAATTCACCATTCGCCCGAGTCCCGTCAGGGACAACATTGTTGTAGAAGCCCAGCCAACAGGCATTCCAAGCTCCGTGAGGAGCGACATGCACGGATGTGGCCCGAATCCAATTTCACAACCTGTTCTAAACAAGCATGTTACAATTGCCGCTTCGATTAAGCGCCATTCGGGACCGCCTCCGCTTAAATCCTTTTGCGCGGCGGATGGTGGTGCTCCAGGATGGGCCATGACAGGGACTGGGAGTTGATCTGGGCCGCGTGGGCTCCGAGAAGAAAGGCCGACAGGATGACAGGATTTACATGGTGAAGAATATTTGTCGTTGGGCATTCTTGATGCTGGCAAGGGTTTTTCAGTTTTTCCTGCGACACTGCCAACGGCGGTTGGCTCCGGCGACTTGTTAGACTGCATGTTTGTGTTGCCTGCGATTTTCGATGGCGTTCCGAAGCAACGCCGCAATAGCTGGATTCTTCGCCTCAGCATCGGTGCGAATCTTGACATGGCGTAAGCGCTTTCCGGTTCCTTCGAGGAGATGAGTCGGGTCCCTGAGCGCTGCCCCGTGGTAAAATCCGAGGTTCACATACGAGCTTTGAATTCCGATATAAGCGTAATGTTCGGTCATCTTTTTTGGTCCCACGCCGAAGCTGGCAATCTCCTGCCGCAGCCACACCACCTCAACAAAGTCCTTGTCTAATGATGCGACCAGATTCCGCAACGCCTGGCAGAGGTGACGAAGCCGTGGCCCGGCAGCACAAAGAATGTCTTCAAAGCTTCCATGTGTATTGTTGATTGGCATAAGTACGTCGCCTAACGATTCAAAGCTGAGCCACGGGCACCGGCGGCTGGCTCACAACTGCAAGGTGCCTTCTCCCATCAGACTAATTTTAATCTAACGAGTCCACCCGTCAATCCACCGTTTTTGTTGGGAATGGGGTCACCCATAGTTTGGGTCGTTTTCCCAGAGCGGATAGTTTGGTTCACTTGCCGGATGCGGCGGCGTAGGAGTCGCAGGATCGGATCACGACGGCACTCACCAATTCAGATCTCGAGTTTCCATTATGCCGCTCCACCATCAATCTGACCCCGGCGGACTTGAAGAATGAGGGGCCGAGTTTTGATTTGCTCACCTCGCACTGACGGAGCGCAGGACCAAACAACTTTCAACAGCCGCGACAAAGCGCAAAAAGCCCGGCGCGGCCGCCCGCAACCGAATCCGGAATTGCCCGCAGACGGACGAACGTTCATTCTGCATTCTGCATTTTGCATTCTGCATTTCTTTCGATCCTCCCTTGACAAAAATTCGATACTATGGTTCACTACTAAAGCATGAGAAACGTAGGTACCGTCAATTTCCCCTCCGGCAACTCGTCCGCCATAGCCTCAGGCGACGGCGGAAGCCGCAGCCGGCTCCAACTGGCCCAGGCCGCGCGGGCGGAACCCGCGAAAAACCCCTCAAAATCCCCTTTCGGAACCTTCACCAATGAAGGTCAATCAAGGTCAATGAAGGTAAATGAAGGTGAATGAAGGTAAAAAAAAATAAAAAAATTTGGTGAAAAAGCACAGAACCAACCCAGCGCGGCTAGCCGCAACCAAAACGAATGAGACGTGGCGATGCGCCCAAGATAATAGCCCACCGCTTCAGCGGTGGGCGATGGCAAAGGAAGATAAATCAAGTCCCGTCAGGGACGAAAGCCCTGTCGTCCCTCACGGGACTTGTATGGCTTGTTTGGCCGGAGGGCCCAGCCATAAATGGCTGGGCTATTCTCAAGAAATCCCCGCGATAATGAACGATTCGGCCACATTGCTGTTCAAACCAACCCAAGTCCCTTTCCATGAGCATGTTGCATAAAAATGCAGACTATTCCAATCAGGTCCAATCGTGCCCAATCAAGCCTAATCGTGTTATTCTCCTATCACCATGCCCGCCACTCCATCGCCCCACACCCCATCATCCGGCACCCTGCGCCTCCGGCGGTGGGAAAATCGCCCTTGACAAATCCGGCTGCGCTTGGGAGAGTCGCCCCATCCCGCCATACAAAACCGGGCTTATGCTGAACAAGGACACAAGGAATTGATCACGATGCGTTCCGACTGCCAGCCAGCCGCCGATCAGCAACGCCGCAACCCGCAGCGTGAAGAACGGCTTTCCGCGCCGGCCAAGGTCGGGCCGCCGCCAGCACAAAAAATCCAATGAACAAATCCCTCGTTTCACTCGCCGCCGTTTCCGTGCTGCTGACCGGCAGCGCCATTTCCACTGTCGCGGCCGGGGCCTCAAGCCAGGCCAAGCTTCCCCCCGCCGCGGCTAAACACTGGACCGCCGACAACGGCAACGGCACCTACTCCAACCCGCTTTTCTACGAGGAGTTTGAGGACCCGGACCCCATCCGCGTCGGCCAAGATTACTACCTCGCCAGCACGACCATGCACATGAACCCCGCGGTCATACTCATGCACTCCAAGGACCTGGTGAACTGGGAACTCGCCGGCTATTGCACGAACAGGCTCGATCTTGGACCGCGCTATCGTTTGGAAGGCGGAAATATCTACGGCGCCGGCATCTGGGCGCCCTGCATCCGTTATCACGATGGCATGTTCTACGTCTTCTGCAACGTCAACGGGGCGGGCTTGATGGTTTACCGTTCCAAGTCCATTCAGGGTCCCTGGGAATGGAACCAGTTGCCCGGAAGACACGACATGTCGGTCCTCTTCGATGATGACGGCAAGATCTACATCATTTCCGGCGCCGGCAGTCCCTATCCGATTGATGAGCTTGCGCCGGATCTCAGGTCCTTCGTCCCCAACGTCCGCCACCAACTCACCGTCCCACAGGGTCCGAGGATGGGCGAAGGCCACCACCTCTACAAGATCAAGGGCAAGTATTACGACATTTCCGCCATCCCCGGCGGCGCCGTCAACCAGATGGTCGCCAAGGCGGACTCCATTGACGGCCCTTGGACCGTTACGGCCATGGTCGAAGGCGAATCCCTGGGCGTGGTCGCCGTGGCGCCGGCGCGTGCCAACCCCAACGACCGCGGCGTCTGGCTGCACCAGGGCGGCATGTGCGACACCCCTTCGGGCGATTGGTGGTGCGTCATCATGTCAGATCACGGCAGCGCCGGTCGCATGGCCTCCCTGGTTCCCATTACCTGGGACAACGATTTCCCGCTCATCGGCCTGCCGGGCAATTTGCGCAAAGCGCCCAATACCTGGCTCAAGCCCAACACCGGCTATAGCCAGAAACCCAGGCCGGCGTTTGTCCATGACGACAACTTCAACAGCGGCAAGCTCAATCCGCTTTGGCAGTGGAACCACGTCCCCGATGACACCAAATGGTCTCTCACCGAGAAGCACGGCGTGCTTCGCCTCCATTCCCTGCCCGCCAATGACTTCTATTCAGCCCGCAACAGCCTCTGCCAGCGGCCGCCCGGCCCCGAATCCATCATGACCGTCGAACTTTACACGTCGGGTCTGGTCGCCGGCGACACCGCGGGTTTGGCGCTCTTGAGCAATCCCTATGCCTGGATTGGCGTGGTGAAGTCCGCCGAGGGCATGGAGCTACAGATGCATACCGGCGGGGGTTCCGGCGGCCGTCGAGGCGCCGCCGCCCCGGCCAATCCTCCCGCCGTCAGCCCGGCTGCGCCCCCCACACATCTGTGGCTTCGCGTTCACTGCAACTTCGACACTGACCAGGCCATCTTCAGTTGGAGCGCCGACGGCAAACAATTCACGCCGCTGGGCAAACCTTACACCACGACCTTCCAGCTTCAGACCTTCCAGGGTGTTCGTCCGTCCCTGTTCAATTTCAACACTTCGGGCCAGCCCGGCGGATATGCCGACTTCGACAACTACACGGTTGAGGAACCGCGCGCACGGGGCATCGAACGCGAGATTCCAGCGGGCAAGACCATCACTTTGACCAGCGGCGCCGACGGCAGTTTGCTGGCGGTTGATGCAGCGGGCGCGGCGCTCGTCAGCGTGGCGGCCAACGATCCCGCCGCGACCGGCCGGAATGTTCTATTCGATGTCATGGACTTAGGCTTGGGCCGCGTGGCGCTCAAGGCGGTTAATGGCCGCTTCGTTTCCGCAACCGAACAAGCCGTTGTGTTGAAAGACCTCGCCGGGAAGAACCCTGGCGAAGCGGAGTCCTTCCAATGGGTCAACCTGATGCGCGGCGACACCATGCTCATGTCCCTGACGAACCACCGCTACTTGGCCACCAAACCGAACGAACCCGGTCCCGTGACGGACACTGCCACCGGCCCCTCCCCGGCCCGCAAGAGCGGCGCTGAGTTCAAATGGAAGACCGTCCAGTGACCTACGCGGTGGTTTCCCCATCGGACCCGCACCGACTGAATTCAACCCAAAATCCAGCAAGTTCCAACTTGCTTTCCCCAAAAAAGCAATCACTCTGCTCGCATGAAATCCAACATGAGTCATCCCTTTGGTCCTGTCCCTCGCCGTGTCGTCCTGACGCTGGCTGCCCTGAGCGCGGTCCTGGTTTTCACCAGCCACGCCTCAGCCGCCGACCCCGGCAAGATTGTCGTGCAAGTTGACAAACCCGGCGCCCAAATCAGCCCCAACTTCTATGGCCTGATGACCGAGGAGATCAATTACTCCTACGATGGCGGCCTCTACGGCGAACTAATCCAAAACCGAATTTTCAAGAACGCTCCTCGCGGCGCCCGCGGCCGTCGCGGCGGCGATGGCGACACCGCCCCCGCACCCGCTCCAACCATCCCTCACTGGTCCGTCGTCAACTCTGACGGCGCTCAGGGGACCATCTCCTTGGACACCACCGATCCGATCAATACGAACGCCCTCACCACCAGCCTCAAGCTCAACATCGCCTCTGTGGATGCTGGAGGCCGTGTCGGCGTGGCCAACGACGGCTACTGGGGCATTCCCGCGCGGCCCAACACCACTTACCACGCTTCATTCTATGCCAAGGGGTCCGACGGTTTTGCCGGCCCGCTGACCGTGGACATTGAATCTAACGACGGCAAAACCGTCCTCGCCTCGGCCACCGTCTCGAAGATCACCGGCCAATGGAAGAAGTACAGCGTCACTTTAAAAACTCGCCAGCTGGAAGCCTCAGTCAGCAACCACTTCGTCATATCCGCGGCGACAAAGGGCGCCGTCAACTTCAACCTCGTCTCCCTGTTCCCCCCGACCTACAAGAACCGGCCGAATGGCGACCGGGTGGACATCAGCCAATTGCTGGCCGGCCAAAAGCCGACATTCCTGCGTTTCCCCGGAGGCAACTACGTCGAAGGCAACGATTACGCCAACCGCTGGGACTGGCCCCGGACCATCGGCCCGCTGGAGGAGCGCCCCGGCCACATGAGCCCCTGGGGCTATCGCTCCACGGACGGAATGGGCCTTCTCGAGTTCCTTGGATGGTGCGAAGACCTCAAAATGGAGCCGGTTCTGGCCGTTTTCGCCGCCTACACCCTCAACGGGCAAAGCTATCCCGATGAATACGCCCGCTTCGTTCAGGAGGCCCTGGACGAAATTGAATACATCACCGGCGATGTGCATACCAAATGGGGCGCGCAGCGCGCCAAGGACGGGCATCCCGCTCCCTTCAAGCTCACCTATGTCGAAATCGGCAACGAAGACCCCGCGGGCGGCAGAGGAGGCCAGCCGGCAACCTATGCCCAGCGGTTTCCGCTGTTCTACAACGCCATCAAGACCAAGTACCCCAACCTCCAGGTCATCTCCACCGTGCGCAGCGGCTTCGGCGACCGCACGCCCGATGTTATTGACGAACACTACTACATGGGCTTCAACAGCGCGCTCAACAATGCCCACATGTACGACAACCGTTCCCGCACGAACTCCGCCGGCGCGCCGCTTCCCAGAATCTTCGTGGGCGAATGGGCCACCCAAACTCCTCCGCGCGCTGCCACGCCGAAAATGGCCGACGCCGTGGGCGACGCCGCTTTCCTCACCGGATTGGAGCGGAACGCCGATCTGGTCATCATGTCCTGCTATGCTCCGCTGTTTGTCAACATCAATCCCGGCGGCCAGCAATGGGCCACCGATTTGATCGGCTACAATGCGCTCACTTCCTTCGGCTCGCCTTCCTATTACGTGCAGAAGATGTTCTACAACAACAAGGGCGACGTCGTGCTGCCGATCTCACTGACGCCGCAGCTCGCGCCTGCCGTGCTGGTGCCCGCCGCAACGGACGCCCCGCCTGCTGCTGGCCGCGGTCGCGGGCGCGGCCCGAGCGCCCCGGCGCAGACGATGTTTGCCTCCTCCTCTCGCGATAAGGCCACGGGCGACGTGATTCTCAAGGTTGTCAACGCGGTTGAGACGCCGCAGCAGGTGCAAATCAGCCTGCAAGGCGCGCCGAAGATCGGCAAAAAAGCCAGGATGGAAGTGCTCGCCGGCGCCCTGACGGACCTCAACAGCATCGCCGAACCGATGAAAGTGGCTCCCAAAAGTTCCACGATAGACGCCAGCGCGGATTTTGTGCGCGAATTCCCGGGAAACTCCGTCACCGTGATCCGGTTCTCGACGAAGTGACCAATGCCCGGTTCTCATCCAATGCATTGCAGGATGGAATCGAAGATTACTAATCTTGCCACGCTTCGGCCGCGCGTGCCGCCAGGCGGGCAAGCCATTCCCCGGCATTGGCAAGAGCAGCCTCCCGGTTTGTCAAATCGGGTGTCAGCGCATAGAACCGGGTGAAGAACTGTGCGGCGGCGCCACGGTCGGGCACAGCGCCTCCCAAACCCAGGCATGGAGTCTTTGTCTGGCGGCACAAGACCGCCAGTTCACCCACTCCCTTGCCCATGAACGTGGAACTGTCAATCGCTCCCTCGCCGGTGACAACCAGGTCCGCCGCCGACAGATGCTCCTTCAATCCGGTGTGGTCGGCGAACAAGCCAAACCCCGGCTCCAGCCTCGCCCCGAAGAAGCTGCGCAGGCCGAAACCGAGTCCGCCGGCCGCGCCGGCGCCCGGCTCGCTCGCTGTTCTGCAATGTAATTGACCTTCCATGACCTCCGCGAGACGGCCAAGACACCGTTCCGCCAAATCCATATCCTCCTCCCGCAGACCCTTTTGAGGTCCATAGACCCGAGCGCAGCCGGATGGTCCCAGGAGCGGATTCTGCACGTCCACTGCGACCAGCATATCCTTCGGCCATGCGGGAGTTTGCGGCGGCTGGCAGCGCGACAACGAATGCAATTCGGTCCAACGCTCGATCGTTGCCCCGCGCTCATTGAAAAAAGTCCAGCCCAGAGAGCGCGCCATGCCGAATCCCCCGTCATTCGTCGCACTGCCCCCGATGCCGATGAGGCAAAGGCGGGCGCCCATCTCCTGCGCCGACGTCACCACCGCCCCCAAACCGAAAGTGTCCAGTTCGAACGGGTGGTGCCTGCCCGCCGGCAACCGGGCAAGCCCGTTCACTTGGGCGGCTTCAAGGATCGCCGTGCGCGACTTTGGTTCCCACCACCACTCGGCCATGCATGGGTGGTGTGCGGCGTCCACAGTGCGGACCGTTTCGGTTCTGGCACCAAGGCTGGCCCCCACCAACTCGCCAAAACCGTCTCCACCGTCGCTGATGGGAAACGGTATGACTTGATCCGCCGGACGCGCTTGCCGCCACCCACGGGCCATGGCGTCGGCGGCGGCACGCGCGGAAAGCGTGCCTTTGAATTTATCTGGCGCGATCAGAACATTCAGGCTCATTGCGATCTGTGCTTGGTTGAGTGTAAAAGCAAATCTACCAGATCCGTTTATCCGCGGCCCATAAGTGTTCGCTATTCCTTGCGATGCAGCCTGCAGCCTCTTCGCAGATGCAAAAAAAGCTCCGCGCCCTTCCTGTGAAGAGCGCGGAGCCAATGAATTATGGTCCGCTTATGGCAAAACCAAGCGGTAGAACACGTCTTTATTGGCCGTGTTGATGTTGATGGGGAACGTGGTGACGGCGCTGGAGCCGGGCACGTTGTACCAGTCACCCGGAACCGCGATGTTGATCGAGTTGCTCTGTAGCGTCCATCCGCTGTTCGTCGGCCAGTTCAGGGTCAGCACCTTGCCACTGAGACTGAACTGAATGGGCGGCGGAGCGGCGTTGATGGCGGTAACGGTCAGAACCACACTGTTGCCGCTGACCGAGATGGATCCCGAGGACGTCGGGCCGATGGCCGTGCCCGTGACCGGCGGATAGCCGGCTGGATCGGTGATGCCTCCACTGGCATAGATCAGGCTATATTGCCCGGGGGCCAATGCCGCACCATTGACGACGAACTGATTGGCACCGCCAAGGGTCAAACTTCCGTTGATGGTAAGGCCCGGATCGGTGCCGTCATAGTTGTTGAGGATAATCGAACTGCTGGAACCGATGGTGACCGCGCCAGCGCTGTTGATCGTAGCCGCACTGCCCGCAGTTCCGCTGCCAGTGGCCGAGGCGCCTGCCGGCCACACATAAGGCGAGGCGAGTTGGCTGACATCAAAGGTCGCTCCACCGGCAATCGAGATGCCGGAGGGACTCCCAAGAGAAGAACCTGCGATGAGGAATAAAGTTCCAGCATTGGTAATGACGACAGGTCCGGTCAAGGTTGACGCCGAGTTGGAGAGAACCAAGCCGGAGCCGGTGCCGTTGTTGACCAGTAAAGTACCCGCACCGGAGATCGCACCGGAATTCGTTTGGAATTGGCTGCTGCCAAAGGCGAAGGTCGCTCCGCTGCTGATGGCGATGTTGCCGGCATAGAGTCCACCGTCAATATTGCCTGCATTGCCTTCAATTACAGTCCCGGCGGTGACACTAATGTTGCCGGTGAAGAGGTTCGTGCCGCTCAACAGCATCGTGCCGAGGCCGCTCTTCGTAAAGCCATTGGCATTCCCAGGATTCTGACTGCAGTTATACAAGGTACCTGAGACAATCAAATCAGCGCCACCGGCAAGGGAGCCGCCAGCGGTTTGATTCACGATGAACGGCGTCTGGTAGCCAGGGCCATTCGCCATGCCGAGGGCAAAGCCGACTCCGTTCGCGGTCGTGCCCGCCGAGGCGGCGCTCAAGGTCGAAGGAGTTGTTCCACCTACGGTCACAGATGACTGGAAGATGAAACTCGGCCATGTATTGCCGTTGCCAACGATGGCATTCATCGTGCCGCCGTTGAGGAACACGTTGCTAAAGACCTCGTTTTCTCCAGTTCCCTCGACCCCTACGGTGCCGCCCTTGTTCACAATCCAAGTAAGGTTGTTGGCAATGTTGCCCCCAGGGAAAACGTTCGGGGAGTCGAACATAAGCGTCCCACCGTTGTTGATGGTTATAGTGCGACCATCAATATATATATTTCCAAGGGCGGTGTTATTGCGGCCGCCTGTATAGGTTCCAGCATTTGCCAGAAGCGTGCCGCCGTTGACTATTATGTCGTTGGTAGTCAGGTTGGCCACGTTGCTAAAGCAGATCGTGCCCGGACCTCCGACGAGAATGGTGCCACTGCCGCTTATCTGCGACAGCATGGTCATTGTTGTCGTATTACTGAATACCAAGGAGCCATTGTTAGTTATGGGGGCTCCAAAGGACGCGGTCCCCAGGACGGGATCCTGATACTGACCGGTCGGACCCAGGATTAGGCTGCCGCCAGTGGCGATGAAGGTGTTCCCGTTGTATGCAACCGTTCCGTTCATGGTGACACCGCCAGCGCCCGCCGCCACGTTCATTTGGCCTGAGCCGCTGATGGCGTTGCCCAGCACAAGGGTGCCGGTGGAAGCTCCAGTAAAGAAGGCGTTCGCGCCCGTGAGTGTCAGAGGCATGTTGACGGTCTCGACATTTGCCGCGTTATTCGTAATGCCACCGGTTACACTAACCGAGCCGGCACTGCTGCTTAGTATGAACTGGCCGGCCCCGCTGGCGAAGCCGATGCCGTTGAACGTATAGTATTGCTCGAAGATGGGCGTCAGGCCCGTGGTGCCTTGGAATATTACGCTATCACCCACGTAACCAGGCGCCGCGGACACACCCAGCACGTTGTGTTGCCAGTTGGCATTGTCGTCCGCCACTTGGCTGTTGTTGAAATCGGCGCCACTCCAAACATCGGCTGTGGTGAGGATGTTGACAGCCAACGCGACGTTGCCATACAGAGTGCCATCAAAGATCACTATGGGCAAGGTGATCGGGCCAGGAGGCATGCCGGCGGGGATTGCCACACCCGTCGCGGTCCAAGTGCCGCCGCTGCCCGGTGTAAACGTATACTGCGACCCGCCATAGGAAGACAGATCCATTGACACGCTCACCGCGGTGGCGGCCGTCACAGTAACGTTGATGCTCGTATTTCGGATTATATTTGTGGCAGGAGACCCGGTGCCGCCAGCAGTAATGCTACCGGAGCCGTTGGGAGCAGCGGTGGCGGAGTTCATCAGGACGATATTATTGCCTTGAGGCTGGATGAGCCAATGCCCGGTGCTTGCATTGGCAGGAGCGACATCAAACACCGGCGTAACGGAGGGCAGTCCGGCCAAGGCGCTCGAATTATTCTGGAACAGAGTGTATGCATTATTTGTGTCCAGCGCCGCGCCGTTGATAGACTTGATGTGGATTGTGTTGTTGGCAAAGTTGAGCGACCCGGTGCCCGCAACAACAACCTGATCGTTGCTGGATCCAAGGACGCCGCTGTTGGTCAGATCAAACGTTGCAATTGAACCAAGTACCATGTTGAGGCCACTATTCAAGGTCAGTGTGCCGATAACAGGATCCGTGCCGGGATAAATCTTGGCGCCGGCGTTGGCGGTCACCTTGCCATTGACAATGCCACTGCCTTCCAGGAGGTAAGTGTTGCCCAAGGCGAGCCCGCCTACCTGGCTGAAGTCCATGATTGCGCCATTAGAGACGGCGAAGACAGTCGAATTGAGGATGGAGCCACCCGTACCGACCGTCAAACGGCCACTCTTGGCGACGGTGGGGCCGGTATAGGTAGCCGGGGCGCTCAGTGTGAGCGAGCCGCCGCCGGGAGCGGAGCTATAGATCAGGCCGCCGCTGGTGTTGAGCACGAGCGGGGCATTGGTGGCAGTCGCCCCGCTGCCGCCGCCACCAAGGAGGGTGACAGTTAGCGTGTCACTGGCGGAATAGCCGGTGCCAGGGCAGGTAACGGTGTAGCCAGTGACTTGGCCGCCGGAAACGACGGCATTGGCCATGGCCCCTATTCCAGTGCCACCTGAGATGAGAACAACAGGCGGGGCAATGTAGCCCGAGCCTTTGGCCTTGGGCAAGATGGAACCCACGCCGCCAGCCGTGCCTATGCCGTAGCCGGCAGGCGCCTGCAACGGCTCGTTGATGGTAATAGCAGCACCTCCATCATCAATGACGGCGCCGCCAGAATAGACGTAACTGTTGTTCACGTTGAACATGAAGGCCGGCCCCTGCACCGAGGTCGTGGCCGTCCCCAAGCCGCTCCAATTAATCGAGCCGGCGTAGTTGGACAGCAAGCCGCCGTTGAAGTTGAAGGTGGAGTGTCCAGACCCGCCTGAAACCTGGGCAGTCACGATTGCGCCGCCCAGCAGGTTGATCGTTCCGTTCGCGCCGGCAAAGTTCCACACGCCCATGACCACATTGGTATCGCCATAGACGTTGAGAATGGCGTTGCCCATGACGTTGAGGACGGCAGGGCCAAATTCACCCACGAACAATCCACCGCGACCTCCATATTGGAAATCGGGGCCTTCGCTCTGCGCGCTGTTCAATACGGCATTGCCGCTGAAGTTCATCAACCCATGCGAGTTGGTATTGCTATAAGCGCCGCCGGAAACCGAAATGCAGTTGCTCAAGATGTTAAGCGTGCCGCCGCTGATATCAACGCGCGCAGTGTCATAACCAGAGCCGCCCGCGTAGAAGAAGCTGCCCAACTGCAATGTGCCGCCGGTCATATTGACATAAGAGTAGCCGCCTGAGCCATTGCCTGTCGCCAGCGCCAAGGCCGTGGTGAAATTGCCGCCGCTGTTGAGGTTCAGGATTCCGGTGGCATTGGTTGCCTCATTGAGGACGAGGAGGTCCGTGCCCCAGCTTCCACTCGGCAGGCCGGTATTGGTGATGTTCATACTGCCGCCCGAGCCAATGGTCAGGACAGCGTTGCTCCCGGATGCATTGGCGAGGATCACCGCGTTGGTATTCGCGGCGGTTGGTCCCGTCAGAGTCATGGTGCCTTGCTGCACCACGAGCGGCCCGGTAAAGGTGCTGTTGCCGGAGAGCGCGAAATTGCCACTGCTGCCGATGACGGTCAAACCTCCATTTTCATCGGCAAGGCCCTTGGTCAGAGCGAGCACGCCACTTCCTGCGTTGATGCTCAACGGGCCGGTAGTGCCGCTGAGAACCGGCAGAGCCAATGTATTCGTGGCGCTGGAAAGGTTGGTGGTGCCGCCAGTGATGGTCAATATATTGGTGCTGGTGGCCGTGATGTTAAAGGGACCTGCACCACTGGCGAAGCCCAGTCCGTTGACACTGTAGCTGTTGTCCATGACCGGGCTGGGGCCGGTCTTGCCGGCGAAAATCAGCGAGTCGCCAATATAACCGGGGGCGTAAGCGGCGGTTTCACCGGTTTCAATCGCCCAGTTGGCGGCGGTGTCGAAGTCCCACGGACTGCTGCCCGCGCCGGCCCATGTTTCCGTAGAGGCTACGATAAACACGGTCACGTCACCGTAACCAGTGGTTTGCGTGCTATCCACGGCAGTTGCCGGCAGCAAGTAAGTGCCGACAAGGTTTGTCGGGGAAATGAAAACGCTGCCCGTCCATGTATTGCCGGCGCCCGCGGTCAATGACAGATTATTCGGGCCGCCGATGCTGCTTGTGTCAACGGTGACGCTGTTCACAGTGCTGCCCGCCTGGCCTGGAACGACTGTGACGACGATCTGCGGAGTTTGATTACGCAGGACGGTTGACGGCGAAGTCGTGCCGCCCGGGATAGGAAGCGGGACGCTGGAGTAGTGGAGAACAAGGCTGTTGCCAGAAATCTCGACGAAATACTGGTTTGCATTGGCCGGAGCAACGTCCCAAATGACCGCCGGGCTGAAGGTGCTGCTGCCCAGGCCGCCGGTAGCTGTTACCAGCGTGTAGTCCTGCGTATCAAGATCCTGTCCGGCCGGCGCGACAACGTGAATTTGCGCGCCAAGGAAAGCCAGGGATCCGCTAACAGTAACCAAGCTGTTTGGACCAGCTGTGGCCGAAGTGCTGAGAACGGCCCTGAAGCCCGAGGCGTTGCCCAAGGTGAGGTTGCCGTTGAATGCGAGAGTGCCGGCGTTGCCTGGAACGCCGCCTTCAATCAGCGCATTCGCCGGAGTGGTGAAGTTGCCATTGACGGTGCCGAAGCCTATGATGTTTTGGCCGGTACCCGCTCCGCTGACCCTGGTCACCTGGCTCACATCGAAGGTCGCCCCATTGGAGATGGCGATGGTGGAAGCGTTGGCGAGCGAAGCACTGCCCTCCAAGAAGAGGGTGCCTGCGCCGATCACAACAGATCCGCTCAACGTATTGACGTTATTGGAAAGGGCCAGGCCGGGGCCGGAAGTGTTGCTGACGACCAAATTGCCAGCGCCGGAGATGACGCCCGAATTGGTTTGCCCCATAGTGCTCGTGAAGAGGAAGGTGCCGCCGCTGGCAATATTGATGGCGCCGGCATAGTTTCCACCGAGCAGCGTGGCGGCATTGCCAAGCATGCCCGCACCGCTAAGGTTTAAAGTGCCGGCACTGACGGTAATGGGGCCGGCGAAGAAGTTCGTGCCGCTCACCAACATCGTGCCGCTGCCGCTCTTAATAAAACCAGTGGCATTCCCACCACCATTCGCGTCTGAGTTGTACATGGTGCCAGACACAATCAAATCAGCACCGCCGGCAAGGGAGCCGCCAGCGGTCGGATTCACAACGAACGGCGTCTGGTAACCCACGGAAGCGCCTGCGCCGAGAGAATAGCCCACCCCCGATGTGGTCGTGCCCGCGGCAGCAGCACTCATGGTCGAGGGGCTTGTGCCGCCAACGATGATCGAGCCGCCCAGATTCCATTCAGGCCACGTGGCGCCGGCATTAGCTACTGCGGTGGCCAGCATCGTGCCGCCGTTGAGAAGGATGTTGGTAACCCAAGTGTTGCCGGAAGTCTCTCGCAGGAGGCCGCCTTGGTTGATGACGATGACGATCTGGCTCGGCCCGGTGCCGCCGCTGAAGTCGTTGCCGCCACTGTTATCGCAGGAGAAGGTTCCTCCGTTATTGATGATGATTTGCCGGCCGACAACATTGTTGGCGCCTACGCCGGTGCCGGCCCCATTTTCACCAGTCGTATCCGATAAAAGCCCGCCGTTGATCACGATGTTGTTGGTAAATGAACTGGTATTATTGTTCAAAGTGAGAGTGCCAGGGCCGTTGAGTATGATGCCGCCACCGCCGGAAATGGCCCCCGAATTGGTCTGATTAAGGCTGGTGCTATAGACTATCCAGCCATTGTCAGCAATGGCGCCCGCATAGGTGCCGCCGCCCGCATTGGCCAGGGTGCCTATCGCCGCCGTCGGCCCGGACAGGGTCAGGGTATTGAGCGCCCCAACCTTAAGGCCGCCGGAGAAGACATTCGTGTTAAGTAATGTGAGCGAACCTGCGCCGGTCAAGGACAGGCCGCCGGAACCGCTGATGACGCCGCCATAGGTTTGGCTTGTGCCGTCAGCGCCTACCGTGAGTGTGCCGCTGCCAAGGGCAACATTGCCGCCGGTGGCGCCGCCGCCGGAGAGAGAGCCGACTTGGGCGCTGAAGCTATTGAGGTTGAGAGCGGCCGTTGCGGAGTTCGCGATGGAAACGGGGGCGTAAAAGGCGCCCAAGGGACCACCCAGGCCAACGGAGTTGGTGCCAGCCACGAAGGTGCCGTTGTTAATTGCGGTGGCGCCGCTGTAGGTGTCCACTGCCGAGTTGGTGACAAAGCCGGAACCCTTGAGGGTTATGCCGCCCGTGCCTGAGATCACAGCGGTGCCAAGCAAACCATAATTATTCGCGCTATTGTTGAAGGTGACGCCGGAAGGAGAAACCGCGCCCACGCCGCCAACCACGAAGAAACTGGCCGTGTCATCAAAGAGTACGGGATCACCGTCCACATAATCCACGGCCGAGCCACCGGACTTCCAGTTGGCAGTGGTCGCGATGTCCCAAAGGCCGTAGCTGCCAGTGTTGACGACGCCCGTCCACGTGAGAGGACTGGCAACGCCGCCGGGGGCGACGTTCAGACTCCAAGTGGTGACGCCAGCGCTGGAGGTCGAGGTGAAACTGCCGGTGATGCCGGCCGGCTTAACAAAGTTGGCCTGAGTAAGAGCAGGGCCGCTAGTCGTGGCGTAGCTGAGAACAGGATAGCTCTGACTCGCTGCCAGAGCGACGCTGGCATTGACTGTAAAAGTATTATTATTGCCGGTGAGGTTAAGAGCGCCGACGGTGAGCGGGGCCTGCGTGGTGCTGTTAATGACCACCTGGACGTTGGCTCCAGTGGCGCTGCCGACGGTCAAGGTCGCAGGCGAGAAGCCAGTGACCCCGCCCGGCGAGGCAATGACCGCCAATGTGGCGCCGTCTTTAACGGTGACGGGGGCGGTGTTGGCCTGCGATGAAAAGAGCGCCAGTTCCCCGCCGTTGACGGTGGTCAGACCGCTGTAGGAGGTGTTGGCAAGGATGTAGGTGGTGCCGGGGCCGTTAATCGCCAAGGTGCCTGTTCCGCTGAAGGAAGGCGTCTCGAACAAGACCGGGGCCGCACTGCTCACGGCGAAGGAGGAATTGTTATTGATGGCACCCGTAAAGGTTCCGGAAGACGAGCCGCTGTAAGTAAAAGCGCCGCTGTTGTTGATGGCGCCCGCGAAGGTTTGGGCTGCGGAACTGCTAAAGGCAAAGCTGGCGCCGCTGTTAACAGTGATGCTGCCGGGGAAGCTGTTACTGTTCAAATAGCCGGCATTGCCAACAATGAGAGAGCCGGCGCTGACGGTAATGGGTCCGGTGAAAAGGTTCGAGCCGCTTAATAGCATCGTGCCGGGGCCGTTCATGAGGATGCCGCTGGGAATCGATGCTTGGTTGGCCATGTTATACAAAGTCGCCGAGATGATAAGATCGGCGCCACCGGAACCGGAGCCGCCGGCGGTCACAGCCACGTTGAAGGGCGTCTGGTAACCCGAGGACCCGGTGTAGCCGAGGCCCCATCCGCAGCCGTTGCCGCCGTTTGCCGACGTGGAGCCGGAGCCGGTTCCGAAAGTGCCAGCGGTAAAGTAGGTAGGGCTGCTTCCACTGACGTTGACAGATCCCCCGAAAATGGCACACGGATAATACCAGTTGCCGTTGGTGATGAAGACATAATTCGTGGCGGCGTTGAGATACAGGTTGGTAAAGAGTTCATCCTCGCCCGATCCGATCAACTGCATGTAGCTGTTGTTGTAGATGGTCAGGTGGTTGGGGGTGCCGCTGCTCGCAAAAACATTGGCAGATTCGAGGGAAAGGACGCCGCCGGGGTTGATAGTTAAAGTGCGACCATCGATGTACTGGTTGCCCAAAGCACCGTTGGCACGGGCACCGGTATAGGTTCCAGCAGTAGCCGAGAGCCTGCCGCCGTTGACCACTATGTTGTTGGTGAACGAGTTATTCATGTTACCCAAGGCGAACACGCCCGGACCGTTGATGACAAGACCAGGAGTGGCCCCGCCGCCGCTGATAACTCCCGTGTTGGTCTGGTTAAGGCTGCTGCTGTAAACAAGCGTGCCATTTTCAGTGATGGCTCCCCCGTAAGTGAAGGTGCCGGCACTGTTATTGGTGCCGAGCGCCGCCGTCGGCCCGGACAGGGTCAGGGTGTTGTTCGTCCCAATAGTAAGCGCGCCGGTGAAATTATTGGTGTCGGTCAAAGTCAGGTTGCCGCCCGTGCCGGCCAGGGTCAGGCTGGTGTTATTGTTCAAGTTGCCATTAATAGTCAGGTCGCCGCCGCCCGCGGTAAGCGTCAACGTCACGGGGCCGGTATTGCTAAAGGCGGTGTTGAAGGTCTGAACGGCCGTGCTGGCATTGGTGAGGAAATTCGTCACTATGATGGGGTTGACCGCGCTGTTGAATATGAACGCACTGGGGCCATTGAATGTCAGGTTGGACACAGTCATCCCGCCGCTGAACGAATTATTCAGCGTGGCGCCCAGGCCGGCCTGGCCAAAGACCCAGCTATCACCGGCAATGGGCGGAGCGTTGCCGCCGGTCCAGTTGCCTGCATCGCCGAGGTTGAGGCTGGCGCTGCCCGTCCATGTATCTGTCTGATTGGCGGCAAACGCGCCTGGGGCGGCGAGTATGGCCAAAATGGCGAACATGGCGCAAACGGTGAGGAGGATCTTACTACTGATTTGGTTCATTTTTGTTTTCATACTTTTAGAGCAGTGTGAAGGGCGATGGAGGCAATGGAGGTATTCTTTATATCTGGTTTTATGATTGATTCTGACTCAACAAAACACCGGACGACCCTCGTAAAAACTGGAAAATGCAAGCCTCCCAAACACCAAACCGACGCGCCCAGATTCCAGCTTGCAATCAAGTTTTTTTGGGTCCATTGGCCGCGATATTATCAATCCGGCAAAATTATGCAAGCATTTTCTTAAAGTTTTTTTGGCAACAACATTGTTACGGTAATGTGTCAATGGAGAATGCGATCCGGCCGGGTGCCGCAGGCCGGAATATCTTGTGGTTCATCGGTCCCCAGGAAGCGGGCTGGCGCAGCCGAAGTTTCATGGTTTCTTGGGGGTTCGTGCGGTTCCTCGCTGTTTTCGGTGGAATAGAATTGGTTGCCTCATCAATATGTTGCTAAAACCTCTCGTCAATCCCAACGGGATTGTATCTTTCAGCCCAGGCTTGGCCCGATTCCGAGAGGGCCTAGCCTGGGTAGCCGCATTTGATTCTCACAACCCTGAAAGGGTTGAATATCAGAGACTTACGAAGTGGATTCAACCCTTGCAGGGTTGTGATTTCTCTCTTTCTTCACCCAAGGTAGCTCGTTCCTCGCAACCTTGGGCTGAGAGCTTCAATCCCGTTGGGATTGAAAAGCCAATGGCACCGGCCCAAACATCTCCCGGTATTCCACCGAAAACAGCGAGGAACCGTTCGTGCCACCGTAAGTCGTTGATGTGCAAGGCATTGCTTCAAAAAAGCTCCGCGCCCTTCGCAGGAAGAGCGCGGAGATCGTGAATCTCGGTCCGCTTATTGCTGTGGCAAATAGAGGCGGTAGTACACATCCCCCGTCTTGCTGATCGGGACACTCACGTTGGTGACAGTTGCGGAGCCTGGCAAGGTGTGCCAGTCAGTCGCAACGGCGATGTTGACGGAGTTGGTTTGCAAGGCATAGCCGAGGTGGTCTGCCGGCCAACTGAAGGTCAACAAGTTCCCGCTGGCGTTGACACCAAAGGTCATGGTCGGCTGCGTCTGGCTTGGCACGTAGGCAGAAACAGTCAGAAGCACCTGCGAGCCGTCCGCGCTCACCGTGATGGCGCCCATGGATCCCGTGCCGATGGCCGTGCCCGTGACATACGGGAAGCCACCGCTGCTGGTGATGCTTCCGGCGGCGGATTGGATCAGGACATACTGGCCGTAAGACAACGCCTTGCCATCCGCGGTATTGACGGCGAACGCATTGCCCAGGCCGCTGACTGTGACCGGGCTGGCGTTTTCCGCGTTCGTGTCACACAGAATGGCGCCATTGACGAGTATATTGCCCGTGAATGTGTTGGCGCCGCTCAAGGTCAGATTGCCGGCGTTCACGATAATGCCGCCGGCACCCGAAATGACACCCGAGTTCGTCTGGCTGAGCAGACTTCCATAGACGGAAGTTCCACTGTTGGTCATGTTGCCAGCATAGACCCCGCCTTCCCACTGACTGTTCGAACCAAGGATGAGGCTGCTGCCGCTGGCGATGATGGTGTTCCCGGTGTACGAATTGGTAATGCCACCGACCACAGTAACCGCGCCGTTGCCGCTGCTGCTCACCACGAACGCGCCGGCGTTGTTGGAGAAGGTGATGCTGTTTAAGGTATAGGCCTGGTCGAAGACAGGCGCCAAGATTGCTGCCGGTGTGCTGCCCCCAAATAGCACGCTGTCGCCGACGTAACCAGGCGTCGCGCCGCTCTTCCAGTTGAGATTGTCGTCGCTATACGAGTCGGTACTGTTCAATTCGTCTCCTCTTGAAGGCCCAGTGTCTCCTTTTCATCGCACCACGACAGCATTTTTTGATTTTTTCAACGGCACCCCAATCGGTAGTGGCTTCCTGGGAGGTGCGGGCGTCTCCCTGTCCCCCAACTTGTCCGCCGCAGGCTTGGCGAAGGCGGAAGCCTCCTGTCCACCATAGCTTTAGCGAAGGCGGATGGCGAAGGAGGAGACCGCCGCCGTCGGCGTCCCGCCGGCAGCATCTTCCCCTGCAAACTGACTCACCCTATCCACGGCCCGCGGTGGCCGCTATCCCTTGGGATGCTGCCTCCTCGCAGACGCAAAAAAACTCCGCGCCCTTCACAGAGCGCGGAGTTGGTGAGTTTTCAGCCGCTTACGGCAGATACAGACGGTAAAACACGTTGGTCTTGGCCGTGCTGATGTTGATTGGGAACGTCGTGGCGCTGCTGGAGCCGGGGATGCTGAACCAGTCACCCGGAACTGCCACGTTGATCGAGTTGCTCTGCAGCGTCCATCCGCTGTTCGTCGGCCAGCTCAGGGTCAGCACTTTGCCGCTCAGACTGAACTGAATGGGCGGCGCAAGCGGATTGATGCTCGATATGGTCAGAACCACATAGTTGCCGTTGACCGAGATGGATCCCTGGGAGGTCAGGCCGATGGCCGTGCCCGTCACCGGCGGATATCCGGCTGGATCGGTGATGCCTCCGCTGGCATAGAGCACGTTATACTGGCCGTTGGGCAATGGCGCACCATTGATGACGAACGGATTGGCGCCGCCAAGGGCCAGGCTTCCGTTGATGGTAAGCGCCGGATCGGTGCCGTCATAGTTCAGAATAATAGAACTGCTGGAACCTACAGTGACCGCGCCGGCGGTGTTGAGGACGGCCGGAGTGGCTGCGGTTCCGCTACCGCCAACCGAGGACGACGCCGGCCACACATAAGGCGAGGCGAGGGAGCTGACGTCAAAGGTCGCTCCGCCGTCAATGAAGACGCCAGATGACTTGGCAATCGAACCGCCCGTGCCCACGACCAGCAGGCCGTTGCTGACGGTGGTGAGCCCGGAGTAGGTGTTGGCGGCAGTGAGCGTGAGCGTGCCGAGGCCAAGCTTGGTCAGGGTGCCGCCGCTGCTGCTCATGTTCGTGGCAAAGGTGACGCTCTGGCCGGCCGTGTCAATCTGGACCAGATTGCCCGCCGCAGTGCTGATCCGCCCCGAATAGTCAAACTGGTTTGCCGCCGAGTATTGCAGAGTGCCGCCGGCAAAAATGATCAGGCCATTGCTCCCCAGCGGTCCGCCAAGCCCCGGCGATTCGGCACAAGCGAGATTGACGATGCCGTTGCTGATGGTGATGGGGCCGTTGAAGAAGTTGGTGTAGGCCAATGCCATGGTGCCACCCCCGGTCAGATTGAAGCCGGTGGCGCTCTGCGTGCTGTCGCTGTTGTAGAGCGTCGCCGAGACAGTCAAATCAGCCTTGCCGGCCAGGGAGCCGGCGGTGGTCGGACTGACAACGAACGGCGTCTGGTAGCCCGCGGCATTATTCGCCCCGAGGGAATAGCCCCACCCGTTTCCGATCACGCCCGCTTGGGAGGCAGTCATGGTCGAGGGGCTGGTGCCGACGATGATTGAGCCGGCCAGATCCCAGGTGGGCCACTGGGTTTGGCCTTCAGTCGCGTTCGCCTCTATCGTGCCGCCGTTGAGGAAGATGTTGGTCACGTAAACGTTACCGGAAGTGTTTACCAAGGTGCTGCCCTGGTTGATAACGAAAACAATTTGATCCGGCCCGGTGCCGCCACTGAAGTCGTTGCCACCCGTGTTATTTAATGAAATCGTGGCTCCGTTGGTGGCGGTGACGGTTCGACCGACGGTTGCAATACTGCCAAAGGCGCTGCCGGTGCCACTGCTGCCAGCGTTGTCATTGAGAGTGCCGCCGTTGACCAGGATGTTACCCGTAAAAGTGCTGCCGCTGTTGTTCAAAGTCAGCGATCCGGGACCGTTCATGGTCAGCCCGCCCGTGCCTGAGATGGCGCCGGTGTTGGTCTCGCTGCCAGTGGAGTTAATGGTCAGGCTTCCGTTGTCGAGAATGCCCCCCGCATAGGACGACTGTCCAGCGGTATTTTGCCACTGGCCGGTTGGGCCGACGATCAGGGAGGCGCCATTGCTGATGACGGTGCCTCCGGTATAACTAGCAACGCCCTGTAGCTCGACGCCGCCGGAACCCGCCACGTTAAACTGGCCTGAACCAGTGACGTTGTTGCTGAACAGAAGAGCGCCGGAAGCTGCATTAAAGATGGTGCCATTGCCCGTGAGACTGAGAGGGAAGTTCACCGTCTCGCCGGTGGCCGAGTTATTGGTAATGCCGCCGGTCACACCAACAGAGCCGACACTGCTGCTCAACACGAACGCGCCGGCGCCGCTGGCGAAGCCGATGCCGTTGAAGGTATAGTTTTGCTCGAAAATAGGCGCCAGCGTTCCTGGTGTGTTGCCCGCGAATATCACGCTGTCGCCAACGTAACCAGGCGCCGCGTTCTGGTTGGCCGCGTCCTTTTGCCAGTTGGCATTGTCGTCCACCGTTGGGTTGCTGCTGATGGCAACATCGGCGCCACTCCAAACATCGGCTGTGGCCAGAACATTGACAGGCAACGAAATGTCACTGTCCAATGGGCTGCCATAAGCCACTATGGTCAATGTGGTCGGGCCAACAGGCATGCCCGGCGGGATTACAACTCCCGTCGCGGTCCAAGTGCTGCCGCTCTGGGTGAACGAATATTGATTCCCGTTATAAGCGCCCAAATTCAGCGACATGCTGTTGACCGTGCCGCTGGTGACAGTAACGCTCAGGTTAATACTCGTATTTCTGATAATATTAGTAGCGGGAGTACCACTCGGAATGCTGATACCTCCTGCAGTAACACTGCCATTACCGGTGGGCAGAGTGCCGGAGGAATACAGAAGATCAATAGAATTTGGGTTGTTCGGATCAGGCTGTATATACCAATTCGCGGTGCCGCCTGACGGAGCGACATCAAAGACGGGGATCACGCTGGGCAGACCGGCCAGGCCGTTGCCTGTATTATTCTGGAAAAGAATGTATGGATTGTTCTTGTCCAGGGCGACGCCGCCGAGAGCCTTGATGTGGATGATGTTGTTTAGAAAGATCACCGAACTGGAGCCGCCGTTCACAACCACCTGATCGTTGGCTCCACCAGCGGCGGTGCCGGCGTTGGTCAGATCAAACGTTGCAATTGCGCCGGATTCCATGTTCAGGCCTGAGCCCAATGTCAGAGTGCCGACGGCTGGATCCATGCCGGGATAGATCCTGGAGGTGGAGCCGGCGTTGACCAGGCCGCTCACCACGCCGCTGCCGGAGAGCGTCTGGTTGCTGGCCAAGGTGAAGGAAGAGAGCGCCGACACACTAAAGATCCCCGCGCTGCCGACCAGGATGTTGGTGGAGTGTGAGAGGGAACCGCCCGTGCCCAGGATCAGGGTGCCATTGCTGATCGTGGTGGTCCCGCTATAGGTTGAGGCAGCCGTCAGCGTGAGCGAGCCGTAGCCAGTCCCCTGCTCGGAGGTATAGGTCAGGCCGCCGCCGGTGTTGGGCACGACAGGGGCATTGGTGGCGGTCGCCCCCGTGCCGCCGCCGCCGACGAGTGTGATAGTGAGCGTATCACCGCTGGAGTAGCCGGTGCCAGGGCAGGTAATGGTGTAACCAGTGACTTGGCCTCCGGAAACGACGGCATTGGCCATGGCCCCTACTCCGGTGCCGCCAGTGATGATAACAACAGGTGGAGCAATGTAACCGGAGCCTTTGGCATTGGGCACGATTGAACTCACCCCATAGCCGGTAGGGGCTCCCAACCCCTGGTTGACGATAATAGAAGCGCCGCCATCATCAATGAAGGCGCCGCCAGAATAAATGAGAGCGTTGTTAATATTATACATGAAGGCCGGCCCTGCCGTGCCGGTGGTCCAAGTAATCGAGCCAGCGTAGTTGGAGAGCAAGCCGCCATTGAAGTTGAAGGTGGAATTGCCATTACCGCCCGCGACTTGGGCAGTGACGAGCGCGCCACCCAGCAAGTTGACGGTGCCGTTTGGATTTGCACCTCCGCTGTTGCCAGAAGACCACACGCCGATACTAATGTTGGTATCGCCCCAGGCGTTGACCACGGCGGTGCCGCTGATATTGAGGATGCCAGTGCCGAATTCACCCACGAAGATGCCGCCGCCACGACCGGCATAAGACTCGCTGTTCAAGTCATTAAAGGTGCCGCCACTCAAATTGACCACGCCGTAGGCGTTGCTCTGGCCATAGTTGGCGCCGATGGTCATGACATTGCTGGCGATGGTGAAGGTCCCGCCACTCATGTCAAAGCGCGCACGGTCATTATTAAGCCCGACGACGAGGAAGGAGCCGAGGCTCACATTGCCGCCGGTCATATTGAGGTAGTCGTAGGAACCTGTGCCGCCGCCCAAGCCCAATTCTCCAGTGGAAACATTGAGGGAACCGCCAGTGGTGACGTTCACCACGGCAGCGGAGTTGGTGGCATTGCCGGTAATCATGCCGTAGTTGAGCGCACCGCCTCCAGCACTAACCGTCAGACTTCCGCCTGAACTCAGAGTGAGGATGGCGTTGCTGCCAGCACTTAATCCGTCGCCGACATAAAGGAGGTTCGTATTCGCGGGGAGCGGGACGTTCAGAGTCAAGGTTCCCTGGCGCACATCCAGCGGCCCGGTGAAGGTGCTGGTGCCGGAGAGGGTGACGTTACTCGTGCCGAGGATGGTCAAACCGCCATTGGCATCGGCAAAACCCTTGGTCAGGGCGAGATTGCCTTTGGCTGAGTCAATGAACACCGGGCCTGCAACGCCGTTGGAAACCAGCAGATTCAAGGTTTGGTTGCTGACGCCGAGGTTGGTAATGCCGCCCGTCACCGTCAATACATCGGAGCCGGAGGCAGAAATGGCAAAGGTGCCGGCGCCACTGGCAAAGGACAGGCCGTTGACGCTATAGTTGTTATCCATGACCGGAGTGAGGCCCGCCGTGCCGGCGAAAACCAAAGAGTCGCCCACATATCCGGGCGCGTAAGAGGCGGTTTGACCGGTTTCAATGGCCCAGTTGGCCGTGGTGTCGAAGTTCGCGTTGGCGCCGCCGCCGCCATTCCAAGTTTCGGTGGAAGTGACCACAATCAAGGTGACGTCACCATAGCCGGTGACTGGGACATTATCTATGGCCGTGATGGGCAGCAAATAAGCATTCGCAAGGACGCCTGAGCCGATGGTAATCGTATTGGTCCAGGTACTGCTGCCGGTGCTGGTCTGAGCCAGAACCACGTTGGCGGAGCCGCCAACGCTGCTCGCGTCAACGGAAACGTTGGTGACCGTGCCCTGGCCCGGATTGACAGTGACGTTGAGCAAGGCGGATTGATTGCGCAGGACGCTGGCCGGAACGGTCACGCCGCCTGGAACGGGAATCGGGATGGCGGAGTACGCCAGAACAATATTATTGTTAATGTTCGTGACATAGTAGTGATTGGCGTTGGCAGGCGCGACAGTCCAGATCACCGCCGGGCTGACCGAGCCGGAGAAGGCCGCGTCGGTCACCAGCGTATAATTGTTCGGGTCAAGATCCTGCGTTGTGTTTGGCGCGGTAATGAAGACTTGCGTGCCAGTGCAAGACAGGTTTCCAGTGACAGCAATTGAACTGCTCGCCCCACTGGTCGCGGGTTGGAGAGCAAGATTGATGCTCGCCCCAGCCGCCATGGTGAGATTGTTGTTGAAAGTCAGGGTGCCGAAAGTGCCCGGAACGCCGCCTTCGATCACCATGTTGGCCGGAGCGGTGAAATTGCCCGAGACGCCGCCGAAGCCCATCACAGTCTGGCTGACGGGAACGGAATAAGGGGCGGTCAACGGGGCCACATTGAGAGTCGCTCCGGAGGAGATGAGAATGCTGGGAGAGGAAGCGATGGAGGTGGCGCCCGCCAGAGTAAGGGTGCCCGCACCGATGACGGTAGGCCCGGTGTAAGTTTCGGTGGCGTTGCTCAAAACGCAAATCGCACCCGCCGCGTTCACCTTCAGGCTGCCCGCACCCGAAATCACTCCCGTCAAAATCTGCCCGCCGGAAGTGGTGCCGGTATTAACCACCAAGGTTCCACCGGAGGCAATACTGATATTGCCCGCATAGTTCCCGGTCCTTAACTGTCCGGGGTCGGCGAGCACAAGCTGGCCGGCGCTGATGGTAATGGGCCCGGTGAACCAGTTATTGACGGTCAAGGCCATGGTGCCACCTCCGGACAAATTGAAGCCGGTGGCGTTCTGGGTGCTGTCGCTGTTGTAGAGCGAGCTTGAGACAGTCAAATCAGGAAGCCCGGCCAAGGAGCCGGCCGTTGTCGGACTTACAACGAAGGCCGTCTGGTAACCCGTGGAAGCCCCCGCCCCGAGGGAATAGCCGACACCGTTTCCTGACGTGCCCACTGAGCCGCACGTCATGATCGAGGGGTTGGTGGCGACGAAGATCGAGCCGGCCAGATCCCAAGAGGGCCAATCGGAGTTGTTTGGATTGGCGCTTCCCGCGTTCATCGTGCCACCGTTGAGGAAGATGTTGGTCACGTAAATATTGCCGTTAGCGGAACCGTTAAAAAGGGTGCCGCCCGGGTTGACCACGAATACAATTTGTTCCGGCCCGGTGCCTCCGCTGAGGTCGTTGCCGCCACCGTTATCCAATGAAAGAGTGGCCCCGCTATTGATGATGACTTGCCGGCCGACAACATTGATGGCGCCCAAGCCGCAGTTGTTGCCATTTTGACCCGTGGTATCATGGAGAAAGCCGCCGTTGATGACTATGTTGCCGCTAAAACTGCTGGTGTTCTGGCTCACAGTCACATTTCCGGGGCCGTTTAAGATGAGCAGGCCGCTCCCGGAAATGGCGCCGGTATAGGTGCCGGCAAGGGCGGAGGAAATGGTCAGGATACCATTGTCGGTAACGCCGCCCGCATAGGTATAAGCCGAGCCGGACAAAGTGCCGAGCGAGGCACCAAGGCCGGATACGGTCAGGCTGTTGCCAACCCCGATGCTCACGTTGCCGGTAAAGGTGTTCGCGTTGGTGATCGTCAGCGAGCCGTTGCCGGTCATTGTCAGGCCGCCCGTTCCGCTGATGACGCCGCCGTAGGTCTGGGCGGAACCGTCCGCACCCAGCGTGAGCGTGCCGCTGCCCAGGGTAACATTGCCGCCGAGACCACCGCCGCCGGTCAAGGAGCCGACTTGCGTGCTATGGTTGTTGAGGTTCAACGAGGCGGTGGCGAGGTTGGCGATGGTCACCGACGAGTTGTTGCCAATGGGGCTGCTGAGGCCCCCGACAGTCCCGCCGCCGATGACCAGGCTGCCGTTATTGATGAGAGTGGGACCGGTGTAAGTGCTCGCTCCAATGTTGGTGAGCGAAGCCGCGCCGTCCTTGATCAGGCCGCCGCCGCCGCCAATGACCACATTGCTGCCCAAGGTATAATTATTGACGTTATTGATGACATGGACAGTGCTCGGGGAGAGCAAAGCTGCCGTGACGTTGGTGACAACGTAAATGCCACCGGTGTTGTGGGTTTCGTCAAACAGAACCGGGCTGTCGTCCAGGTAGGTAGTGCCTCCGTTGGGCGCACTCCAGTTGGCGGTGATGTTGATGTCCCAAGTGCCGCTGATGGTGCTTTCCCATATTGTCGGGGTGACAGACACCACCGTGACAGACCAGATCGTTTCGCCCGAAGCGGTGACGGCAGTGGGCGTGCCAGTGACGCCATTGGGGAGCTTGAAGTTGGCGGCAGTCAGGGTGCCGGTGAGGTTGGTGTAAGCCAGCAGCGAATAGGTGATGCCCGGCTCCATGTCGCCAAAGACCTCGATGGTGGTCGTCCCATTCAAAGTGAGTGCGCCGACGCTCAAATACGGCTGGCTAGCAGCGCTGGCAGTGACTTGCATGATCGTTCCATTGACTGAGCCGATGGTGAGATTGGCGGGCGACCAGATATCGGTGCTGGCAGGCGCCTCAATGAAGCGGGCGCCATCGTTGACGAAGATGGGAGTGGAGGTGGCCTGGCCGGAACCGATGACTTGCAGCGCGCCCTGGTTGATCGTGAAGGCGCCGCTGTAAGTAAGACTTCCAGAAATAGTGGTGATCCCGCTGCCGGTGAAGGTCAAGTTGCCGGTGGAGTTGGCCGAGGGCGCGGGAGCGGTGATGGAGGCGGGGGTGGTGGCGCCGCCGCCGGTGAGAGCGAAGGTTGGGGTGGCGGTGTAATTCACGCCAGGGCAGGTGATAATGACGTTGGTGACCTGGCCGCTGGTGGGACCGCCGGTGGAAGTGTCAATTTGCGCGATGGCGGTGGCGTCAGCGCCCGTGGTATCGCCGGTGCCGCGAACGACGGTCAGAATGGGCGGGGTGATATAGCCGACACCGCCGGAAACGATGACAGGGGCGCCGTTAAGGCCCTTGCCAGGAGGAGAGACCAAAGGCTGGCCGATGGCGATATTATAGCCATTATTATTGATGGTGCCGCCGGCGCCAAAGACGTAGGCGGCGGTCAGGCCGGTCATCATAACGCCCTGGTTCTCATTCGCCTGCAGAGTGCCGCCATTGAAATTGACGTAGGTGTTATTTGCCCCGCCGTTGATATAGGCGGCCTGGCAGACACCACCGTTCAAATTCAAGATGCCCGTGTTGCCGGCATTGCCAGACTCGTTCAGGTTAAGCGACACGTTGTTGGTGGTGAAAATGGTTCCCCCCAAGACATTGATGATGGAAGTTCCGCTGTTGCCCCAGTTCACGACAAGGCCGCCGCCAGCGTACTGGATGGAGCTGCCCGGATAGACATTGAGGACGCCAGCCTGGACGCCACTGCCCACGCGGCTCAAGACGATCCAGCCGGTGTCCGCGACGGTGCCGCCATTGACTTCCATCAAGCCAGTGCCCGCGCCCGCGGCAAAGCCCGCCACCGAGACACCTTCGCCGCCGACGCCGACTTCGTTGCAAAACAGGCTGGCTCCGGCGCCGAGGTAATAGTAACCAAAAGCGCCCACGGCATTGCCGATCTGAAAGTCGGAGCCATTGCCAGCCTGGACGATATCCATGACGCCGGCGGTCTGATAAAGAGCGCCGACCGCGCCACTAACCGCGCCGATTTGCGTCTGGTAGTTGGTCAGGAATGCGCCGGAGAAATTGACCACGGCGTTGGTATTGGTGAACCCGCCGATGGTGAAGGAGTCGCTGGTGGTGTTGGTAGGGTTGGTAGGTTCCAACGATCCCGTAATGTTGAGCGTGCCGGCGTTGACGAGAGTAGCGCCCGAGTAGGTGTTGACGGAGGGAAGAGTCATGCTGCCTGTGCCATCGAGAGTGAGACTCAACGGGCCGGTAATCGTGCCGGAGAAAGTGTTGGCAGAAGCGTTGGTGAGCACACACAAGCCGCCGGAAATGGAGCTTGTCACGATGCCGGCGCCGCTCAAACCGGCGGCCTGGACAGCTTGCCCGTTCAGGTCAAATGTCCCCGTGGAGGCGACCGCCAGGGTGGTGGAGGGAGGCAGGGTAATGGGACTGACTTGAGGCCCGTTGGTGGCGAACATGATAGCCTGGACCTGAGACTGGGTGAGGGCAACATTATAGACCCAGGTATCGCCGATCGTGCCGTTGAAAGAGACGTCGCCGTCGCCGGTATCACCAGCACCGCCGATGTAGAGTCTAGTTCCCACGCCGTAGGCCCCGCCGTAAAAATTGGCACTATTGGCATCCGCCGCGCCATCGAAATAGAACTGGATCGTCCCCCCATTGTTGACCATGGTCAGGAAATGCCAAGCGCCGTCATTGGCATTGCCAGCCGTCCCTGATTGCCAGCCTTGTCCGTACGAAACGCAGCCTTGATGTCCGCCCGACTGAGGCCCGTTCTCCGATGACCCCGCATCCAAATAGAAACAGATGTTGCCACTGGCCCAGCCGCCGCCCCCTTGATACGCATAACAGGCGCCCGCTGTCGAGGTCTGCACCCACATGGCAAGGGTCCAAGTACTTGCCTGTGTGAACTGAACCACAGGACTGTTGATCCTAACGTAGTTGACGTTGGCGCTGGAAGCCGCGGGGATGCTCAGGCCGTTATGGCCGAGCACTCCACCCCCAGTCGCAATGGTGGCACTGCCGGTGAGCGTGCCATTCATGGAACTGCCGCCGGTGCCCCCGTTGACGACGCTGCTGCCACTGATATTGTTATAGTTGTAATAAAGAACCGGGAGTGTCCTCGGCTGGCCGGAGGCAGACGTCATTTGCAAGGTGCCCTGGTTGACGTCGGTCGGGCCGGAGTAGGTGTTGGCGCCGCCCAATGCCAAGGTGGCCGTGCCGGCCTTGGTCAGGCCGGATGCTCCCTGGAGGGAAGAGAGGATGAGGGCGTTGCTGCCGTTGACCGTGATCGTCGGGGTCGCGCCGGCAAGGTAATTGGTGCCGCCACTGAGGAGGTAGTTGCCGGAGAGCGGGGAGTTAAAAGTGATGCCGCCGTTGGTGATCACGGTCGCGGGACTCAGCGTGATCTGACCGGCCGCCCCCTTGCCCGAACCGATGATGGCGACGCCGGCGGCCGTGTTTGGCCATACGACATCCACGCCGCCGCTGGCCCAATCGGCAGTGGTGACATCCCACGTGCCGGCTCCGTCGGAGCCAGTCTTGTTTTTGAGCGGATCCCAAGTATAGGTCTGGGCTTGGACGGAAACCCCGGCCAAAATGGCGAACATGGCGCAAACGGTGAGGGTGATCTTCTTGATGATTTGATTTATTTTTGTTTTCATACTCTTAAAGCACTGTGGCTGGCGATGGAGATGACGGAGGCTTTCTTGTAGCTGTTCTTGGGTTTGGAATTGCGTCTGATTCAACTGACCGCCGGACGACCCTCGCAAAAACTTGAAAATGCCAGCCGCCCAAAAACAAAACCCATATATCGCTTTTCCAGCTTGCAATCAAAAATTTTCGGGTCCATTGATCGCGAGAATATCAAGCCGCCAAAAACATGCAAGCATTTTTTTGAAGTTTTTTCGACAGCCATATTGTCACGGTGATGTGCCAACGGAGATTGCGATCCGGCCGAGGGCTGCAGGCGGGAAGAATTGGTGGTCCATCGGACACCGGGAAGCGGGCGGGCAGTCCTCTGCGCGCCGCGGCGAGCTGTGGAAAAATTGGCAGAGACCCCCAAAATCACAAAACGCCACCGTTGGTCATCAACGACCTGGTTCCTCGACATTTTCAGTGGGTGGAACGGTCCTCCACGCGGTCGGGTCTGTAGCGCAGACTGCCAAGTCTGATGTGCCGCGGGCTTCCAAGCCCGCCGGCAGTCCGGCAAAAGCTGTACCGCCGATTTGGAAATCGGCGACACAGCAGGTTTGGAAACCTGCGCTACGCGATGGCAAATTCGGTTCTTCGCTGTTTTCAATGGAAAGCCGGCCGCTATTGGGATTGTTTTCCTCTGCAGAGTGAAAAAACGCATGAACCGATGAAACCCATTTATTATCAATTGTTTGCGCGTATGGCAAGCGATGGTGTGGAATGGGTTAAAACAGGCAAAAGTGAATTTTTAAGTCCTGTGCGTCTGCCATTTCGCCACTCCGGCAACCGTTTACTCATCCCCCGCCGCCCCTGCCTGGCTGCATTTCATACCACTGTAAGAAAAAATCACGCAATTCCAAAATGATTTTTTCCGCAAAGGAATACAGCGCGACCAGCCGCAATCGAATCCGGATTTGCCCGCAGATGGACGAAAGTTCACGCAGAAAGGACGAACTGATTTGAACAGGAGCGCGCAGAACACAGAGGTCTTCTCATTCCGTTCTCCGTGATCTCCTGTTCAAAATGTCCTATCCGTGAAATCCTGAAATCCGTGGCAAAATCCTCAAGAAAACGTCTTTTCTCCAAATTATCCCTTGACATAAATTAGAAACTATGGTTCATTTTTCATGCGTGAGAAACGTAGGCACAGTCCATTTCCCCTCCGCCAACTCGTCGCGCCATAGCCGCAGGCGACGGCGGAAGCCCCAGCCGGCTCCATATCTGTTGAGCGCGGACTTGCCGGGTTTGCGTAGCGCAGGTTTCCAAACCGGCTGTATCGCCGGCTTCCAAGCCGGCTCCCCGGCCTTGTGCCCGTCGGGTTTGGTAACCCGCGACACGGCAGACTTGGAAGTCTGCGCCACGCTCAACAGTTACCCGGCTCCAACCGGCGCAGGCCGCGCGGTTGGGACCGTCAAAAACCACTCCAAACCCCCTTTCGGAACCTTTACCAATAAAGGTAAATAAAGGCTGCTAAAGGTGAATCAAGGTAAATAAAGGTAAAAAAAAATAAAAAAAATGGTGAAAAAACACACAACCAGCCCAGCGCGGCCAGCCGCAACCAAATTGAGTTGAACCACACAAGCTCCTTTCCGTGAGCATGTTACATAAAGATGCGGGCTTTTTCAATCAGGGCCAATCAAGCCCAATCAAGGCTAATCAGGTAGTTCTTTGAATCATCACGCCAAGGCCTTTTTCTGCACCCATATCCACAGACCATGACCAACATGCTGGTCCAGGCGAATACAAGTTGTTGCAAGCCAGCCGCTTGCGGAGCCGCTTTATCCCGGCGAAATCCGGGAAAAAGCGCGCCATGCTGCGGAACGAACATGCGTTCCGCATCTCCGGCAAATCGTTCCTGGCTGTCGCGCCTGCACGGGCCATTCGCCGCCATCAGCAGTTTGATGGTGTTGATTCTTCTCGGACTGGCGGGAAACGGCTGCCGCACCGCGGCGGCGCGTCCGGTTTCCGATCCGGCTTTGGCCGTCGCCCGGCTGCGCGCCGGCGGAACCGTCCGGGCCGAATCCGATGCGCTGGTCGAACCCCTGCTGGCCACCGGCGAAGTTTTTGGAATGATCGTGGGCGTGGTGACGCCGGACGCGGCCACCCAGAGTTTTGCTTACGGAAGGACAGGCCGCGCCGGCGACACGAACGCGCCCGGCGCGGACTGCCTGTTTCAAATCGGCTCGCTCACCAAGCTGTTCACGGCCACGCTGCTGATGCAGCTTGAAGCCGAGGGGCAAATTTGTGACGACGACACCGTGCGCGACATCCTGCCCAAGGAATTGGCCGTCAGCGCCGAGGCCGGACGGCTGACGGTGCATCAACTGGCCACGCACACCGGCGGGCTGCCGCGCGAGCCGTTCACCTTGAGCCAGCTCCGGGCCTCCCTCGACTATCTGGTCACCGGCCACAATCTTTACGAATTCCTCACCATTCCATATCTGCAAAAGTATCTGCGCCACGCGCATCCGCGGCCCAAGACACCGCCGGAATTTCTCTATTCCAATCTCGGCACGGGCCTGCTCGGCTATTTGATCACCGAGAAAACCGGATGTCCGGCAACGGATTTGATCGTGGAAAGAATCTGCCGGCCACTGGGCCTGAACGACTCGGTTTTTTTCCTCAACGCTGAACAGAAAGGCCGTCTGGCCGTCGGTCACGTCGGCAACCAGGCTTGCTGGAAGCCGGGCAACTGGCCGCTGGCCACTTGGGACATGGGAGACTTGTTGCGGCCCGCCGCAGGCATGTATTCGAGCATGAACGACTTGTTGATTTTTGCGCGGGCCAACCTGGGAATGCTCCATCCGCCGGTCGAGTCCGCGCTGGCCGCCACCCACGGCCTGCAAATCAAGACGGCGCGGGGCGGCGAGGCCCTGGGCTGGATCATAAATTATTTTGACAACGGACGGCGCGTCCTCACGTTCAAGGACGGCATGGCTTCAGGTTACCATGCCTACATCGGCCTGGATCTGGACGCCCAAGTCGCCGTGGTGGTGCTGGCGAACAAATTTAGCTGGGACGAAAAAGTCGGACACAACCTGCTGCTGCGAGTGGCCGAAGCCTGCGCCAGTCGAGGCGTGGAGCAGGCCGGCCGATGACCCCCTGTTCCTTCCCATTCTCGCCGCCGCGCTTGCGGCGTGGACGGCGCAAATTATTGGGATTTGAGCTGAACGGCCCTGCCCCGGTACGTGACTTCCTTCATTCCGTAAAAGAGCGGGCACCCGCGTGTGCGGCTGGTGGAGGATCGCTCAATCAATCCATCAGCTTCCGGCACCTTGGCCAGCGCCTTGTAATACGCACGGGCCGACACGGGATCCACGAAAAAGCAGGGCGCCAACGACCTGCCTGGGCAGGCCCAATGATCCTCGAAAAACTTGATGCCCAGCACTTCGCAGTTGGTCCGGTCTATGATCCGCACAATTCCGAGCAGGTAAGCGTCCTCGCGCGATGTGCCTTCCACCGGGCCAAGGATGACCAGGTCCTGCCGCGGAACCTGGGTGTCGAGATTCATTTGGCCAAACCGGACATCAGGCTTGTGGTTCCCGGTCGCACAGCCCGCCAGCAGCGCGCAGCCTAGTGCCAGCCACCTGCTTCCTTTGAGGGTCTGTCCAAGGTAATTAATATTCATTTTCATGCCATCCAATATTAGCATGAAAAGTCCGCTCTTGCACGATGCCTAATAGACACACCGCAACTCGATCACCTGGCCGCAACTGCATTGGATGCGAATGCCGGTGACGACGTCGCCCTGCCGTTGCAAGGTCACTTTGGGCTGCGGACAGTCGTGCGCCGGAGGCATGGACGCGGCCGGGCCGGCCGCCGCGGCATGTCCGCCGTTCCCCCCCGCCGTCTTGACGGCGAGCAACGGCCCCGGCTTCAAGGGCAGCGGCGTGAATCCATCGTCCTTGGCGGAGATGAGCGCTGGTCCCATGGGAATGAAAGTGTCGGACATGATGTTTTCCTTACGAGGAGGGATTCTTGACGCGGCCGCGCAGGTTCAACATCACCGTGACGCGGCGGTTGATCTCGTCGGCGGGGTCGGATTGCGGCATGGGGGCGATGTCGCCGAATCCGGCCACCTTGATGATCTGCTGCGTCGGCACGCCGCTCTCCACCAGCTTGCGCCGCACCGCGGTGGCGCGGTCGGCCGAGATTTCCCAGTCGCCGTAATCGTTGGAAATGGGCGCGTTGCCGCTCTCGGTGTGCCCCTCCAGTTCCACAGAAAAATTGGTGGAGCGGGAGATTTCCCACGCCAGCGTGGAAAAAACCCACTGCCCATACGAGGTGAAACGGGTGGATTGCGCCTCGAA
>Ga0326727_10004538_pt1 | contig 41495 bp, 36 predicted proteins | sample MB2enrmetagenome_FD_207643 | JGI IMG/M metagenome (GOLD analysis project Ga0326727, IMG submission 207643) | Lab enriched peat soil microbial communities from McLean, Ithaca, NY, United States - MB29MY | ecosystem: Environmental > Terrestrial > Soil > Wetlands > Peat | place: USA: New York...
ACGCCCTGCTGCGCGAAGCCCTAGAGATCATGCGGGAATGGGGCTTCACCTACAAGACAAACATCGTCTGGTACAAGATCCGCAAGGATGGCGGACCGGATGGCCGCGGGGTGGGATTCTACTTCCGCAACGTAACCGAAATGCTACTGTTCGGGGTCCGCGGCTCACTTCGCACCTTGAAGCCGGGTCGCACGCAAGTCAACATTCTCTCGACGCGGAAGCAGGAGCACTCCCGCAAGCCCCAGGAGGTGTACGGCATCATCGAGCGATGCAGCCCCGGGCCGTATCTGGAACTCTTCGCAAGGGAGCGGGTGAAGGGCTGGACGCAATGGGGCGACCAGGTTGACACCTACGCCCCGCCTGACTATCCGCCGTACAATGGCCACACTAGGCGGCTGGATCGTAGCATCCAAACCCCATCCCGACCAAGAGAAGTGGACACCCGCCGGCCCCTCCTCCGTCTACCTTTGGAATGAGTTTATCCCAGTGCGTCGTGGCAGATCCGTAGGACTTCCCCTTCCCTAGCTCGTCGAAAACCTGCTGCAATTCCCAGAGGCGGGTAATGATGACGCCAACAGACAGTACGTTGAGTTGCCTCAAGAGCCGAAAATTGTTCAGATCCCGGTCGTAAAATGGGTCCTTGTTGTTCCACTCCACCTCCACTCCGATCCCCCGGTCCTGTTTCGGGAGCTGCTTAAAATTGTCAATCTTGTGGGTCGGAATCGGGACGGGCCTGCCATCGACGGCGATCTGAATATCGAATTTCTTCTCAGCCCATCCGCGCCCCTCAAGGGGACCAATCGGCTCAATCTCGTGATGCTTGTGGACCGTCTTGCGCGTCCTCTTCTGTTCCAGGCTCTTTGGGTCAATCCCGGAAAGAAAGCCATCCAGCACGAATGACACGGGAGATTGTCCGCCACCCTGCTCCGTGATGTAGCTTTTTCGCAGAGAGAATGCCGCCAGGAGATCGAGAATATCGTGAAATTGCTCTGGGAAGTCGGCCTTCAGGATCGCGCAGGCGTGTTCCCGTTCCTCGATGCGAAACTTCTCCCTCAACGGCGGGGGTATTAGATTTAGGCCCATAAGGGCGGGATGCTATCCGTGCCGCCAGACCGCCGCAAGGCCATTTTCCCCTATACTCCGGGAAAACTTCGGGCAAACTGTACCACTACCGGCCCAGGATCGCCCTTGAGTTTGGCCCCCCGGGAGAATAGACTTGAATGTTCGGCACCTGTTGGTTGCCGTGGGGTAATTGGCACCTGGTATCGAACGGTAGAGGGACCGGTGAAGACGGCCAACCAGAATCGCAAAGCCGCCCTGCCCAAGGCAGCCCGGCCGGAATCGACCAGCCCGCAGTTGACCAGCGGGGCCGACATCGTCGTGCAGTGTCTGCTCAATCACGGGGTGGACACGGTCTTTGCCTACCCGGGAGGGGCGTGCATCCCGCTGCACCAGGCCCTGACGCGGTTCCGGCACAAGATGCGCGTGATCCTGCCGCGGCATGAGCAGGGCGGGGGCTTCGCCGCCCAAGGCTATGCCCGCAGCACCGGCAGGATCGGCGTGTGCATGACCACCAGCGGTCCCGGGGCCACGAACCTGGTCACGGCCATCGCCGATGCGAAGTTGGACAGCATCCCGCTCCTGGCCATCACGGGGCAGGTCAACGTGCCGGTCATCGGCACCGACGCCTTCCAGGAAACGCCCATCGTCGAGGTCTGCCGCAGCGTCACCAAGCACCACTACCTGGTCACCAGCGCCCAGGACATCCCGCGGATCATGCGCGAGGCGTTGCACGTGGCGACCACCGGGCGGCCGGGGCCGGTCTTGATCGACCTGCCCAAGAACGTGCAGCTCACGCAGGTCGTGCCGGACTACGATGCCCCCATGGACCTGCCCGGTTATCATGTCGAGGCGTGCCGGGCGTCGGCCGCGGAAATCCGGCAGGTGGCCGAGCTGGTGCGCGGCGCGAAGCGGCCGGTGATCTACGCCGGCGGCGGGATCATCGCCGCCGGGGCCAGCGACGAACTCTTGGCGCTGGTCCAGAAGACGCAGATCCCCGTGACCACCACGCTGATGGGCATCGGCGCCTTCCCCGGCGACGATCCGCTCTCGCTGGACTTCCTGGGCATGCACGGCAGCGTGGCGGCCAACGAGGCGGTGGACGGCGCCGACCTGCTCTTGGCCCTGGGCGTGCGGTTCGACGACCGGGTGACGGGCAAGGTCGCGGAGTTCGCCGCCGGCGCCACCATCGTACACATCGACATCGACCCCTCGGAAATCAACAAGATCAAGAAGTGCCACCTGGGGATCGTCAGCGACCTGAAATACGCCCTGGCGGAGCTGAACCGGGTGGTCGAGCCGCCCGCCGAGCTGGGCCCCTGGCACCGCCAGATCGCCGGCTGGAAGGCCGCGGACCCGTTCGCCTACGACCAAGACTTCGACGGCATTCTGCCGCAGCACGCCATCCACGAGCTGTGGCAGCTCACCCAGGACCGCGACACGGTGATTACCACGGGCGTGGGGCAACACCAGATGTGGACGGCCCAGTACTGCAAGTTCCGCCGCCCGCGGCGGTTCATTTCCAGCGGGGGCCTGGGCACGATGGGTTTCGGGCTGCCCGCCGCCGCCGGCGCCAAGGCCGCCCACCCCGACCTGCTGGTCGTGGACATCGACGGCGACGGCAGCCTGCTGATGAACCTGCAGGAAATGGCCACCTGCTACTGCGAAAAACTGCCGGTCAAGGTCATGCTCCTAAACAACATGCACCTGGGCATGGTCGTGCAGTGGGAGGACCGCTTCCACGCCGCCAACCGGGCGCACACCTACCTCGGCCCGATCGACCACCCCGAGGCCATCGGCCTGGGCAACGGCATCACGCCGGACGAGCGCTATCCCGATTTCGTCGCCATCGCGCGGGGCTTCCAGTGGGAGGCCCGGCACGTTTCCGAGAAGGCCGAGCTGACCGGCGCTATCCGCGAGATGATCGACGCCCCCGGACCTTTCCTGCTGGACGTGCAGGTGCCCTACCAGGAGCACGTGCTGCCGATGATCCCCGCCGGGATGACCGTCCGCGACCTGATCAGGGAATAGGGCGCTGGTTCTGGCTGGTGCGGATCATTCGCCGAACTCCACGCTCCCGGGCTCCGCGCGTTGTTGGTCAGCGCTTTCGCGATTTTCCAAACCAGGCCCCTCCTCGTTACACCCACACTGAAACATGTCGTGTTCCCAGAACACGCAATATCTGCATTGCCGGGGCGTGCTCGTCGTCATCGCTATCACCGCTTCTAGCTTCACGCCAAACCAGCACGGAAGGGGGGGACGCGGCTAGTTCTCCGCGGTCTCGACTTTCCGTTTCAAGTCGCGAGCCTACGCCTGGCGCAAGCCGAGCTGACGCTTGGCTTCGGCAAGCGGGACGGTATCCGTTTGCTTGGCCCGGTCATCCAGCAGGGCCATCAGCTTTGCGTTCCTCCGCGTGCGCACGATTTCCTCGTCGAAATCACTGACGGCAGTGACCATGTAGTGTGTGCCGTCCGCGGTCCTCACCAAGATGTCCTCCTGGCTCGCTTGTTTAAGAAGCGCATTCACTTCTGCCGCCTGGGGCGGAATGGCAATGGTCTTCATAGCTCGTACTCCTCGCCGTGGACAAACAGCTTGCTCCCCTGCTTGTTACCGACGGCCTCAATCTTCGCAACTCCGGCGGCGAAATCAACGTCATAAAACACGCGGAACTCGCCGACGCGGAGTTCCCACTCCGCCAGTTGGTTGGGGCGTAACCGCTTGCGATTGCGGGTCTCTTGGGTTGCCTGATCGGCGAGTTGGCTCTCAATCGCGGCAATAACCTGTTGTTGCTCGAATTTGCGGAACACGCGCAAATCGCCGACCGCCTCTGGTGTAAACTCTATCCGGAGTTTCACAACGGCCCGCTCCCAATCCATGGACTCTCCTTATTTTACCCGACGAGCGTGTCCACCGCCAGGCCGCCCCGGTGAGCGCCGGCAAAAACAGCGCCCCGGCGGTAGCGTCACACGGCCCTCACCCTCGGGTACCATCGCAGTTGGTTGCTCCCGCGGGGCGAGAGGGTCGGCTAATCCGCGCTGGCGAGAATCTTCCCGATCAGCCGGCCGTCGACCAGCGTGGCCAAGAGATAGGTGTTGCGGCCGTCGGCGATGCGGACGCTGCGCTGGTTCTCGCCGGGCGGGCCGAAACCGGCGTCGGCCCGCAGGCCGACCGTGTGCTCACTGGCGGGCAGCTCCAGCCGCAGGACCTGAATGCGATCGGGCAGGAGGCGCCAGCAGCGGGTATCGGCCGACTCGCTGGCCTCCCAAACGGCGCCATCCGCGCGATGATCGCCGCCGCCGGACTTTTCCTGCTGGACGTGCAGGTGCCCTACCAGGAGCACGTGCTGCCGATGATCCCCGCCGGCATGACGGTCCGCGACCTGATCAGGGAATAGTTTCGGCCGCGCGGATCGCCTCGGTCCATTCCCGCTTGCCCGGCCGCGCTGCGCCCCCCAAGGCGGCGATCAGGATCCCCGCCGCGGCGATCAGGATATTGATCAGGCGATAGGCCAGCGCGACGATCAGGCCCCGCCCCTTGGCCACGGCCGCGGCCTGCGGCAGGTGCGTGTAGAGGAAGTCGATCACCAGCTCGAACGGTCCCAGCGGCAACGGCACGACGCTGCCGGCCACGCTCAACGGAATGATGATGAAGTGCGCGGCCAGCGGCGGGGATTGGCCGGGGAGTCCGCGCGCGATCAGGTAGCAGCCCAGGGCCGATGAGGCGTGTACGCCCAGGGTCATCACCGCCGAGACCCCCAGTGCCGCCATGTGATGGCGGTACATGCGGATCGCCGCGAGCAGGTTCTCCAGCAGCCGCCCGACGCGGGGGATCCGCGCCAGTCCGCGGGCCACCCGGCCGCCGGTCACGTCGGGTAGCAGCATCGCCGCAATGCCCAAGCCCCCGAGGGCCGTCACCGTGAAGACCGCCCGGGAAATCAAGCGGATCTCGCTGGAGGGCGAACTGCCCAACCCGCTCAGCACGAGCGCGCCCGTGGCGAACACAAACAGCACGTACAGCCCCACGGCCCGGTCCACCACCACCGCGGCGACGACCTTGACGCGGTGCTCGGGATGTTCCCGGGCGAGCAGGACCGCCTTGAGCAGGTCGCCGCCCACGATGCCCAGCGGGGCGAGATTGAACAGGTAGCCCCAGAAGCCGATGCGGACCGTGCCGAACAGGCGGGCGGGCACCCCCAGTGTCCGGAGCAGGTACCACCAGCGCACGAACGTCAACACGGTTGCCGCCGCCAGGATCAGCCAGGCCGCGGCCAAAAGGGCCCAGTGTTTGGGCTGCTCCAGCAGGTCGGCGAAGACGTTCGCACCATGCTCGCCCCCCTGGCTCCGGACGGCATTCCAGACCAGGTAGGCGATGATGGCGGCCGACAGGCCGATCTTCACCAGGGCAATCGCAATCCTTCTGGTCAAGCGAATTAGTTCGCGCTGGTGAGGATGTTGCCGATGAGCCGGCCGTCGACCAGCGTCGCCAGCAGATAGGTGTTGCGGCCGTCGACGATGCGGACGCTCTTTTGGTTCTCGGCCGGCGCGACCAAACCGGCGTCCGCCCGCAGCCCCACCATGTGCTCGCCGGCGGGCAGTTCGAGCCGCAGGACCTGGATGCGGTCGGGCAGGAGGCCCCAGCAGCGGGTATCGGCCGACTCGGTGGCCTCCCACGCGATGCCGCCCAGGTCCATGGCGAAATTGGTCAGGCTGTTGTTCTGCGTTTTCAGGGCCGCCTTGGCGCCGTAGACCACGCCCTCCTTGGTGGCGCGGCGGAGGACCGCCCGGACCACCACCCGCGGATAGATCGCGTCATACTGGCCCACGGCCAGCCGGCCGAGGTCGGTGATCGTGGCGGTTGCCCCGGCCGGCCGGTGATCGACCGAGACCAGCGCCGCGGTGGTGGAATTGGGGGAGACGACCACCTTGGGCACCTTGATCGGCGCAACCGACGGGGGCACCGAATGCTTGGCCGTGGCGCTGACCACCGCACTGGCGGCGAACATGGCGATGGTCGAGGCCGGCTCGACCACTTCCTTCTTGTACGGCCCGCGGCCCACCAGCGCGAACACGTAGAGCACGCCGTTGCCGGGCTGGCTGTGGTGGCCGTGCGCGGCCCGATCCACGTCGCAGCGGCCGTAGGGGAAGGCGGGCTCCCAACTGCAGACCTTGACCCAGCTTCGCGCGGCGTCGTCGTAGTCGCGGTGCGTTTCCTCCTGCAGCATGCCGTGCAGGTATGCGCCCAGGGCCACCCGCTGGTAGGCGAGCTTGGGGTTCTGCTCCGCCCCGGCCCCGCCCGACTGGATGATCTGCTCCTGCACGTCGGAGACCTGCAGCGCGTAGGCGGTGGCGTCGCCGCCACCGCTCATCAGGTTGGCCAGCGCCAGGAAGGCGCGGATCAGGATTTTCTCGTAGTCCTCGCCGGCATAGGCCAGGTGGGTGTCGTCGGTCAGCAGCGAGGCGGCCTTCTCGCCCAGCGCGGGCTGCTGCAGGTAGTCGAAGGAGTCGCGGACCTCGCGGAGGCGGCGTTCCGCGTCGCGGGGCCGGCCGGCCGCCAAATCGACCATGGCCCGGTCGAGTTTCCAGGCGTCGGCCTCGCGGCCGTAGCTTCGGGCGTAGTGATCCAGCAGGGCCCCCGCCCGCTCCACGTTGTTGTCGTAGTATGCGTCGCGGACGTTGTGGAGGCGGTTGACGTAGGTCGAGCAGCCGGCGAGGACCAGCGTCAACCCCAGCGCCAGCGCGGCGGCCGATACCCTGCGAAACCGCAAGCGATTACCCACTGCGTTGCCGGATGGCATACTCCCCCCTCTCGAAAGCAAGTGTGCGCGCGGCACCCGCTACCTGCCGAGGTCCCGCAACTTCGCCCGGGCCGAAGCGTCGTACTTCTTGTCGATCTCGCAGAACACCTTTTCGGGCTGCCCGGTGCGGACGTTGATCATCTCCAGCGTCAACAGGTAATTGCGCTCGTAGTCCTTGTTGCTGCGCGTGGTGCCGGAGGTGAGCGTGGCGTAGAGCAGGAAGTCGAAGGGTTGGCCCATCTGCTCCAGCCGCGCGGTGAAGATCCGCATGTTCTGCGGGATGAACAGCTCGTCGGGCCGCAGCCGGCTCTCGCGGAGCGCGGCCTCGACGAAGCGGCGGCTCACCGGCTGGTACACCTGGGACTGCACGATGCGGCCGTCGATCTGCTCGTAGAGTTGCTCCTTGAAATCGCCGATCTCCTCGGCACTCCGGTTCTCCACCCCGATGAAGCAGATCCGCATCGGCCCGCCGGGCGCAGTCCCTTGCGTGAAGCCCGCCGGCTGGATGCCGTGGCTGTGCCGGGCGAGAAGTTCCGACACGGTCTGGTCCACCAGCGGCCGGTAGGTCTCCGCCCCGGCCGCGTGGCTGCCGACGGTGGTGCTTTCGCCGGGCTGCACCACGTGGGCCGTTTGTTGGCTGCGGCAGCCCGCCTCCGCGAGCACGCCCAGCCCCAAGAGTCCCAAGCCGCCGGTACGTAGGAAGCATCGCCTGTCCATGACGCGAATCCTTTGTGCGTGAGATCGGGTCACGGCAAGAGTGACCCCTGGAAAGTAATGGATCGGCTTTTTGGGGTCGTTCCATTTACGCCGCAAGAACAACTTCGCGCGGATGGGCAAGTGGCAGAAGCTGGGGAAAATGCTCGGTATGGCGAATTCGTGCATGGCCGTGCCTCCCGCCCCGAGACACCCTCGGATAAAATGATCCGCGTGAGTTCCTCCGTCTCGCCTGCCCGCGTCTGGCCGTTGGGCCTGAGCCGGGCCACCGCCGGCACGCTGTGCTGTGTCGTTTCCGTCCTCGGATACGGCGCGGCCAACGTCTGCATGCGCCGGCTCGCCGAGTTGCGGTGCGATCCGATTTGGGCCGTCTGCAACAAGGAATGCGTGTCGGTCCTGGTGGTGGGACCCTGGCTGTTGGTCCAGGCCCTGCGCGGACGGCCCACGCTGCCCGCCGGCCAGCCGCTGGTCCTGCTCGTCTTGATCGGGCTGGCCACCGAGATGGCCGGCAACACCGGAATGCAGTGGGGATATGGGGTGGTGGGACTGGCCGTCATGGTGCCGGCCAACACGGCCTTCATCCTGACGTCCACCGCGCTTTTGAGCTGGCTTTTGCTGGGCGAGGGGGTTGCGCGGCGCTCGGTGGTTGCCATGGCGTTGCTCTTGGTATCCTTGCTGCTCTTGGGCGCGGGGGCCGAGGGCATCGGCCGTCCGCCGGCTGCCGGGGGACCGGTCGACGGCCCGGCCCTGGTGACCCTGGCCATCAGCATGGCTTGCGTGGCCGGGGTCATTTACGCCCTGTTGAGCATAACCATCCGCCATTGCGTGACCGGCGGGACGCCGCTCGGCGCCGTGGTGCTCGTGATCACCGGCAGCGGCGTGGTTGCGCTCGGGCCGATCAGCCTCTGCCGCCTCGGGACGGCGCGGCTGCTGGGCACGCCGCCGCAGCACTTCTGCTGGATGTTGGCGGCCGGCGTGTGCAATCTCGTGGCGTTTTTCGCCTTGGTCCGTGGGGGTGCATTCCCGTTTCTGCGCGCCTCGCGCGCCCCTCGCGGCCCGCAAAATACCGGGCGAAACGAGCCTCGGGCCCGGGCTCCACGTCGTCCCAGCAGGCCGCCGCGGCCGGTTTGTGGCAAAAGGGCCGAAATACCCGCGCGCAGAAACGGGAATGCACCCGGTCCGTGGGCTCCAGTTGACCAGCGTCGTTCGCGTCACTATGCTCAATGCCAGCCAGGTGGCCTTGTCTGCGCTGGCCGGGATCGTACTATTCCGCGAGGCGGCCAGCCCCTGGCTGGTGGTGGGCATCGCCATGACCATTGTCGGGATCCTTTTGGTCGGCCGCCCGGGCACGATCCGCGGGATGGTCGCGGAGGAAGCGGTCGATCAACACGTCTAGCGAAATAGTAGCCGGGAGACCCCTATGATACTGAGAGATTTGAGCGTGTTCGGCCTGCCGGTCCTGGTCCTGTGGGCCGTGGCGTCCGCGCGGGCGGACGACGACCTCCAAGCGGCCGTGTTTCAAGACGGTGGCCAGAGCCTGCGCTACCGGTTGCTCCGGCCCGCGGCCTGCGATCCCCAAAAGTCCTACCCGCTGGTCTTGTTCCTGCACGGGGCAGGCGAGCGCGGCAGCGACAACCAGGCGCAACTGAAACACATGGTGGGGATGTTCGCCGCCAAGGAGAACCGCGAGAAGTATCCCTGTTTCGTACTGGCGCCGCAGTGTCCGGCCAACGAGAAATGGTCGGATGTGAACTGGTTCGCCCCCACGCACCAGCAGCCCGAGAGAGCTTCCCCCTCGATGGCCCTGGCCGTCAAGCTGATTGCGGCGCTGGAGAAGAAGGAGCCGATCGATCCGCGGCGGTTGTACGTGATGGGGCTGTCGATGGGCGGCTACGGCGCCTGGGACGCCGTCGTGCGGTATCCCGGCATGTTCGCCGCGGCTGTGCCGGTCTGCGGGGGCGGCGACGAGACCCAAGCGGCCGCGATCGCCAAGCTGCCGATCTGGGTCTTTCACGGCAGCGCCGACGGCGCGGTCCCCGTGGTCCGCTCGCGACACATGGTCGAGGCGCTCCGCAAGGCGGGCGGGTCGCCCAACTACACCGAGTATCCCGGGGTCGGCCACGACTCCTGGACCTCCGCCTCCAAGGAGCCGGGCCTGTTGCCGTGGCTGTTTGCGCAAAAACGGCCGTGACCCGGAGATCGGTAGGATGAACTTCCAGGTTGCCGAGCAACTGGCCCGCTTGGCGGACCGCGCCGAAGCGGTCCTGCGCCAGCGTGCGGCGGGCGAGCGGATCCGCATCCAAGTCGGCTCGGCGACCTGCGAGCAGGCGGCCGGCGCCGACGAAGTGCGCGCCGAGTTCCGCAAGCACCTGGCCGCCTCCGGCCGCAGCGACATCCGCCTGCACCAGACCGGCTGCACCGGCCGCTGCAGCCGGGAGCCGATCGTCGCCGTAATGCTCCCCGGCCAGATGCCCGTCAAGTACGAGCGGGTGGACCGCAACCTGGTACACGAGATCTTCACCCGCCACGTGCTGGGCGGCACGCCGCTGTTGGAGCGGGTGTTGGACGGGCCGGTCGAGCGGATCGTCCGCTACGACATCCTGGCCTGCGGCGGCAACCGCTGCTGTTGGAAAAGTGATCAGAGCCTCGCGGCGGTCCTCGAGCGGAAGCTCGGCGAGGCGGGCCTGGGGCCCGAGCAGGTCCGCCTCACCGCCGGCGGTTGCTTCGGGGTCTGCAAGCTGGGCGACACTGCCAGCCGCGCGCACCTGCTGGTGCGGCCCGACAAGGTTCTCTATCGCGTCGATTCCGAAGCCGACCTGGAAGAGATCGTCCGCGAGCACCTCGTCGGGGGGCGGGTGGTCCAGCGGCTGGAGGTGCCGGGCAAGACGATCGGCCGCAAGTTTCTGGAACTTTACGGCGACGTGGCCTTCTTCAACCGCCAGAGCCGCATCGCCCTGCGGCACAACGGCGTGCTGGACCCCGAGAGTATCGAGGAATACTTCCACTACCGCGGTTTCCAGGCCCTGGCCAAGGTGCTGGAACAGGGGGACCGGCAGGGGGTGATCGACGAGGTGAGCCGCTCGCAGCTCCGCGGCCGCGGCGGGGGCGGCTTCCCCACCGGGCAGAAGTGGGCCATGGCCGCCGCCGCGCGCGAAAAGACCCGCTACCTCGTCTGCAACGCCGACGAGGGCGACCCCGGCGCCTTCATGGACCGCAGCATGCTCGAGTCCGACCCGCTGAACGTGGTGGAGGGCATGCTGATCGGCGGTTACGCGATCGGCGCCCGCCGCGGGTTCTTCTACGTGCGTGCCGAGTACCCCATGGCCATCCGGCGGATCCAGCAGGCCATTGACCAGTGCCGCCAGTGGGGGCTGCTGGGGCGGCAGATCCTCGGCGCGGATTTCGATTTCGACCTGGAAATCCGCTTGGGGGCGGGGGCCTTCGTGTGCGGCGAGGAGACGGCCCTGATCCATTCCATCGAGGGCAGCCGCGGCCAGCCGCGGATCCGCCCCCCCTATCCCACCGAGAGCGGCCTGTGGGGCAAACCCACGGTGATCAACAACGTCGAGACCTTCGCCAATCTCCCGGCCGTGATCATCTACGGCGCCGACTGGTTCCGTTCCATCGGCAGCGAGCACAGCGGCGGCACGAAGGTCTTCGCCCTGGCCGGCAAGGTGCGGCACACGGGGCTGGTGGAAGTGCCCATGGGCACGTCGCTCCGCGAGGTGGTCGAGGGGATCGGCGGCGGCGCGGCCGGCAGCCGCCGGCTCAAGGCGGTGCAGACCGGGGGCCCCGCCGGCGGCTGCATCCCCGCCCAGCACCTCGACCTGCCGATCGACTTCGAGAGCCTGGCCAAGGCCGGCTCGATCATGGGCTCCGGCGGCATGATCCTGCTGGACGAAGACGACTGCATGGTGGACATCGCCAAGTTCTACATCACCTTCTCGCAGGACGAATCCTGCGGCAAGTGTACGCCCTGCCGCGAAGGCAGCGTGCGGATGCTGGAGATCCTTGAGCGGATCACCGCCGGCCAGGGCACGCTGGAGGACCTCGACTGGCTGCGGCGGCTGGCGCTGTTGATGAAGAAGACTTCGCTCTGCGGGCTGGGCCGTGCCGCCCCCAACCCCGTCTTGAGTACCCTGGAACATTTCCGCGACGAGTACCTGGCGCACGTGGTCGAAAAGCGCTGCCCCGCCCACCGCTGCACGGCCCTGGTCCATTACGAGATCGACCGCGAGAAGTGCGTCGGGTGTACGCTCTGCGCGCGGAACTGCCCGGTGCCGTGCATCGCCGGTATCCGCAAGGGGCCGCACGAGATCGACCAGGCCCGCTGCATCAAGTGCGGCCGCTGCTTCGAAGTCTGCCGGTTTGATGCGGTGCAAAAACTTTAGCAGCCCGGGGAAAACACGCGCAGATGAAATCCCAATGGCCAAATTCCAAATCCCAAACAATATCCAATCACAAAGCACGAATGACAGAAACCATCGCAGGGCCCGACTCAGCGCGCATTGGTTCCTTGGAACTTTGTGCTTTGAATTCGTTTGAGATTTGGGTCTTGTGATTTGATGCTTTGAGCTTCCCATGCGTAAGAAAAAAGTATCCCTCACCATCGACGGCGGCCGCGTGACCGTGGACGAGGGCACCACGATCATGCAAGCCTGCCAGCAGCTCGGCATCCGCATCCCGCGGCTCTGCTACCACCCCGAGCTGAGTCTGATGGGCTCCTGCCGCGTGTGCATCGTCGAAGTGAAGGACATGGGCTTCTACATGACCTCCTGCAGCCAGAAGGTCTGGGAGGGGATGGACGTCCAGACCAATTCGCCCGAGATCCGCCAGGCGCGGCGCGACATCGTCGAGCTCCTGCTGGACAACCACCCCCAGGACTGCCAGACCTGCGAGCGGGACGGCAATTGCGAGCTGCAGAACCTGGCCCACGCGATGGGCGTGCGGGCCCGGCACTTCGAGGGCCGCCGCAAACGGTTTCCCCTGGACCTCAGCAGCCACTCGGTGGTCCGCGACAGCGAGAAGTGCGTGCTCTGCGGCCGCTGCGTGCGGGTCTGCGCCGAAATCCAGGGGGTGACCAACCTCAGCCAGCACGGCCGCGGCTTCCTCACCGTCGTCACCCCCGCGCACGGGGCCAACATGGACGACTCGGTGTGCATCCAGTGCGGGCAGTGCATCAACGTCTGCCCCACGGCGGCCTTCCTGGAGAAGCGCGGGGCCGGGGCCGTGTGGGAGGCGATCGCCCGCGCGGACCTGCACGTGGTGGTGCAGACCGCGCCCTCGATCCGGGCGGCCATCGGCGAGGGTTTCGGCCTGCCGCCGGGAACGCCCGCCACCGGCCGCATGGTCACCGCCCTCCGCCGCCTGGGGTTCGACGCCGTCTTCGATACCGACCTGGGCGCCGACCTGACGATCATCGAGGAGGCCCACGAGCTCTTGACGCGGCTCAAGGAAGGCCCGCTGCCGATGATCACCTCCTGCTCGCCGGGCTGGGTAAGCTTTTTGGAAAAATTCTATCCCGAGCTGATCCCGCACGCCTCGACCTGCCGCTCGCCCATGAGCATGCTCTCGGCCTTGACCAAGACCTACTACGCCGAGCGGAAGGGGCTCGACCCCAGGCAGATCTTCATGGTGGCCGTCATGCCCTGCGTGGCCAAGAAGTACGAGGCCAACCGCCCCGAGCATGTCTTGGATCTCCCCTCTCCCGCCGGGAGAGGGGCCGGGGGTGAGGGCGCGGCGGCCGAGGGGCCGGGGGTGAGGGCCGAGGCGCCGGGGGTGGCATCAATCTCCCCTCTCCCTTTGGGAGAGGGGCAGGGGGTGAGGGCCGTCCCACTCACCGACGCCGTGCTGACCACCCGCGAGTTGCTCTGGATGATCAAGTGCTACGGCATCGAGCTGGCGACGCTGCCGGAGGGCGAGTTCGATCCGCCCTTGGGGTCGGCTAGCGGGGCGGGCGATATCTTCGGCACCACCGGCGGCGTGATGGAAGCCACGTTGCGGGCCGCCAGCGAGTTGGTCACCGGCCGGCCCGCCGACCGGCTGGACTTCACCGAAGTCCGCAATGTCGCGGGCCTCCGCGAGACCTACGTGGCCATCGGCGAGCACAACATCCACGTGGGCGTGGCCAATGGACTGACCAACGCCAAAATCCTGCTGGATAAAGTCAAAGAGGGCAAGGAGCCGTTCCACGTGATCGAGGTGATGGCCTGCCCCGGCGGCTGTGTCGGCGGCGGCGGCCAGCCCTATCCGCCCGAAGGCTTCCACATCCTCGATCCGCGGCTGCTGGCCAAGCGGGCCGCCGCCCTCTACGCCATCGACGCCGGCAAGAAGCTCCGCAAGTCTTACGAGAACCCGGCGATCGAGGAGGTTTACGACACGTTCCTCGGCGGGCCGGGCTCGGAGAAGGCCCACCGCCTGCTGCACACCCGCTACGCGGCAAAACTGCCCCGAGGCATCCGATGAGCACCAGCCTGCCCTGCCCCGCGACCGACAACTGGGAGGAAGTCCGGGCGGCGGCCCGCTACGCGCTGGGCGAGCCCATCGCGGAGTTCATCGACCAGTGCCGCCGCGAGCCGCAGCCCGAGAGCCAGTTGATCGCCGTGCTGCACCGGGTGCAGGCCCAATTCGGCTATCTCAGCCCCGCGCACCTGGACGCGGTGGCCCAGCTCTTGCAGGTGCCGGCCGCCACGGTGGCGGGCGTGGCCAGCTTCTACCATTTCTTCCGCCTGCAACCCCGCGGCAAATTCATCCTCAGCGTCTGCCTCGGCACCGCCTGCTATGTGAAAGGGGCCGACCGCTTGGCCCAGCGAATCATCGACGAGTTGGGCATCACCTGGGGCGAGACCACCAAGGACGGCGTCTTTACGCTTGAGCAGGCCCGTTGCCTGGGCACCTGCGGCCTGGCGCCCGTCCTGATGATCGGCGAGGAGATTCACGGCCAGGTGACGCCCGACCAGGTCCCCGCGATCCTGGAGAAGTATCTCAAGCGAGCCCGCCAGCCAGCGGCGGGAACGGCGGGACGGGGCTAATGGCTGGCATCCCTGCGGGATGACGAATCAACGCGAGCCGTAGCTTCTCGCCGCATCAGACCGCAAAAGGCGGACGGACTCTAAATCGTGCTCGATTCCCTCCGCAACATTGCGATAGGGTCGGAGCGGATTCGGCACCTCATTTGCAAATCGTGTCTTCGCGCCGTTTTCCGTCTTCCACCCTCCGCCTTCATCCCTTATCCTTGATCCTTGACCCTTCCAGGAGTGAGCCGATCATCGTGCCGCGTCGATTGATTGCCATCGGTGATATCCACGGATGCCTGGCCGCCCTGCAAACCCTGTTGGCGGCAATCGATCCCGGACCGCTGGACACGGTCGTGGCGATGGGCGATTACGTGGATCGCGGACCCGACACGTGCGGCGTGCTGGAGGCCCTCGGCCGGCTGGCCGAGCGGACGCGGCTGGTGCCGCTGCTGGGCAACCACGACGAGATGATGCTGAAGGTCTGCCGCGGCCGGGGCGATCTGTTCGGCGACTGGCTGGCCTACGGCGGCCATGCCACGCTGGCCTCGTACCATACGCTCATGCCGGAGGGCGTCTGGCCGTGGCACCTCGACTTTCTGGAAACCTGCCGCCTGAGCTACGAGACCCCGCGGCACTTCTTCGTACACGCCAATTACCGCCCCGACTTGCCGCTGGAGGAACAGCCGCGCGACGTGCTGCTGTGGGAGTCGCTCAAGAAACGCCAGCCCGCCCCGCACGCCTCCGGCAAGATCGCCGTCCTGGGGCACACCGCGCAGAAGACGGGCGAGATCCTCGATTTGGGGCACCTCGTCTGCATCGACACCTGGTGCTACGGCGACGGCTGGCTTACGGCCCTGGACCTCCTGGAAGGCCGGGTCTGGCAGGCCGACCAGCGCGGACGGATGAGGGGATAAGGGGATAAGGGGATAAGGGGTTGAGGGGATAAGGGGATGAGGGGATAAGGGGATGAGAAAAACTCGCCGCCAAGGCCCAAGACCCTAAGGAATTGGGGCGGAATAAATGTGTCCGGCACACGGATTGTGCCGGACAAAATTGGACTTCGGGAAGTTATTGACGACCATTTCTTAAGCGCCCTTATCCCCTGATTCCCTTATCCCCTATTGCCAGAAGATATTGCTGCACACGTGCCGCATTTACAGCGCCCTTTGTGCGGCTCGAATGGACTGTCGCCCCGTTCCCTGTTGGAAGCCCACGGCCATGTTCGACCCCGACTACTGCGAAAAGCGCTGCCCGATCTGTACCCGGGCCCGGCAGGGCCGGCCCCTGGCCAAGCTCCTGCAAAGAATCGAAATGCTGCTGACCTTGGGCGGCTGCCCTTTTGGGCGGGCGAGGCGGCGGAAATACGGCGTGGCCCCCAACGAGCCGCTGCCTCCGCAATCCGGAGAGGGCCTCCCATGAGAAGCGTTCTGCCGTTTCTCTTGCTTGCCGCCCTGGCGCACGCGACATCCGCCGCGGCGCCGCCGGCCTTCAGCAAGCGGCCGCAGGCCAGCAAAGCCGGCCAGCGGGTGAAGCTCGATTTTGCGGCAGACCGCGAGACGGACGTGGCGGTCTATGTCGAGAATGCCCGGGGCGAGGTGGTGCGGCACCTGGTTGCCGGCGTGCTGGGGCGGAATCCGCCGCCGCCGCTGCAGGCGGCCGCGCTGGAGCAATCCGTGGAGTGGGACGGCCGCGACGACGACGGCCGGCTGGCCGGCGGCGGGCCGTTCCAATTCCGCGTCGGGTTGGGCCTTACGCCCAGCTACGCCGGCCAGGCCTTCGCCGCAGAGCAGCAGACCGGGCCCAATCGCTTCGAGAGAGTCCTGGGAATGAACGCCGGGCCGGACGGCAGACTCTACGTGCTGGACTTCTGCGGCGGATGGGTCTGGAGCACCACCAAGGTGCTCGTCTTTCGTCGCGACGGTTCCTACGAGCAAACCATCAAGCCCTTCCCGGCGAACATCCCCGTGGAGAAGGTGCGGGCCAGCGGCGCTTTCATCAACTCCTTCGGCGGATTGAACCTGATGATGCATCATCCGCAAGGCCTGGCGTTCTACCCGTCCGAGGACATTGCCCACCAACCGGCGATCACTTCGGACGGGCACCTGGTGCTGGCGGTGGTTCCCAGCAGTCTCTGGGGCGGCGTGCCGCAACTGGCCGTCCTGGATCGAGACGGCGGCATTCCCTCCCCCAGCTACGCCGGTCCTGGGCTGGGCAACACCTTGCGCTGGACCACCTATCCGGTGCTGGCGGCCGCCCCCGACGGCACGGCGATTTACCTGACCGGCCTGGGCGTGCAGAGCAAGGAGAAACCGGCGCACGCCGTCTATTACGTCGCACGGCCGGACTGCGGCCCGGCCGAGGTCTGGTTCGGCGATCCCGCCAAGCCGGGAAACGACCCTGCGCACCTCAGCGATCCGCGCGGGCTGGCCTTCGACGGCAAGGGGCACCTGCTCGTGGCCGACCACGGCAACAACCGCGTGCTGGTGCTGGACGAGAAAGACAAGAGCGTGGCCGGCTCGTTCCCGGTGCCCGCGCCGGACTGGCTGGCCGTACACCCCAAGACGGGGGCGATCTATGTCGCCAGCGGCCCGAGCATGCTGCTCAAGTTCTCCGGCTACGATCATCCGCGGGAAGTTGCCCGCGGTGAATTTGCCGCCCTGATCGAGCGGACGCCGGCGGGTCCGTACCGCAGCCGGGTCAGTTTGCGTTTTGCCTTGGACGCTTCCCGGGAGCCGGCCGTGCTGTGGGTCGCCAGTGCGAGCCCTGTCAGGCAGGCTAACGCCCTGTTGCGTTGCGAGGACCAGGGGCGGACGTTTTCCGATCCGGCGGAGGCCGGCTGTTTCGTGGCCAAGCAGTTCTGGCGGCCGGCGGCGGACCCGACCCGCCGTGAAGTGCTGTGCAAGATCGAGGATGGCGGCTGCCGCTTGAGCATTCTCCATGAGAAGAGCGGCGAAATCCGCAACATCGGCGGCGGCGTTGCCGGCAGCGAGGGCCGCAACCACCGCCTCGGCCCGGACGGCGCCATCTATGCACAGGACCACGCCTTCGGCGCCGGCGGCGTGATTCGCTACGATCGCCAAGGCAAGCCCAAGCCGTTCGCGGCCACGGCGGACGATCCGCACCTCCGCGGGCGGCTGCCGGTCGGCTTCACCGGCACCACCTGCTGGGAGCGCGATTTCTCGGTGGATCGCAAGGGCGACATCTACGTCAAGGCCCGCGGCCCGGAATACCACGGCCTGATGACCGTACACGTCTACGATCAGCAAGGCCGCCGCAAGCGGATCGTCTTGCAGACCGTCAGTGACGGGATGTACGGTCCGCGCCTGGACCCGCAGGGCAATCTCTACGTCATGGAGGCGGTGAAGCCCAGCGGACAACCCTGCCCGAACGAATTCCTGGACCTGCTCCAAGGCAAGGCGAATGCGGAGCGGGCGGATTGGTACGACTGGCTCTACGGCAGTATTGTCAAGTTCGGCCCCGCGGGCGGGGCGATCTGGTTCTCCGGCAACCGCGCCCCGCCGCTGACCTACGAGGACTGGGGTGCGGACCTGTCCATCGCGGGCCTCAAGACTACGGGCGGCAACCTGACCGGCACCATCGCCAAGCCGCCCGCCGTGCTCAATTTCCCCGACATTCGCCTGGACGCGGCGCAGTACGCGCAGGTCACTTTGCGGCTGAAGAACCAGAGCGCGGGCGATCGGGCCACCCTGAATTACCATCACCTCCGCGAGAGTTACGTCGAGTCGTGCGGGCCGGGGTTCACGAAGACCGTCGCCATCCGGCCGGAGAGCGACTTCAGCGAGTACACCTTCGACATGTCCGACCAGCCGCAGTGGAAGGGGCCGCTGTGGCACCTGTCGCTGGTGCCCAGCAACGCCGGCAGCGGATCGTTTAGCATCGACTGGGTCCGCATCGGCCCGCCCGGCAGCAAGCTGGTCTGGAACTTCGACGCCGAAGACGGGCCGGACAAGAAGCTCCCGGCCACGATGCGGCAGGAAGCGGTGGGCGCCTGCCGGCGGCCGGGCGGCGCCACCCTGCAGGGCGCCCTGTGGTGGAAGCCGGGATTCTCGCCGCTGGGCGACATGACCGTGGGCCGCGGCGGTTGTGATTGCCACTGCACGGGCTCGGACTTCGACGTGGACGACTTCGGCCGCGTCTTTGCCCCCGATACCGCCCGTTTCCGCGTGGGCGTGTTGGACACCAACGGTAACGAGATCCTCTCCTTCGGCGGCTACGGCAATCAGGACTGCTGCGGGCCGGACAGTTACGTGCTCGACCCGGCCACGAAGCTGCTCCGCCCGCGCAAGCCGGGCGACCCCGCGGACCTGGCCAGCCCCTTCGCCAAGCCGGAAATCGCCTTCGCCTGGATCGTCGGCTTGGCTGTCACCGACAACTACGCTTACGTAGCCGACGTGATCAACAAGCGGATCCTGCGGGTGAAGCTGGCCTACGCCGCGGCCGAGACCGTCGCCGTGCCGTGAGAGGGTAGGGGATGAGGGGGCGGGCAATTCTCGGCCCAGGCCCTCAGTCCCTTATCCCTGACACCTAGCACCTGACACCTGCCCTACCAGGCGGCTTCCAACCCCAGCGACAGGCCGTCCAGCCCCACGGTGCCGCCGTGGTCCCAGGCGGCCAGTTGCCGGGGCCCCAGTGCCAGCCCGGTCAGACAGTAGAACTGGTAGCCGGCCCGCAACCAGAGATAGGGGTTGAGGCGGAAGCGGGCCAGCAAGGAGAATTCGAAGAGCGCAGCCAGGTCGGTGCCGCTGTGCGAGCCCTCCCAGGGGACGAACTGGCTCGGCAGGCTGCCGCCGGAATCCGTGCCGTCCTGGGTGAAGAAGTTGGCCAACAGCCCGACCTTGCCTTCGGTGCTCACTTGGAAGCGGTCCCAGCCGCGGACCCATTGCAAGCCGGCCTGCATCCCTACCAGGTTGTTTTTCGTGCGGTAGTCGAGGTTCTCGTAAGCGCCGCTGGAGTCCGCGCCCGTCAAGGTGAAATGATCACCCAGATAGAGGTAGCGGAAGCCCCATAGCCAGCGGAAGCCTCCGTAAGGGCCATAGAAGCCCAATGCGAGCCGCTCGTTGATTTCCGCGCTGTCCACCTGGCTGTTGTAGGTATAACCCAGGTAGTTATCCAGGCCGCCGAGCAACCCCGGAAGCTGCAACCAAGGCGAATCCGCCAGGACCGTTTGTCCATACGGGTCGCCGTAAATGGCCCGGCCCACCGACCATTGCTGCAAACCCCAATAGGTGGCTTCGATGGCCGCTTGATCGCTGATCTGCCGGCTGATTTGCAATCGCATGCCGGTCGCCAGCGGAAACAGCACGTCGTCGCTCTGGAGAACGTCCGTCGTCAGGGCGGGGGTGGGATTGACGAAGGTGTAGCCGAGGGCTGTGCTGCAGCCTACGTTGCGTTCCAGCCACAGGGCCTCGATACTGATGCTCCAGCGGGACGAGGGTATGGGCGGGGCGATCACCGGTTGCACCAGCACCGGGGGTGGCACCATGGGCACGTAGGGACCCGGCATGGGCACGTAGGGGCCCGGCATGGGCGCGTAGGGGCCCGGCATAGGCGCGTAGGGGCCCGGCATGGGCTGGCCGGGCGGCGGCCACGTCGGCCCGGGTGGCGGCGGTGGAAGCCCCTGCCCCGGCGGCGGCGCCCATGGCGTAGGCGGCTGGGGTGGAATCCCTTGCCCGGGCGGCGACAACGTTGGCCCGGGCGATGGCACCGCCTCCGCCCCCGGTGGCGGTGGAAGCTGCGGCCCCGCACCCACCTGGGCCAAGGCCGCGGAGGAACCCAACAGCACGGCAAGCACGAGATATAGGCTTTTCACACCTTTCATGCTCCAGTTCTCAGTTGTCAGTGGTCAGTTGTTGCTGGCTGGATGGAGTGGGAACCGAACACGGAGAACTCATCCAGCCCTTCACCCCCTGGCCCTTCACCCCCGCGGATATTCATCCGCGGCGGCTTCACTGATGCCTCCGCGGACGGTCCATGGGACAGCGGAATATCCACTACCCCGCCTATGCGGTTCACCGAAATCTCCCGACACTCCGCAGGGTAGCAGACCTTCGCTCCCGACCAGGTCGCCGTGACGTAGGCCTGGTTCTTGGATTGTGGATTGACCATGAACTGCTTGCCGCTCTCGTGGAAAGCCACGGAACCGGAGTTGTCGGTGGTGCTTTTTTCCACGGGAGACATGGAATCGAGCAAGAAGAACGGCACCGGGTCGAGCTGCAGGCTTCCTTGCAACCGCTCCACCGGCACCCCGCGGAGCGGCTCCCCGGACTCATCCACCACGCGGAACGTCTGCAACCGCGCGCAGCCCGACAGCAGCAATGGCAGCAGCAGCCCTGACACGAGTAGACGCATGCGACGGAATCCGTCTTGCCGGAGGAGATGTGAGGAGGGGGGGAAGATAAGAAACTGGGTGTCGCGGGTCAAGGTCAACCGGCAACCGGCCTGCCAAATTGGCACACGCGCCCCAACATTTGTGACGTAACCACTGATTGAGAGAAATGTTACGTAGCCACAGATGAAACACGGATCGAACACGGAAAACATGCTGACGCATGGGTCACGGGGGAGCAACCGCCCCCTTGTCCGTGTTTGATCCGCGTTCGATCCGTGGCTGCGGCCGTTCTGGAAAGATTATGGTGGGCGATGCACACCCAACCTGATCTCCGAGAAGGCGGCAAGCGCTCAATACAGGCTCGGGTCGATGGGCAGGCGGTCGTTCCGCGCGCAAAGCCGCCGGAACGTCTCCACGTCGATGTTGTAGCTCAGCCCGTGTACCGAGCCGTCGCAGAAGACGAACTGCGCGAGTTGGGCGTGCGAAGACCCGAAGATATAGTTGTGCGGGTACAAATGCGACATGGGGTCCACAGGCCCGTGGTAGTCTATGCGGGGACCTATGTAGCCCGAGCCGTTATTCGGGCACCAGCGGGAGACGTCGTCCTGCATGCCGCCCACGTAGCCGTCGTTGTCGTCGGGCTGGCACAGCGTCGTACAGTAGTCGACGTTCAGCAGCTTCTCCCCGACGAGGATCGTCTGTTGCGCACCGTCGATGATCTTGGCCAGCGAGATGGCTACCGTGCCCATCCTGTCCACCACGCCGTCCTTGCTGCCGTCTCCCCAGACGCCGGCGCCGTCGCCCCCGTCCGTGGTGGTGCCGGCGTTTCCGGCGTAATCGGTCATTGCGCGGGGATAATTATGGACGCACCACGAGCCGGCCATGATCGCGATCGGCCGCCGCCGCGTGGGGCAAAAATAACTGGCGATCGGCGTGCTGGACACGAGCTGGTCGCTCGTGTTGGCCCAGAGCGTGTCGTAGCCCAGCATGGGGAGGATTTGGTAGCCCCAGGACCACGCCTGTTTGTCGGGCGAAGCGGGGACGCCGTTGATCATCGTCCGCGGGCACTCGTAGCCGGTGCCGGCGTTGGGGAAGAAGTTGTATTTCGCGTGAACCGCCTGGAAGGCGATGCCGATCTGCTTGAGGTTGTTGCCGCATTGGGTCCGCCGGGCGGCTTCCCGCACCGATTGCACGGCGGGCAGCAGCAGGGCGATGAGAATGCCGATGATCGTGATGACCACCAGCAGTTCGACCAGGGTGAACGCCGCCCGGCTCTTCGCCCGCGCGGCTGGCAGCGGCATCGGCCGCCAAGTCCCATCGCTCTGATAGGTCCTCGGGGTCCTATAGGTCTGGTAGGCGATCATTGCGAGACTCCTGAATAGCCGGGCGGAAAGCTGGCCTCGCGGAACTCCTGCTCGCTCATCAACCCCACGCTACGGGCGGTGGTGAGCACCCAGCGCGAGCCGCCCACGCCCTCTTTTTCGTAGGCCAGCACGGGCGTGGTCTTGGCCCACGGCAGTTTCGCGTTGATGTCCACGCCCCAGCAGATCACAAAGGGCTGAGCGTCACGCGAGGACCGCAGGATCTCGTCCGGATTGTCCGCGCCCGACGCCAGCAGGGGGCGCAGGTCTTCGGCCGAGCGGGGCGGCGCGCCCTTCTCGCCGAGAAAGTGGGAATAGGCCAGCTTGATCTTGATCAGCTTCTCCTGAGTCGGATCGAGCGGGGTCTGTACCGTCACCGGGGACGAGGACGAACAGCCGGCCAGAACGGCCCACGAGCAAAGCAAACCCAGCGCAAGCCTCCGCGACATGGACGAACCCCTCCGACAGCGGGAGCGGCCGCGAAATGGCCGCCTCGCACCCGCCAAAACAAGATCGCCAATTTGCCGTGGTGCAGGCGTCCGGCCTGCGGCAGCTTACACCTGCTTTCAGGGCGGGCGAGACGCCTGCGCCACAACCTCGATCTTAGAACATCGCCATGAAAAAAGCGAGTGGAGCCCGCCCAGAAACGGATCGGTCCTTGCGTAACCGGCTGAAAACCCGACTTCTCGGGGGTGAGTGGCAAGGGTGTGGCCCTGGCCGGATACAACGGTTGCCGGCCCCGGGCGATCCGGCCCTGCGGCGGCCGTCCAACGAATGGGGGCCTTGCCGGATTCCCGGCCCCCGGTCAAGAATGGGGGCTGGAATGGATGCTCCAGTCCCCCGATCTGCCGAGGGCCAGCCGGGTCTCACGTTCCATGCTGACGATACTGGTGGTCTCCGACGCTACGGGCGAAACGGTGGAGCGCATGGCGCGGTCCGCGCTGGTGCAGTTCGAGGACGCCGCGGTCCGCGTGCTCCGCCGCGCCCAGGTGATCACGCCGGATCAAGTCCGCGCGGTGGTGCAAGAGGCGGCCGCCGGGGACTCGATCGTGGTCTACACGCTGGTCTCCGACGACCTGCGGCGGCTGATGCTGGCCGAGGCCCGCCTCCGCGGCGTGGACTCCCTGGACGTGCTCGGGCCGCTCTTGGAGCGGCTGGCGATCCATTTGCGGCTGACTTCGCGGCAGAAGCCGGGACTGTTCAAGCAGTTGGCCGAGGCGAAGACGCGGGAAATCAGGGCCGTGGCCTTCGCCTTCAAGCACGACGACGGGCAGAACGTCGAGGAGCTGCACCATGCCGAGGTCGTGCTGGTGGGCCCTTCGCGGACCATGAAGACGCCCGTCATGCTCTACCTGGCGTATCGCGGCTGGCTGGCGGCCAACGTGCCGCTGGTGCCGGAGCTTGCCCTGCCCAAGCCGCTCTTGTCCGCGCCCCGGGAGCGGGTGTTCTGCCTGGGCTTGCAGGCCGAAGAGCTGCGCGATCGCCGTCTTGTGCGGGCGACCGAGGAAGCCATTCCCCGCGAGCCCTATGCCTCGCTGCCGCAGATCCGCAAAGAGTGCCAGTACGCCGAGTGGCTCTGCCGGGAGCACGGCTGGCGGCAGATCGACGTGACCGGCAAGGCGGTGGAAGAGGTGGCCCGTGAGATCATCACGCTGCTGCGAGCGCAAGCATAGCCCTGATTGACAAATTGCTCGCGGGGCGGCTAAACTCGGCGGCACGCGTTGCGTAACCGTCGGCAGGGGAAGAAGGGGACAGGTCCATGTTTTCGGGCCTGGCTGTAACTGTGAGCAATCGCCGCTTGGCCGAAAAATGGACCAGTCCCCACCCGCTCTGGGCAAGGGCCTGACGGTGGAACATCCGGGGCGGTCGAAACCGCCTTGCCGGGCGGACGTGGAGGAGACGTAATGCAGTTGCTCGCCTGCGTGTCGGCGGGGATCGCGGCTGGCTTGCTGGCCTGGATGGCGGTGGTCTTCAACGGCTTCATTCGCCGCCGCAACCGGCTGCGCGAAGCGTGGAGCGGCGTCGACGTGCAGCTCAAGCGTCGTCACGACCTGGTGCCGGAGTTGGTCGAGTGCGTGCGGGGTTACCGCGACCACGAGCGGGCGCTGCTGGAGGAGGTGAGCCAAGCCCGCTTGCGGGCCGTCTCGGCCCAAGGGGCGGACGGGGCCGCTGAGGCGGAGGGCGGCCTGGCGACCCAGCTCCGCGCGCTGCTGGCGGTGGTCGAGGCCTACCCCGATCTCAAGGCGAACCAGGGCTTTCAGGACCTGCGCAGCAACCTGGTCGAGATCGAGGAGCAGCTCCAGTACGCCCGCCGCTACTACAACGGCAGCGTGCGGGATTATAACATCCTGGTCGAGTCGTTTCCCAGCCAGATCATCGCCCGGCTGTTCGGCTTCAAGTCGGCCGCGTTCTTCGAGATCGGGTCCGCCCTCGAGCGCCAGGCACAGGTGGTCCGCCTATGAGATCATCCCTTGCCTGTTCCGCCTGCATCGGGTTGCTGCTGGCAGCCACGCTTCTGCCGGCAGCCATGGCCCAGGAGCACATCCTGAGTTTCGACAGCCGGATTGTGGTCCAGCCGGATGCCGCGATGACGGTCTGCGAGACGATTCGCGTCCGCGCGGCAGGAAAGGCGATCAAGCACGGGATCTACCGCGACTTTCCGCAGCTCTATCGCGGCTGGCTCGGGCTGAACCAGAAGACCGGGTTCGACGTGCTCAGCGCGCGCCGCGACGGGAAACCGGAGCCCTATCGCACCGAGAAGCGCGAGAACGGGATGCGCGTCTACTTCGGGCAGCCCAGCCTCGTCTTGCAGCCGGGCGAATACACCTACGAGCTGGTTTATCGCACCGACCGCCAGTTGGGATTCTTCGCGGACCACGATGAGTTGTACTGGAATGTCACCGGCAACGGCTGGGAGTTTCCGATCGAGCGGGCCTCGGCCACCGTCACCTTGCCTGAAAAAGCCGCCGTGACGGCGTCCGAGGCTTACACGGGCCCGTCGGGTGCCCGCGGGCGGGACTACAAGAGTGCGGTCCAGCCGCTCAATGCGGTCACGTTCACCACCACGCGGTGGCTCGGTGAGAAACAGGGCCTGACGATTGTCGTGTCCTGGCCGAAAGGATTCGTCACCGCGCCGACACGGCAGCAGCAGTGGTCGACTCTCGCTCGGGACAATCTTGGCGTGGTCATGGCGGCAGTCGGACTGCTGCTGGTGCTGGTGTATTACACAGTGGTGTGGTTCGCGGTGGGGAGGGACCGGCGGCCCGGCACGATCATCCCGCTGTATGGCCCGCCGAAGGGCTTCTCGCCGGCGGCGGTGCGCGATCTGCTGAAGATGGGGTTCGACAACAAGACCTTTGCGGCCGCGCTGATTGACCTGGCCGTCAAGGGCGCAATTGCGATCGAACAGAAAGACGATGAATACACGCTGCGGCGCAAGAACCTCGCGGCCCCCAACCTTTCGTCCGACGAAAAGGCGGTGCTCAGCAAACTTCTCGGTTCATACGAGTCGCTGCGGTTGGTGAACACGCACTACGCGACCATCAGCGCGGCGCGAAAGGCATTGCGCTTATCGTTGGCCCGGGCCCTCGAAAAGACCTACTTCGTGCGAAACCTGGCCTACTGGGTCGTGGGCCTGTTGTTCTCCTTGGTCCCGCTGGGGCTTTCCTTGGTGGGCAGCCGCGACTTGCCCTCGGCGGGCTTCCTCTTGGTTTGGCTGGCTGGCTGGACGGCGGGCGTCACGCTGCTCCTTTCCCAGTGTTTCACCGCGTGGCGGGGCCGCCATTGGGCACAGGCCGTGGGGGCGACCATGTTCGCGGTGCCCTTCGTGGGGTTCGAGTGCTTCGGAATATGCGCGTTCGTCTGGGCAACGTCATTCCTCGTACCGGCGCTGTTCGTGGTCGGGGCGGTGATGAACGGCGTCTTCTATCACTTGCTCAAGGCCCCGACGGCCGCCGGGCGGCGGGTCCTCGATCAAATCATGGGATTCCGCATGTATCTCTCGATCGGCGAGCAGGAGCGGCTCAACCTGGAGAATCCCCCGCAGCGCACGCCGCAATTGTTCGAGATGTTCCTGCCCTACGCGCTGGCACTGGACGTGGAACAACAATGGGCGGAACAGTTTGCCACCGTGCTCTCCGCGGCGACGCGGGATCAGGCGGCGTACGCGCCGTCCTGGTATAGCGGCGCGGGCTGGGGCACGTTGGGGGCCGCCGGATTCACCCATTCGCTGGGCAGCTCGATGTCGTCGGCCATCGCCTCTTCATCCACGGCGCCGGGATCTTCTTCCGGCGGCGGGGGAGGCGGCTCGTCCGGCGGCGGCGGTGGCGGTGGCGGCGGAGGCGGCTGGTAAGGCCGGCCCCGGCGATGGCCAGGCTGGAATAACCCTCGCTTCTTCGTCCCTGCGCGTCAAATTCCCGGGGGCGTCAGCGCTGCGTGCTCCATCTTCAGCCACTGGACGACGTCCGTTCTCAACTGCCGGACCCGTTGCAGCAGGTCGCCGGCATCCTGTTCGCTGACCACGTCGACGCGCTCGTACATGGCCTGGCCCCTCTGCCGCGAACAGCGTTCGAGATACTCCGCGGTTTCCGCCCAACGTCCTCCGAGAGTGTACGGCAGCGAATCGATGGTCCGCTTGTGGTGAGACTGACCTTTTGGCACTACGTACCCCGCCGCGCGGAGTGGAACCGCGCACAATTGGAGTGCCGCGGTGTAGGCATGCTGAAACCGCCCATCCGCGCTGATGCCTGCGGCGCGGGCGTCGGATAGCTCCCGGTCCACGACCTGGAGCAACTGTTGGATTTCCGGCAAGGTCGCATCATGGCGTTGCAGCCAGCCGTTCCGCAACCATTGTTCTAAGCTCATCTTCGACATCCTTCAGCGAATTGTTTCCGTTCTTTTGCAGCACGGGGATCTTCTCGCGCCGGCAAATGTCCAGCAGGAACGGGTCTCCCCGCTGGTAGCGGTCGCGGAACCAATCGCGCGTGTAGATCGCGGGGCTGATGCGGCGCCCGAGCACGGTTTCCGCCTGGCGCAGCGGCCCCGAAAGCATCTTCAGCGTCGCCTCGCCGATGATCAACAAATCGATGTCGCTCTGCTGCGTCTGCCGGTTTCGGGCCGTGGAACCGAACACCAGCGCCAGGTCGATCGCGTCGGCAACGGGCCGGAGCGCGTCGCGCAGAACGCTCTCGAACCGCAAACCGCGGCGAACCGCACGGGCGGTGGCGAGTTGTTCCAGGCTCTCCAGCGCACATGGGCAGGGGTCCCCCAGGCCCATGAGCAGTTTTTCGGCCCGCGCGATGGCCCGCTCGTCCCAAGCAATCTCCTCCTTGGCCATGGCCGCCACGAGCACCCGCGCAGCGACCGCCGCAGCCGCTTCGTCGACAGAGGAGTCCAGCCAGGATTTCAGCGTCTCCACAAGGGCGGGATCGTCACCAATCTTCGCCGCCAAGCCGCGTGCCCAGCCGCACGCGACAAGCGAGCCTCCCGAGCGGGTCCCCTCCGCGAGCTGCTTCTCCAACTCTTCGCGGACCGCGGGCACGGAGAGCCTGTCCGCCCGCGCGAACACGCAGGACCACGCGCGATCGTGCTCGTCGAGGTCGTGATGGTCGGGATCGAAGATGGCTTCCAGCGTCCGCTTCGCTGCCCCCTCCAAGCGTGTGCCCTTGAAGCCGTCCAGCGCCTCGAGGACTTCCGGATCGACACGCATCATCCATTGCGATTTGCCGAACTCTGTCAGGGACTCGAAGATACCGCCGATGAGCCGGCGATTCGCAATCCACGCCCCATCCGACAAGCATTTCAGCGCCAGGATTTGCCCGCGGTGCAGGAAACGACCCACCGGATCCGGGTCGTCGAGGATGCTGGACAAGAGCGACTCGGCCAGCGGCGGCGTCAATTGGGCGGCGACAAGCCGGACCACCTCCGTCCATTGCGGGTGGAAGTAGTATCCCCGCAGGCAGCCGGTCACGCCTCGCTCGGGTGCCGTGTCCGCCTCGTCGATGACGCCCCGCGACGCGAAATACTCCCGGAGAGTACGGTGCGAGAATGCGAACAGCCCCAATCCCCGCTCCTCGAGCAGGCCCGTTCGCCCCGCGAGGTAACGGATAATCCGATCGCATGCGTCTTTGGCCTCGTCCAGGGCGAAGCCCAACTTCTGGTGCAAATAGTCTTCGATCTTCTCCGCAATCCACCACCGTGGGGCGTAGGTCCGCTGGGCCCTCTGCATCGCCAGCGACAGGTCGGAAAGTAGCCAGCGGAATTCCCGCGCGTCCAGGTCGACGCTACGGCTGTCTTCGAACCCGCCCGCCGACCGTTTGTTGTTTTCCCACGTATCCAAGAACACGTCCGCGACCTTCTCGCACAGGTCCACGCGCCGCCGCGGCAGCACCCCGCCGCGGGCTTCGTTCAGCAGCGCCAAGATCGTCACAATCAGGGGGTTGGAGGCCAGGGCCCGAACCCTCGGGTTGGCAAAAATCGCGCGGTTCAGCCGGTCGAGAATCTCTTGCTCCGGCTTGTTCTCCGTCCGCGCCAAGACCCCAGCCCAATTCTGCGCGAAACGGCTGAGGCGGGTCTGGTCATACCCGAGAATGCGGAAGACGCTGAATCCCTTCTTCTGCCAAGGCGTGGCGTCCAAGCCGGCAGGTCGAGAGGTCACCACATACCGGTTTCGTGGATATTTCTCCACAAAGGCATGGACGCTCCGGACGACGCAATCCCTTTGCTCTTCGTTGCCAACCTCGTCGAGGCCGTCGAGCAACACCAGGCACCGCCGATCACCGGCCGCCAACTGCTGCCGGAGAAGCTCTTCGATCTCAGGACAGCCGCGCTCGGCCGCGCGGGCCGCAAAGCACTTCAGCAGATCGACACCCTCGTCCAGTTCCTGGGCCCGGCATAGCTCCGGCAGGCGGACGAGGATTGGGGTCTCCGCGTCTTCCTCTTGGCGGGAAGCGGCCAAATGGGCCAGGCAGCGGAGCAAGGTTGTCTTGCCGCCTCCCGGATTCCCGAGCAGGATTAGGCGGTCGTGGTCCCGGACACACTTCGTGGCGGGCACAGACCGCTCCGGGCGGGCTGCGGCGCTGCGGGCCCGCGGGTCCTCGGGCGAGCACTCCTCTGGGCACCCCCTTGGGTCCTCCTGGACGGCAGGATCGACGAAGACCTCGGCGATCGGCTGACGCTGGAGGCTCGGCATCCCGAGGCCACGGAAATCAATAAACGCGGTGCCCTCGGCAACCCATTGCTTGTACTGCGGCATGGCCCCGCCAACCAACAGGGCCTCGGGAGTGGTTCCCAGCGTCCGCGCGAGCCGCTCCAGGGTGCTTCGGCGAACCTCGGCCGAATTCCCGGCCAGAAGTCGCCCAAGCTGGGCGCGAGACACGCCGGACTGCCGCGCGACCGACGTTTGGTTCCCCCCGATAGAGGCAATCGCCGCGCGGAGGCGGTGGGCATCGAGAGTCGCATTCATGATTCCTATGGATCCTCTTACTAATGATATATGATACATCGCTGCAGCATTCTGTCAATACTAGAAGCTACAGTAAAAAAGCCAAAGACACATATGCCTGCGAGCGATGAGATACATGTTTCTTAATATGTTTAGTACCAGAATGTTATGGCTTCATGACAGAAACACCTCGCACCCCGCGCGGAAACGCTGACCAGCGATCGGCTGGAGAAAAGACGCCCGGTGATCCCACCAATTACTGGATTCACGGGCGGTTGCCCAGCCTCAGCCAACAGCGCCTCGCCTGCCTGGGAAAACGCAGGCGGGACGCCGGCACCACAAGGGTGCGTGCGACGTCACTTCTGGGGCTTTGCTGCGGGCAGGTAGCCGTCCGTACTGGAGGCGAGGTCTTTGCGCTGCCAGGCCCGCACGTAGTCGATCAGGTAATCGGCCGGCAGTTGCGCGTCGTCCAGGGCGTTGTTGTCCCAACCGCCGGTGGTCATCTCGATGATGAAATGGGACGGCACGTTGGAGACGCGGGGATCTTCCCAGCGCCAGAGCTCCTTGCCGTTGCAATAGAAGACGATGGTGCCCGGCGTCCAGAGGAGGCCGGAGGTGATGAAGCCGTCCTTGTCGGCTCGCACGTAGTTCAGCGGCGAACCGACCGCCTTGTGCTCCTTGCCGTAGCCGTCGAAGTGCAGGGCGACGTTGTAGCGGTAGGGTCCCCAGCGGGTGAGGTGCTCCATGATGTCCAATTCCATGCCGCCGTTGCCGGTGTCGCTGCGCTTCCACTGCGGCCCGGCGGCGGGGCCGCGGTCGGGCACCATCCAGAACGTCGGCCACAGGCCCGGCGCCCGCGGCAGTTTCACCCGCGCCTCGAAGTAGCCGTAACGCTGCACCCACTTGCCATAGGTGTCCAGATAGCCGCAGGCGTAGTCGGACTGGTTCAGCCCGGTCAGGTTCTGCGGCGTCTCGTGCGGGTTATCGTTGTGGAAGCCGCGCTTCTTCTCGAAGTGCAGCTTCACCACGCCGCCGCCGAGAAGCAAGTTGTCCTTGCTCCAGTGACTTGCCCTGTCCCAGTAGTTGGGCCCGTAGATGTTCCACTTGGTCTGATCGATGGCGGTGCCGTCGAACTCGTCGTCGAACGTCTTGAGCCAGTCACCCGCGACCGGCGGTCGCTTGCCGAGCCAGTCGGGGACGGCGGCCGCAGGCGCCGCGGCCGCGATGGATTCAACCAACAGCGTCGCCGCGGCGTCGTGCGCGGCGGTGATCCGCACGGCGCTGGCCGCATCGCTGGTAAAGCTGGTCCCGGTCCGCGGCTGGTTGCCGAAGTACCCCGGCCTGGGCACGGGCGTACCCTTGCCCGGCACGGCGGGAATGAAGGAAACCACAAGCTGCCGCTCGCTGCCGGGGGCTAGCGGGGCGGCCGTGACCAGGTCGGTCAGGCCGCCGTCGCTGGCCACCTGGACGCTGGGGGTGAGCGGCGTCGTGCCGGCGTTCTTGAGCTTGACGCGGACTTCCGTAGCCAGCGTCAGATCCCAGCGGCCCAGCGCGGGCCGGAGCGCCGCCGACTGCTCGCCCTGGGCCGCCGGAAACACGACCTCCAGCGACTGCCCGCCGCCGGCAGCGGCAACCAGCGAGGCCTTCGCCCCCTTGGCTTCGATCTGTTTCGCGGGGTCGATCTTGACGCCCGAACCGAGCAGCACGCCGTCCTGGGGCTTGATGCGCACGGAGGCCGGGTCCAGCGCCGGTTTCTCGCCCGCGGGGCCGCCGGCCACAAGCGATTCGATGCGGAACGACTTCAGGGCGTCGGCCGCGTCGCTGAACATCAGGATATTCACCACTTCCTTCGGTTTCAGCGCATAACCGGGCTTGTGGCCATACTGATGCCCGAAGATCACCGTGACGCTGCCGCGCTCCTTCGGCTGGAGATAGGTCTGCTCGGTGTTCCAGGGCGCGTCGTGCCAGTCGCCCGCGTTGTCCACGCGGAGCGCGAACAGGGCGGCCTTGGGCCCCGTGTTGACCACGCGGGCCTCGACGTGGCCGAAAGCCGAGAGGTCCCATGCCTTGCCGTCGGGCTTGAGGTTGATGCCGGGGTAGCTCATCTTGCCGGGTTGGATGGTGATCAGCAGGCCCGGGGCAGCCGGGTCCCGGCTGGGGGCCGCGCTCGCTTGCCCCGCGCTGCCCCACTGGGGCGTCACGCGCTGCTGGAGGGCACTTTTCAGGTCCAGCAGATCTTTCGTGGGGCCGTCGGCGCGGGCGGCCGCAACGAGTCGGCTGCCCAGCACCAGCCAGAGAGCACTCAAAGCCACTCGCGACACGTTCATCGGATGTCCTTTCGTTGGGCGGGAAACGTACATGGCGGTCTCGCGGCCGGCGCCGCCGGCTGGCTCAGGGCGGCGTCCGGCGTGCCGGCGCCGAGCAGTTGGCCTTCCTGCAGCAGGACGACCCATTCGGCGGCGCGGACTTCGGTCTGGGCGTGCGTAACGAAAAGGGTGGGGATGTTCCACTCGGCCACGGCCCGCTCCAGATAGGCCAGAACCCGGTCTCGCAGCGGAGCATCGAGCGAGGCCAGCGGTTCATCCATCAATAACAATTCGGGGCCGCTCAAGAGGGCGCGTCCCAGGGCCACGCGCTGCCGCTCGCCGCCGGAGAGGTTGCGGGGAAACCGCCGCAAGAGCGGCCCGATCTCCAGGACGTCCACGGCGCGGGAGAAGTCGAGCCTGCGTCCCCGCTTGTCGCGGCGGCGCTGCCCATAGCGCAGGTTGCCTTCCACGGTCAGGTGCGGAAACAACAGCGAGTCCTGGAACACCACGCCGACATGACGTTTTTCCGGCGGCAGCGACACGCGCAGCGAGGTGTCCAGCAGCGTGCGGTTTGCCAGGCGGATCGTGCCCTGCTGCGGGCGGAGGAAGCCGGCAATCATATTGAGAATGCTCGTCTTGCCGCTGCCCGAGGGCCCGAACAAGGCGGTGAAGCGGTGATCGACGTCGAAGGCGGCATCCAGGCGGAACCCGCCGGGATAGCGATGTTGGCACTGAAACCTAAGCACGGACATCGGGCGACCGCCTCCGCTCCAGCCATTCGCTGGCAACCAGGGCCGCGCAGGCCAGCAGGATCGACAGCCCCACCAGCCGCCACGCTCCTGCCATCCCGTCCGGCTGATTGGTCAGCGTGTAGATGGCCAGCGGGATCGTGCGGGTCCTGCCCTCGATGTTGCCCGCCACCATGATCGTGGCCCCGAATTCGCCCAAGCTGCGGGCAAAGGCGAGCATGAATCCGGCGATCAAACCCCGGCGGGCCAGCGGCAGGGCCACCGTGAAGAAGGCCCGCAGACGGCCCGCGCCCAGGCTGCGGGCGGCCATCTCGAACCGCGGATCGACGCCCTGAAATGCCAGCCGAATCGCGCGGACCATGAGCGGGAAGCTGACGACCGCCGAGGCCATGGCCGCTCCCAGCCAGGTGAACACGATCTTGATTCCGAACCACCCGCTGAGGATCGAGCCGATCGGGCCGCGCGGCCCGAAACCGACCAGGAGCAGGTAGCCGGTGACCACCGGCGGCAGTACCAGCGGCAGGTCGATCAGCACCTCCACCAGCCACTTGCCGAGAAACTGGAAGCGGGCCAGCAGGTATCCTGCCCAGATCGCCAGCGGCAGGCTGACCAAGGCCGCGCAGAGGGCCACCTGCAGGCTGAGCCGCAAGGCGGTCCATTCCGTGGGGGTCAATAGGGCCCAGGGAAGTTCCATAATGGCGGGCAACTGCCGCGGTGGGCTGTTTGGCCCGGCGGACCACCGGGCAGGACAGGTCACTTGGCCGGTTTCGTGCCGGCCTTGGCCGTGGGCAGGAAAGTGAAGCCGTACTTCTGGAAAACCCTGCCCGCCTCCACGCAACTCAAATAGCGGTAGAACGATTGGGCGGCCGCGCTGCCCTCGCCGTGTTTCAACAGCACCAGCGGGTAGCGGATCGGACCGGTCAGCTTCTCGGGGAGTTCGACGGCCACCTTGACTTTCTTGCTGATCGCGGCGTCCGTGGCATAAACGATGCCGGCCTCCGCCGAACCGGTCTCGACGTAGGTCAGGGCATGACGGACGTCGTCGGCAGAAACGACCTTGTCCTTCAGCCGGTCCCATAGCCCCAGCTTGGTCAAGGCCAGCTTGGCATACCTTCCCGCAGGCACCGCCTGGGGCTCGCCCAGGGCCAGGTGCTCGATGCCGGCCGCCAGCAGGTCTTCCGGCTTCGCGACGCGCGTCTGCGAGTCGGCGGGGACGATGATCACCAGGCGATTCCCCAGCAAGTCGCATTTGCACGCGACGAGGTCCTTCTTGGCCACATAATCGGCCCACTGCGTGTCCGCCGAGAGGAAAAGGTCGGCCTCGGCGCCGTTGACGATCTGCCGGGCCAACGTGGACGAAGCCGCGTAGCTCGTCTGGATCTTGATCCCTGAGTCCTTGGTGAACTTGGCCTTGATCTCGTCCAGGGCATTGGTCGTGCTGGCCGCGGCAAACACCAACACGGGCCCCTTGGGATTCGCGCTCGGCTCCCCGGCATAGCTCAGCGACGCGGTCGCAACCAGAGTCAGGATGGCCAAGCCAAGGTTGTTGCATTGCCGTTTCATCTTATCGCACCTCCTCTTTTCGGTGGTGTGTGCTTGTGGTCAAGGCAGCCGCTGGATCTCACCCGTCTCCGCGGTCTCGTAGCCGGGCAGGTCGGCCAAGGCGCGGCGATAGGAGATGGACCGCACCGCCGCGACGAGTGCCTGGATGCGCGGGTCGCTCTCGTATTCCGCCGGATAGCAGAGGTCGTAGTTTTCCTGGCGGAGGTTGAGGAAATCCAGGCCCGCCTCCTCGCTCACCAACCGCAGGCACACGCCCACGTCGGCCCAACCGCAGCGGACCGCCTCGGCCACGCCGCGGTGACTGTAGGCCAGCCGGCGCGGCGCCGAGCGATCGGCCAGCAACTCATCGAGCAATTCGCGCACGGCCGAGCCGGATTCCCGGCCCACCCAGCGCATCTTGGCTTGCAGGGCGGCGTGCACCGACCTGATCCGCATGTCGGGAGATGCAGCCAGACCTTCCTGCCAACGGGCGACGCGCAGCAGCGTGAACCCCCGGTGCAATTGCCCCCTGGCCGCGGCGACGTTGTGCGACTGCTGGCGGCCCCCGTCCAGGTGCACGCCGGCCACGTGGATCAGGCCCTGCGCCAGCAGCGCAAGCGCGGCCCGACTGGGACGCTGCAGCGCGAGCAAACGAATGCCTTGCGTCCGCTGCAACTCGGCGGCCAGCAGTCCCACCGCCGGGTCGCAACATGCGATCACCAGGGTATCGTCGGGAACTGTGGAGTTCCGCTCGCACACGACGCCTTGCTGCAGCACGCCGTCGTGCGGGACGACGCCGAGGCTGGTGGGCTCGACCGGGTACAACAGTTTCCGGCCGGCCACGGTGCCGTGCCAGTAGCGGCACGGGTCGTGCGGGGGTTGCCAGGCCCAGTTCGGCGGACTGGCTTTCTCGCTTTCCAGGGAGAAGACATCTTCCACGCGGCAGCCGAAGACAGCCGCCAAGGTCAGGGCGGTGGCCGCCGAGGGCACGAAACGCCCGGTTTCAATCGCGCTGATCCCCGCCCGCGAAACCCCCACCCGCGAGGCAAGGGCCTCCTGCGACCAGCCGTGAGCCAGGCGATGCGCCCGCACACGGTTCTGTAGCGGCTGTTCTTGCGGCATGGACGGGAATCCTCGTGAGGTTGACGCGCAAGGCGACTGAAACGGGCCGCTAACATTATACCTCGCAACGACAGGATCATACCATCATCCCACCACCCGCCGGGGTGGCGTTTCCGCCGATTTCCCTGGAAAGACCAGGGCGGAATCGACCCCGCACCTGCTTGCCCGCCCAGTCGGATGCCATTATACTAGCTGTCCACGACAGTCAACTAGCACACGCCGCTTTCTTGCCAGCCCGCCCCGCCCGGTTCGCGAGACACCCATGAGCTTCCTCGCCAGCGTGCTCCTGTCGATCGTAGCCGCCGCGGCCGACCAGCCGCCGGAGACGGCCGGCCGCCACCCCGCGATCAGCGTACAAATCAAGTCGCGCCAGCCGATCACCTTGACGGCCGACGACCTCGGCAAACTCGCCCGCGCGAAGGTCCAAGCCGGCAAGGACAAAGACCAGCGAACCTACGAAGGCGTGCCGCTGGCCGAGATTCTCCACGCGGCCGGCATCCCCTGGGGCGGCAAGTGCTCGCTGTGGCTGGATTGTTACGTGGTTGTGGCAGGAGCCGACGAGTACCGCGTCGTCTTCTCCATTCCGGAGATCGACCCCGGACTGGCCCACCAGACCGTCTTGCTCGCCGACCGCTGCGACGGCAAGCCGCTCGCCAAGAGCGTGGGGCCATACCAGCTCGTCGAACAGGACGCCAAGCAGCGGGGGCGGTGGGTGCGGCAGGTCACCACCGTCAAGGTTCGAATTCTATCCGAGTAGGACCGCAACTTCGCGCGAGAACCAGGCGAACCCTTACGAGGAGGCAGGCGACGTGGCACTGATGACAACTCTCCGCAACGTGACATACCGTATCGGGGCCGCCTGCGCCCTGCTCGTGGTGGCTGCCTGGGCGCCGGCCGTGCCGGCCGCCGATGCCGCGCCCAGCGGCGCCGTCTACCTGGTGGGCATGGGGCCGGGGGACCCGGAGCTGGTCACGTTCAAGGCGGCCAAAGTGCTCAAGGACGCCGATCGCGTGTTCTGCTTCGACTATCTCAAGGACGAGGTTGCCCGCTTCGCGCCGCCGGAGAAGATCGCGGTGGCCTCGTCGCTGCTGATGGGCCGGTTCCGCGGCCAGGGCGTGCAGGACCTGCCGCCGCAAGTTCGCCAACGGGCCTGCCAGAGCGCGGAGGAGACGGCAAAGTTCCTGCCGCAGGTGCGGGAGCTGGTCGCCGGCGGAAAGAAGGTGGTCTTCGCCGATGCGGGCGATCCCACGCTGTATTGCCCCTGGTCGTGGGTCACCGAGGACCTCGCCGATCTCGGGCCGATCGTGGTGCCCGGCCTGAGCTCCTTCAACGCGGCCAGCGCGGCCCTGCGGCAGAGCATAACGAAGAACGCCGGCTCGGTCCTGCTCTCGGCGGGAGAAAACTTGGGAACTCCCGATGAACGCGGCCGGCTGAAGCTGACGCTGGTGTTGTTCACCCATCGCGCGAAGCTGAAGGAGTTGCTGCCGCAACTCCAGTCGCGTTACCCGTCCGACACGCCCATCGCCGTCGTGAGCGAGGCCAGCTACGAGCGCGAGCGGGTGGTCTTCGGCACCCTGGCAACGATCCGGCAGAAGCTGGGCGATCAGCCGTTGCCGCACCTGTATCTGATTTACGCCGGCGACGGCCTGACGCCGCCGAAGGCAGTCGTCGCTCCGCGCGCCGGTGTTGTTGGCCGGAAAGCGTTGGACAGGACAACCCATTAACAGCGGACCGGGCGCGTGATCATGCTGCGGAGCTTGTTGGAGCGGCGAGCCGAAACGGCAGCGACTTGCAGATTCGCGGCGGCGGGTTTCACGCTGGTCGAGCTGCTCGTGGTGATCGTGATCATCGGCATCCTGGTTTCGATTTCCCTGCCGGCGATACAAACGGCCCGCGAGGCCGGGCGGCGCGCACAGTGCAGCAACCGCCTGAAACAACTGGCGGTGGCGGCCCACAACTATCACTCGGCCTTCGGCTCGTTTCCCCCGGGCGTGGACATGTCGAAGAACCCCGGCACTTCGCTGTTCGTCTTCCTGCTGCCCTACTTGGAGCAGGGGGGCATCCAGGCCGAATGGGATTTTGAAAATCCGTACAATAACGATCTCGGCGGCTTGCAGGCGCTGGCGGCCATGGTGCTGCCCGAGCTGGTCTGCCCCTCGGATCACATGCCCAGCAACCCGGTGATGAACCTGGCCAGCGGGAAGTGGTACGGGCTGACCAGCTACGGCGGCAACGGCGGCACGCGGTCCTTCAACCCCAATTGCGGCGCGCTGATGGCCGACGGCATATTCTTCGAAACCGGCCAGTATTCGATTCCACAGCCGAACCAGACCGCCGTGCGGCTGAGCGACATCACCGACGGCGCCAGCAAGACCCTCCTGCTGGGCGAGCGGAGCCACGTGGACCGCAACTACGACAGCTTCGCCGGGCAAGGCTGGCAGCAGACCATGGGGGAATACGGCTTTTGGACCGGCTCCGGCGGCCACTTGGCCCTGGGCGACGTGACCCTGAGCAGCTATGCGCCCATCAACTACCTGGTGCCGATGAACTTCGCCGCCCGCAAGACGGCCAGCCCGCCGGCCAACTCCGCCACGGCCTTCACCTACTACTCCGACCAGCGACTGTGCGCGTTTGGCAGCGGGCATCCCGGCGGGGCCAACCTCGCCCTGGCCGACGGCTCGATACAGTTTCTGTCCGACAGCATCGATCTGGCCACGCTCCGCGCCCTGAGCACGCGGAGCGGCGGCGAAGTGGTTTCCCTCCCATGACCCCGTACCCAACAACCCTCGTCCTACGAGAAGGAGGCAGCGTCATCGCGGGTCGGACGAGGAAGTCCGACGCTCGCTGGCACGGACTCGCTGTACGTCGCGGCGGCCGTTTGTTTTCTCCGCGTGGAGAAGGCCGCCTGCGGCAGAGCGATTGAGAATGCACTCAAGGAGTTTTCAACCATGCGAAAGACGCGTTTGCATTGGTGGCCCTGCGGGGCCGCGGCGTGCTTTATCGGTCTGGCGGTCTGTTGCCCGGCCGGCGTGCGCGCCGACGTTGCCGACTACACCGTTCAGTCCGACACTTACATTGACAGTACCCATACGACCACGAACTACGGTGGCTCCGCCAGCCTGAAGGTCTTCGTCGACAGCCCCAGCCCCACGCCAACTCACGCCCTGATCGGGGTGTCCGATGCGATCAATGCCACCAGCGGCATGACGCTCGGCCAGGAGCTCGGCAGCATTCCCGCCGGCGACCAAGTCGACGTCAAGCTCTGGGTCTACAACTACGGGGGCACGTCGCTCACGCAGAATATCGAGGTGCACCCGCTGACAGCGGGCTTCACCGCCGGCAATGGGACTGCAGCTTCCGGCGCCACCTGGACCACGTACGACGGCACCAATCCCTGGGCCACGCCGGGCGGCGATTACGCTGCGGACTGCGTTTCCATTCCCCCACCATCGGTCCAGGGATACCAATGGTACTCCGTCGACATCACCTCCCTGCTGCAAGGTTCAGACCGCAGCGACCTCTTAAGCGACGGCCTGCTGCTGAAGGTCTACAACGACGCGGTTTCGCCCGGCAACACAACCGGGCAGAACTTCGAGAGCAGCAGGAACACCAACCAGCCCTATTTCCAGGTGACGATCACGCCGGAGCCTGCCACCGTTGCGCTGCTTGCGGCGGGGGCGGGTGTGGCGGCAATCGGACTGGCCCGGCGGCGTCGCGCGAGTCGGCGGTAGCCGGGATTGCCGGAGCCCCTGAACTAAGGACCGGCGAGTGAATACCTGGGGGACTGTCCCAATTTTCGTTCGACGAAAATGGGACTGTCCCCTTGCGACGCGCGACAGTTGCTTTCTCGCCGGTCCTAACCGCGACGTGGGCAAGGCGGGGCGGGCAGCGCCGCCCGCCCCGCATGCCCGCATGCGGCAAAGCAGCGTCGATCGAGCAGCCCGAGATTAACCCGAAGCGGTGTTGTAAGGAATGAACCCTCACGCGTTCCTGACACGGCCCGCGGCCCCGAAAAGTCGGCGACCTGCACGGTTCCGCTGTGCGCCATGGCGCATCCTCCTGCCGGGTGTGGCGCTCTGCTTCTGTCGCGCGCCCGCGGCCCCGGCAGGGGTGTCCACGTACGCCATCACACAGGATACCTACATCGACCAGCGCAACAACGGCACGAACTATTATGACGACGACAAGATCAAGCTCGTCGTGAACAGCGACGACCCCGGCGACGGGTCGGTGACGCGCGGGCTGCTCGCCTTGCCCACGACCTTGCCCACGAGCTTGCCCGCCAGCCAAATATACAGTGTCAAAATCTGGTTCTGCCAGACCTGGAACAACGACGACGGGCTGCCCGGCGAGACCCCCTACACCCGCGGCGTGGTCATGTACCCGCTGACGAGCAGTTTCAACGCGAGCACCGTCACCTGGCAGAGCTGCAACGGCGGCCAGTACGATTCCACACAGCCCCTCGCTTTTACTCCCGCCGCCAATATCCAGGAACAGGCCAACTGGTACTGGTGGTGCAGTTGGGACCTCAAGCCGCTGTGGAACGGCAGCCCCTGCCCCAACGGCCTGATCATGATGCTCAACCCCGAGACGGCGCCGCCCGCCGCGGGGTCCAACGCAACTTGGGTCACGAAGGTCTTCGCCAGCAGCGCGTACACCAGCACCACGTATCCTTATAACCAGTACCAGCCTTTTGTCGAGATCGTCCAGACGGACCAGTGGAACAACACCAACGGCAATTGGACGACCGCCGGGAGTTGGACCGACGGCACGCCGCCCAACCAACTCGACGCCGCGGCCGGATTCCTCGGCAACGCCACGCAAAACAGGACAGTCACGGTCAATGCGACGGTGACCGTCGGCACCCTGCTTTTCGACAATTCGGCACACTCCTACACGCTCGCGGGCGCCAGCACGATCAAGATCAGCGATCTCTCGGGCAACGCCGGCGCGATCACGGTCAACCACGGCAGCCATACGATTTCCGCACCCCTGGAATTCGACAGCAACACCACGGTCACGGTGGCCAATAGCGGCGACACGCTGACGATCAGCGGCCCGATCGACGGCCCGGCCAGCGGCATCGACACCAGCTTGATCAAGGCCGGCAGCGGCACTTTGGTCCTCAGCGGCAGCAACAGCTACTCGGGCGGCACGTCGGTCGACGGCGGTCTGCTCGTGGCCGAGAACGTCTCGGCGATTCCCGCCGAGTCGCTCTTGTCGATCGGCGCGAGCGGCTCGGTCGTACTGGGCAACCCGGCGTATGTGGAACCGCTCGGGCTGCCCAGTGGGTCTGCCGGCCCGCTGGACTCCAGCCCTGCGGGCGGCGGCGTCCACCCCGTGCCGGAGCCCGGCACGCTGGCCCTATTGGCGGCCGCGGCTGCCTGCGGACTGGCCGCCTGGCGGAGGGCGGTGTCAGCAACTGTCTCAAAAGAGCGACGCGCGTAGTCCCCTCTCCCTCCGGGAGCGACCATCTGCGATGGTGCCCGAGGGTGAGGGCGGGGAGCGAGGAAGCGGCCATCTTTTGCGATGCGGCCCGCATCGCCCTCACCCCCGGGGTCGGGCACCACGCCAAGCGTGGTCGTGGGTGCGTCTCCCGGAGGGACAGGGGAGTTTTTCGGACGGCCCCTCACCCTTCCCCCACCGCGGCGCGGATCACCGCCGCGGCCTGCTGTTCCTCGGCGGGCGTCAGCCGCGAGGGGACGGGAATGACAATCGAGCGGGCGAAAAGGGCATCGCTCTGCGGGCAACTGCCCTTGGCATAGGAGTGTTCCGAAGCCTGGTTCTGCGGCAGGCTCCAGGGGTTTCCGGCCGGCGAGAGGGGCGCCTTCTCGACCAACTGCGGCACGTTGGAGTAGATGTGCAGGCCGTAGTCGGCCAGGCGCGAGGCCCCGTCCAGGCCGGCTCCGGCCATCCGCTGCACGGCCCGCAGCGCCGCGTCCGCGCTCTCCAGCAGCACGACGAGGAAGGGGCCCGTATCGCCGGCCTCGTCGTTGAGCCGGCGGAAGGCCAGGCCGGGGGTGCCGGCCAGCAGGGCCCTGA
>Ga0326727_10004539_pt1 | contig 41493 bp, 27 predicted proteins | sample MB2enrmetagenome_FD_207643 | JGI IMG/M metagenome (GOLD analysis project Ga0326727, IMG submission 207643) | Lab enriched peat soil microbial communities from McLean, Ithaca, NY, United States - MB29MY | ecosystem: Environmental > Terrestrial > Soil > Wetlands > Peat | place: USA: New York...
GCCCCGCCCAGGCGAAGATCCTCGAAGCCCTCGGCATTTCCTCGGTGCTGCCCCCGTCCCGGTGACCGGTCCGTCAGTTCAGGGGATGAGAACGCTCATTGAGCGCTGCGGAATACGGGGCTAGCTCGTTTACCTAGCCAAGCTTGCAGAAGGCTGCTACAATATCCCGCCCGTGGCCGATCAGCCTTTCAAGAGTGCCGGGCAGTCGAGCCACCCCCACTTCCTTGCGCACCTCGATGGCAACTGTCACGTCCCCCCGTACAGTTATGGAAGGTCTAGCGCTACCAATGGCTTGTTTGTCGAGAGCGACTATGGTCCCTCCATTCTGACAAAACCCATTAGCCAAATGAGGCGGGAACGACCAACCGTCCAGTCCCGATACCTCCATGTTGACGTTCATCAATCCATAGACAACTTTGATTGGCCCTCGATGCTTGTCAGCATTGTCGAAGCGGCTAACGAAGTGCAGGGCCTGGACGTCGTTCGGCTCGATGCCGTGTTCATCGCAGTATTCAAGCGTCGCTGCGTCGGGTGAATGAAATGGCTGGAGGAGCTTCACTTGGTCCAGGCGCCGCGGCGACAACCCGCGAGTGGCGAGCGCCCAGTTCTTACCGGCTTCATTATCTAGAGGTATCTCGTTGTCGTCATACGGCTTTGTCGAGCATATGGGGAAGAACGCACTGTGCCGGTACCTCGACGGCACGTACCTGACGACGAGGTGGTCCAAAGCCGTTCTGACGTTATGCACAAGATCGCCCACAATCAACGGCAGCATTTCGGGTGGGGCCTCATCGAACTGAAGCTTCCATCTAAGTTCCTGCCTCTTGCGGTTTGTCACGTCGAGCCGAATTGCCCGATAAATATCTCTGTTGGCGAAAGCTGATAGCTCGCGCTTTAGTTCCTCAAGGTGTTGGGAAGCTCGGTCAAGTTTGAGATCGAAGGACTCCTTCGTCATGGCGCTCCCTGCCTGAGAGGATGTCGACGGTTGAAGTGTAATGGCCCCCGCTGACCTCTATGGTGGAATGTTCTCCCACGACGTCCTGGCCGCTGGATGCAGCCCATGCAGAGCCTGTTGCGCGTTCGCCGCCCGAGAACACAAGCGTGGGCGCGCGCTTACCAACGATGTGCGACCCTTTCGGCGGGCGCTGAAGGCGTGGCGCCTGGTTATGACCGTAAGGCGGCAATGGGTCTCGGTACCTCCTTGGGGGCGATGACCGTCGGGGGCGTTTGGCGCAGTCGGCCTTGGGCACCAATGACGCCGCTCAGAACCGGTCACGATTGGGTCCCGGGCCGGGACTCGCACTACCAAAGGAGATATCGCTCACCTACCGCGAAGTTCACGGTTTATCGCTCGGAGGCTGCGACTGACCTACCGGCGCCGTCGATAACGCTTGGACAAAAATGAGTTCGTCGCGAGCAGCCTCGATCAGGGCGAGTTGGGCTTCGTTCACGCGCTTAACCGTGGCAGCGAGGGAAGCCTCCTTGGCGTGTCGGTCCTCCTGGGCGATAGGTTTATAGGACAATTGGGCGTCTAGTAGGGAATTCGCGCGCTCCTTTACGCGCTCATCAGCCATTAATCGAATCTGATAGCAGAGCAGGAGGATTCGTTGCATGTCATCGAGAATCAGTTTCCTTGCTTCATTTCGCCTTACAAGCGCCTTCTCCACCGTTTCGCTAACACTGCTACCAGCGTTGAGAACAATGTCATTGAACTGCAGCTCATCCCGAAGGTGATCCATATGATAATCGCTGGCTTCGAGCATTTCGGAGATTACTGGAACTAGTCGATTTCGTCGCCAGCGCTGGAGCTCGCTAGTATCAGTCAACTGAGCTGAGAGGCGAGTCGTTTCTTTCAACGCGTCCGCCGCCGTGTCGGCGGCGTGCTGCGCTGCGTTGGCGGATCGGGTCGAAGCCGTGAGCGAGGATTCGGCCGCGACCTTGGCATCCCGAGAGGCGTGCCACGTTTTGTAGAAGCCAAGCCCTAATCCCACGGCAGAGACGATAAGCGTTCCCAACGTAGCCCAAGACACGTTACTAGTACCAGAAGGCTGCGACGGGGTTGTCGTACTTGTAGTTACGAGGTGCGTTGCCATTGTCGTACTTGTCGTGGCGAGGTGCTTTACTGCCGCTGTGACAAGAACTCCCATTGTGACCACTGTTGACCAGGCTAGCAGCAGTCCCGCCCAGCCATGCTGTAACCCACAAAGCCCGTCGGCGGCAAGCGGCTGCCCGTCAAGCGGGCCAGAGGAACCTGCCGTGGCTGTTGCGGTCGGTACCGACGTAGGGCGAATGACTGCGCCCAGCTGAGACAGGGTGAGGCTTTGCCGTCATTGGCGGAACGAGCGGTTCGCCCAAGCCAGCCAGATCGGCGGAACTGCACTCCAACCGGCTTAGCCAGTTGCGTACTTTTCTCAGCAGACCTGCGCCGCCTCGTTCGGCAACCATGCCGGAATCAAGACCGCTCAGGCTTGGCGCTCGCTCTCCTCCTGGTAGTGCTGACCTTGGTCGTGTAGGTCAGGAAGGTCCCTCGGCTCCATTCCTGGGAGGTGCCGCCCATAATGACGCGCTTAGCGGTTGGGAGGCAGCTGGCAAGGACTCACATAACCGGCATCGTTATCGGCGTACTACTCAGGCTGGGGGTGACTCGGTTATGCCTTGTAAATCGGGCTAAAGGATGGACTCGCCTCGTGTCGCAGACAGTTTTGACTATAACGGGGTGCGCAGACGGCCGAGCTTCCAGCTTGCCACCGGCCCCAGAAGGCGCCGCGAGCGTGCCTGTCGGCTACGATTCGGCCAGTAGGTAGTGGGTTTGGGGCCGACGGCTTGCGCCCATGAACTCAGGACCAACAGGGCTGGCGCCCTGCCCTCACTCCCCGCGCCTTCTTGAATTGCGGCACGCGCGGCATCCGCTCGCCTAGCTCGCGCGAGCTCACGTCCAAGCCTTTGCCGCCTAGCCATGTCCTCCTTCTGCAAGAAAACAAAGCACATCCAGATAGCGTCAAGCACGCCGTCTTCAAGTTGGCTCAGTTCGCCGCCTTCAAGTTCGCGCGCCAGCGCACGAAACTGGCCCTTGACGCCCCGCCTTCGCTCAGCACATGTGCACGGCTCCGTCGGCGAGGGCTTTCTTGTGTCATCCATTTCTTCCTCTGTCCTGTCAAGTGCGATGGGTGCTGACCCTAGGACCAGCGGTCGCCCGGCGTTTCAACGCCGGTCCTTCGGGCCCGGGTTGCTATGACCGTGCCTGCCGGGCGCTCACGCAATCGATGTGCTCCCCTCTGGGGGGGCTCCCCTCCACGCGCTAGGCCACCCCGCCCTCAATGCAGGCAGCGGTGCTGGCCAAGGGGTAGCCCAGGGCGATGCCAGTCCGTACCAGGCCAGAAGCGCCAGGCGGGTCAAGGAGCCGTTCGTCCATCACTACGTCCTCCGCGTGCAGGGCCCCAACGCGCCCGATGAACCTCCCCATACGCATGTGAGGCAGAAGGTGCGCATACTCCCCCGCGGCCTGGTCCACCTGCTCGTCGTCAAGCAGCCTTCCGGGGCTCGCTATCCTCAACACGGCCATCTCCGTGCGGTAGTACCCCACCTCGATGTGGTCAGGGCACATGAAGGCGAAGAGCCCCGCCGCCTCCGCTTGGGCATGCACCCGTTCAGCGAAGTCGGGCTCGAACTGCAGGATAGCCAGGGGTTTCTCGCCGGCGATCACCCTCCACGCCAGTGCGTAGTCCTGCCAAAGGCCTGTCCACTGGCTTAGCGGGTGCTCGCTGCGGGGGTGCTCGGTCACGGGGCGCTCTGCACCGGCACCGACCTCCCAGCGCACGCCGCCGTTCAGGACCAAGTTGCCGTGGTTGTGGCGAGGGCTAGCAGGGTCGTCGGGCAGTCCCGGTGCGTCCAGGACAGCAGCTTGTGGCCGTTGTTGTAATGCGTGTGCTGGGCCCAGCCTTCATCGAGCGGGCGCAGGTACGCACCATGGAACGGCTGGCCGTCGGGGCCGCGGTGACAGCCGGCATGCTCAGCCCGAGGGTAGGAGAACTCCTCGACCAGGACGCGGCGCCCCTTGACGGGTCCGCTGGCGCCTCCCCGGGCTCGTCCTGATCTCCGTCCGCCGCTCCTCCCGGACGTCGGTCGCGGCGCCGGGGCCGCACCCCTCATCCTCGTTACACGTGACGTCATGTGCCGCCTTCCTTCCGCCCAGAGCCGGCCCGTCGTGGCCCACAGTTACGTCTCGGGACCAACCGTCCACATCTGAAAACCACGTGCCGTGGTTTCTGTGCTGACCGAATTAGAAACCGCGTCGTCCAAATGGAGTACAAGGGGCGTCGTGAGGCGCGCGCCCGGGCGGCAAAGCCCCGCGGCTGGGAGCCCCCCGGCCGGGGACCGGCGGCCGGGGACCGGCGGCCGACGGGCGAGCCCGTAAGGCGAGCGGCATGGCGGCGGAGGCAGGTGCTCCTCTTGCGACGTAGGTGCCGGTCGGGGTTCGGGCCTCCCGACCGAGCAGGGAGCCCGGACGTGGGAGCCCGCCGGTCTCGTCCGAGCCGTGCGCGAGGACGCTCAACCCCCCTGAACGGCCTCACGAACGTAAGCGAGGGGTACTAGGGCAACGATGGCACCGTCGAGGTGGACGCTCACAAGCTCGTCGCCTTCGGCGCTCAGGTTCACCCCCAGCCCGACACACTGGCCGTGCGCATTGGCCCAGACGCTCGTCGGCGCGACGTCGAAGCCGGTCACGCCGCTCTCGGCGTAGCTGGTGAGCACCGCCATCACTTCCGACGTATCAAGAAGGACCGGCGCGCGGGCACCCGGCACGAACATCACGATTGTCGGCTCGCCGCAAAGGTAACCGGCACACGACTCGACCGTCTGCCCACTGTTGGCGTCCTGGCACTTCAAGCTGGCGATGGTTCCCTTGCTCATTGCTGCTCCTCAGTCTTGGGCCGGTCCTGGTGCCGGCCGCGGCTAGGACTGTGCCTGCCCTGTCAGCGCGTGCAATCGGCACGGGGCCGGGACCAAAGCCGCCCCGCCCTGCGCGTTGCCGGAGCTGCCCCGGCAGGGGCAGGACCGGCTGGACGCCGAGGCCTGTGGAGGTGAGGCGGCCTGGGGGCGACCTCAGGACGGGGGCCCTCAGGCGCCAGCCAGGCCGAGGCCCAGTGGGCAGTGTCGCAACCTCCGTGCGCTTTCCAGGCGCGCGACGACCGTGATCGACCATGAGCCCAACGCCCAGAGAGATCGTCGACTTCGCACAGCTGGTCGCGGAGCGCCAGCAGGTTCCGCTGCACGTCCGGCTGGCCGTCCTGGCCGGCGAGCCGCCGGAGCCGCCGGAGCCGCCGGAGCACGAGGCACTGCTCGCACCCGTGGTCCTGACCATCGCCGGCCAATCGCAGAAGGTGGCCTCCTAGCGCTCGGCGCACGGCCCTGTGTTCGTGCCTGGGCTGCGCCCATGCGGACTAGCGACCTATTGGGGGGTGCCCGTTCACCCACATGGCGACCCCCGACGCCGTTCAACGCAACATCGATTGCATTGGCGAGGATCGCCGTCACTGTAAGGCCTATGGACGCTGATGAGCTCGACCAGGAGGGGCCCTTGACCAACCTCGACGAGGCCTGGCACCGGGTACCGGACCGCTACGACGACGCGCCGACTCGAAGCCGTCTGGGCAAAGGAAAGACCATGGTCGTGGTGAGGGAAAGCAATATGTTCGATTTGTTGGCCTTCGCCACCATGATCCGCCAGGTGCTCGAAATGCTGGTGGGGGTGGTCCCCGGGGCCGAGGAGGTGTTGAGCCGGACGGGCGACAAAGCCCAGATCATGCGCAACGACAGCGTCGGTATAGCCCTGCGCCAGGAATGGGGGGCCAGGGCGCTCTACCAGGACGGGCGGCCCTACGGCTGGATCTTTGAAGTGCAGGGAACCCTGTTCCTTTTCGCGATGAGCTCCGCCTTCAGCGACGCCACCGAGGACCTGGGCAATAGCTTCACCGATGACCTCATAAGCGAGCTCCGCCTGCACCGCCCGGCCGCCCTGGTCACCGGCCCGTCCACCAGGCTGGTAAGGCGCAAGGACCTGGGCGAGCGGTTAGGGCACCAGGCCCACCTGTTGAAGGTCCGCATCTTTACCAAGGAGACCCCCGATGGCCTGGACATGTCCAGCGCGACGGGCAGCACGCAGTGGACCCTGCTGTGCCTCCTGGCCGAACAGGACCTGCGCTATACGATCACCCGTCTCCTCAGCGGGCGCATTTTTCACGTGGGCAATGGGGGCTGGCTGGCGGGCGCCGGCAAATTGCCCTATGGGTTCGTGCTCGATGGCCCCGAGACCAAGCGCCCCGTGGTGGGCGACACTGACCAGGTGGCGCTGGCCCGCGCTCTGCTCAGCTTGGCGCACCAGGCGGCGCAGGAGCTGCCACTGCCCGAAGAACAGAGGTCATTGTGGCCCGAAGACATAGTCCGTCGCCTTTCCCACGCGGGCGCCAAGAAGCGGACCAGCAGGAAGGCCGCCGAGGGCGGCACCGCTGTCGCCGGGGCCGACCTGGAGACCGTCGACGACGCCAGGACGACGCTCATAGGCCTGTTATCGGTGCTGCCCGCCTACGGCCCCGACGGCAAGCTGCGCCGGATGCAGGGCCTGCCCATCACCGGTCTTAGTGCCCACGACGTGCATGGGCACACGATCTTCAAACGCGACCCGGCCAACCCCGAGGAAAAAGGCGCTATCCGGTTCGAATGGACCTTCCCCAAGCCCGTGGGGCAAAACGGCGAGGAAGAACCCTGGGCCACCGACGAGGTCCTCGCCGGGTCGACGAGGTACCTTGAGCACCTCCGCTCGACAGCCGGCAGCGGGCACTCGACGGAGAAGGTCTGGCCCCTCACCGGGCTGTTCGAGGCCGAGCACCAAGGGGCGTCCTACCGGTTCCTGCATGCCTCGGGCGGCTACCAGTGGAAGCAGGACGGGGTCGCGGTGGGCAAGTTCGACCCCGTGCTCGCTACTCGTGGCTTGGTAGATAGCATCATCGCCGAGCTCGGCCGCCTCCACGTCGACCCGGGGAAGGTGCGGCTGCCGACACCGCCGGCGGCACCGGTTGGCCCCTCGCCTAAGCTCGCCGAGCTGCAGGCCCAGCACAAGGCCTGCTCCGATAAGTTCGAAAACGCGTTAGCCGCCGTACGCGACACGACCAGCACCCGCCAGCAGGCAGTTCACCAGCGCGCGGCCGACAACCACGAAAAGGAGCTGGCGGCGCTCGACCAGCAGATCGAGGCCCTGGCCGCGTTGCCTGTGCCAGGGGCAGGGCCGAGCGCCGAGCGCGTCGTGGTCGGGGACCTGGCCACGTTGTTATCGGTGGTCCGGGACACGGCCGGCCAACCGTTACCGCCGGGGGTGTGCAGCCTGCTGGGACGGTACGTGACCCGCGGGACCATCGAGGGCTGTTGGGACGACGCCTCTCCGTGGGGCCTTTTCCGGGCCACCGTGGCCGTGCCCCGGGAGGACGGCTTCGGGCGCGAGGTCGAGGTGTCTTTCGAGTTGGGCAACACGAGCCAGGGCCCGGACCGTAAAGCGTTCGGGCGGCGCATGGCCCGGGTCCTAGAAATGAGGATGACGACCGCAGTCACCATCGAGGAACTGGCCCACAGGCTGGGCGCCCAGCCCACGGCGCGCCGAGTCGCCCGCAACCTCCAAGACGCCCTGGGGCCGCTCTTCCGAGGCAAAGGGCTCAGCCCCGAGGCGGCCAGCGCGGCGGCGACGGCTGCCGTCGACTGCCCCATCGACAGCACCCGGGCCGTGATCTGGGCCCTGCTCAACGATATCCCCGTGCCCGAGGCCATCGAGCACCTCGACGCCACCGAGACCGCCCTCCATGTCGCCGACCTCCATGAGAAGTGGCTCTCAGCGGATTTCCCCTGGCGCAGCGCAGCGTGGTCGGCCGGCGGTGAGCGCCAACGACGGCGTATGGGCCTCTGGGCCCAGGCGAACAGCGGGACCGGCCCCCTGGCCGGTGCCCCGCTGGCCGGCCTCCTCGAGGCCTTCAAGCTCCGCTCCGTCCAGTCGATCAACTCCATGCTCTGGAGCCCGAAGGAGCCGCTCGACGGCACAGCGCGCACGCTCGACGGCAAGGCGCGTACCCTAGAGCGAACCGTGCCCTGGCCCTCGGGGGCGTTCATGGACCCGAGCACAGGCCGGCGCCAGGTCTCGGTTCCAGACGACCAAAAGCGCGTCCGGCTGCGGGCCTGCCCCAACTGCGGCCACCAAGGCCTCCACCCCGTGGTCTGTGTCGACCTGGGGGACGACCCGGTGCTCTGCCCCGAATGCCACCGCCAACCGAACGGCCTTAAGCGGCCCCACTCCTACCTCCTCGACTGGGAGGGGCCCTTCGGCAGGACCAGGTTCGACGAACGAGGCGCAACCGACGGCGGCGCACGCCGGGGCACAGTCCTCGGGGGCCCGCCCGAGATCCCGGTCGCAACGGGCGGCCTGCGCCGGAAACCGGCAGCCCCCAAGCGCCGCCGGGTACCGCTGCCGCCCCGACCGTGCCGCTGGCCAGGTTGCGGCCGCCCGGTCCCGCTCCGGCCAGGCAAAGGGCGCCCGCCCTCTTATTGCGGCGAGGACGGCCACAACAGCCGGGCGGGACGTGGCGCCGATCGCAACGGAGCGGCACAAGGCCGAGGCGCGGGCCCGGGGTAGGCCACCTTCTTAGTCCCTCCCACCGGCAGGCGGCGCCGAGCCGAGGGCACAGCTCGGAAGCTCTATGCCTTTAGCAAGAAGGAACCGGCCCGATCAGGGCCGGTTCCTCGTCGTTATGCCACGGCGTCGATCGAGGCGATCAGCACCGTCAGCAGCTCTCGCACGACGGCAAAGCTACTGCGGCTGACCGCCAGCAGGACGATGCTCGCCTCCGATATCGCCTGGAGGTCGGCCAGTTCGGCCGCGCACCCCTCGGCACGGCGCAGGGCGCCGTTGGTGGCGTCGGCCGCCGCCATCGCGACCTGCGTGCCCATCCAGCTCACGTCTTCCACAGCCGGGCAGCGGCCGAGCCCCGAGCGCAGCTCTACGAGCGCACGGCGCAGTTTTGCCCTCGCCGCGTCCTCGTCAGGGAGAGTCCCAACGGCCATGTGATTCCTCCTTGTTTGTGCGCCGGCGCTGTCGCCGGCAGACAGGGCCGTTGACGCCAGAGGCGAGGGCACAAGGCCCTAGGGGAAGAAAGCGAAAATGGCGCAAACGCCTGCGGCCAACGGAATACCCCGCTTTGCCGCCGCGTTCGCCCCTGGGCACCTACAACTAAAGGAGCCTGCTTGGCCCTGTCAACCGCCCTACAGCCCTGGGACGACGCCCAGATGGCCCGAGATCTCATGCACCTCGTGCCGACCCTGCCCCGCCAAGCCCTCAGCTCGCTCCGGCCCGCCGACACGCCGTCCGGGCCCGGCGCGTACCTCCAGTTCATGGCGGCCTCTGAAGACCTGGTGCCCGTTCTTGGGGCGATTGTCGCTTCTGGGCGCTATGTTCTTTATGCGGGCCTGGCCAAGGACCTGCGAGAGCGCATGGGCCGTTACCGCGTCGCCCTCAGGCGCACGGGGAAGCTGACCGAAGGTGGCCTGTGGGTGGCCCTCATGCCCTGCGCCTCGCTCGCGTCGGCAGCCTTTGCGGAGGCGGCGCTCATATCTGGCCTCAGCCCCATCATGAACGCGATCGGCGGCTGGGGCAGCCAGGCCCCCGGGACGAAACGCTCGGGCCAGCGGGTCAGCGACGCCGACTGCCTCATTGGCCACTGGTGGTCCCGCCCCCCGAGCCTGCTCGAGGTGGCCCGGGCCCGTCTCCGGGTGGCCGCCCACCTGGCCCAGATGCCGGACCAGCCGCGCTGGCCAGCGCTTCTCCCCGAGGGGGGAGGGCAGGCGGCCGCAGCGCGCACCGCGCCCGGCCAGGAACTGCGCCTCCTGCGCGGAGGACTCGGCAGCCGGCGGGCCGAGGGCTGGACGTCGTAAGCGACCGGCGGGCCGGGTTGTACAGGCCCTGGCCGGTGATGTCGGGACGGGCTTGTGGCCCGGCTGGTTGCGCCCACGGTCGTCCCTCGTCAGGTGGCAGCCATCGGCTCGGCCGCCTGCGGGCCCCGGTGGCGCGTGGCAGGCCGCCGGGGCCACCCGGGGCTGCCCGCCTCCACCTGCGGGACCTTACCGCAAAGCCGGAAAACACCTGCCCGCCGGGCGCCATAGGCCACATGAGGGCGCGGAGCTGGGTTGGGTCGTGCCGATTGCACCGGGGAGGGCCCCGGGCACGGTCGCGTCTTATGACAGGCAGGAAACCACCAAGGGCAGGCGGGCTCGGCCCAGTCCAGGACGTCGGCGTCGCGACCCTCCAGCCCCCGCTCGGGCCACGGCAGGACCTCGACCTGGGACATGTCGAGCTGCTGGCACAGGTCCTAGACAGCTGCCCGCCGATCGAGATCACGCCGGGCCGACGGGTCATCAAGGGCTGGCACCGGGTGGCGGCGGCGCGCCTCCTCGGACGCGCGACCATCAAGGCCGTCATCCGCGACGACGTGGCCGACGAGACTGATGAGCTCGTCATGGCCGTGGAGTCCAACACCCACCACGGCTTGCCGCTCACGAGGGCCGAGCGCCGTAGCGCTGCCGAGAGGATCCTCCTCCAAAGGCCACAGTTCTCCAACGCGAGGATCGCGCAGGTGTGCGGGGTCTCGCGAGGCACGATCCGCCTGCACAGGGAGCGGCTGGCGGAGCGTTCAGGTGGTGAACTTGGCCACCTGAGCAGGGTTATCGGTACCGACGGCAGGACCTACCCAGGTTCCGCAACGTCCCCGGGCGAGATGCGCTCACGCGAGACGGCGGCCCAGGAGATGCTCCGCGACAACCCGGGCCTGACCGTGCGCGACCTCGCCTCGCAGTTGGGAGTCTCGGTGGGGACCGCCGCGCGGGTGCGCCAGGCGGCTCAAAGGGCCCTGGCGGACGCCCCGGCGCTGAACGTGCCCGAGCCCACCGATGGGTCGGCCATCTCCGCCGGGACGGCCCCATCGCTGCCTCATGCGGCACAGGCGGCTGTGGCCGTCGGCCCAGAGCTCAACGTGCACGATACCAACGTGCACGACACAGGGGAAGGGTCGGACGGCTCGGAAGGGACGGCGCTGCCGCTGCGCCAGACGCGCCAAGGATCTGCTACCAGGAGGGGATGGCTAGCCCGCGTGTTGCGGTGGTTCCTAGCGCGTTTGGGTTTGGAACGTCGTGCTCCACAGCAAGTGACCGTTTAGCAGCGGCTCGGGCCCGGCCCCTGGGGCGACGGCAGTGGGTGGGTGTCCGAAGCCGGTGGCGCCTGGCCGAGAGGCAGGCGCAGGGCTGGGTGCTGGGCGAGGCCGAGGTTCACTACGTGGAGGCCGCCTTGGGCGTCGCCGGGCGCGGGGCGGCCGATGCAGCGCTCTACGCAGCGGAGCGGGCGCGGCGCGCTGAGGTACGCCGGGCATGGTCGACGGCCCGAGCAGGGGCCTTAGCTGCAGTAGTGGCCGGTGACAACGCTAGGTTCGCTTCTTACGCCGCTGTCCTGCCGGCCCGGGTGCTCTCCGGCATCTGGCGTTTCGCGAAGCCGGCGGACGCCCGGCCACCTTATGTCGCCCGCCCTGTTTATGAGCATGAAGGCGATGTTCAGTGGGCATGAACTCGAGGCTTGGCGTCTATTTTCGCTGGCGGCGTGGTAATGGCGATGGCGGCAATCCCTACAGGGGCGCGCTCGACCAGACGTCCACCGGGTGAGATCAAACGCCAGGTAGCGGCGCCAGGGACAGGGCACGGCTGATCGCCGCGATGATGCGCCACGGCGAGGTACCGGTCCACCCGAACCGGCCCACCGCCGCCGATGTGCAAGCCCGGGGCTTCGACCGCATCGGCCATCGGTGCGGCCCGCGGCTCGATGGCGGGGAGTTCTCATTAATGCAACGGACGGTGGCACCACAACCCAAGCCCCGCTACTGAACGCCGAGCGCGGAGCTCAACAGGCGGAGTAACGCATCGTCGGTGGCACCATCAAGATGCCATTTCGGGCGGGGGCGCACGCAAGTTCGCGGCCATAGCCAAGGCAGAATTGTCTCCTCCGGCGAAGATCCACGAAGCACAAGGGTGCTCATCGCCACTACCTGATACCCCATGATCACACCCCCGAAGGGGTCTATGAAGCCCTCTCAACCGACGCGCGCGAGCCTGACGGCCAGCCTGCCCCGCCGCTCTCGGGCAAGACCCCCGGCGCTGCCCGTCGAGGACGTACCAAGCTACTCAGACGCCTAGTGGCGAGCTCTTCGAGTTCGCCTCGTAGTCGAGCGTGGTGAGCTCTGATGTCAAGTAGTCGTCGTCCAGCAGTTTCAGTATCTTGAAACGGTGCTGGACGTCATTGCGGAAGACCAGGCGGGCGTCGACTCCGTCACCAATCACCTCCACGCCACATTCCGGGTGTTCTCCAACGAACTTCAATAGTCGCGGCATCGTTAGGGCCTCTTTGTAGAGCGGGTAGCGATCGAGCTTGCCCTGGATGGAGGCCATTTTGCCGAGCATGTTGGGAGCGGCGGTGACCGCTGCCGCCATCTGCTCGCGCCCCTCGATCCGAAGGTCGACGGTGACCAGCTCGAACGTCGCCGCTGCATGTTGGCGAAGCTCCTCCAAGAGCCCCGTGAGGTCCTGGAACAAAGGCCGATTTTGGAAAAAGACATAACTGCCCAGCAGGACAGCTGTCATATCTTCGGTCAGGATAATGAGCTCGCCGTCTGGGACGTCAAGAGTGCCTCTCCGCACCAAGACCCCGGACTTCTTGGTCCGTGCCACGACCTGCTGGCCTTTGAGGTACTGGACAAACAGGGCCGCCAGCCCGTTTACCTCGGTCCGAATCGCCACCAGGCGGACGCGCGCGAGACTGTTGTCCGCAGGGTCGAACAACGGCAGGTTGGCGAGGTCGTCGGAGCCGTCGACGACCTGTTTCAAGAGAGGCACGGACGCGATATCCTTCCACATCACTTGCCCGTCCGCAGCCAAGCCCCCTGCCTGGTAGTCGATCACCTCACAAGCGGTATAAGCCTCGATGGCACCCCGGACGAGGGCGCTCAGGCGGGGCGTCGCGGCCGACGTCGGCTGGAGCTGTGCCAATTCCACCGGGTGGCTACTTCGCTGAGTCGCCAGGACAACGGCCGAGACATCCACCTCCGGCACAGCGCTAAGAGAGGCGAGAGCACGTAATGCCCCCGGCAAGTCTGGCGGCGGAGCGCTCCCATTTCCGTTGCTCATGTCTTGGTCTCCCAATAGATGTACTCACCGAGACGTCGTGCTCGGAGGGGCGTGTGCGAGGAGAGGAAGGCCCGTCGGCTGACAAGCACAACCGAGGCGCCTTTGGGCGTGACCACCTGGAACAGCCTGTACCCGGCGGCTGCCAGCAACGGGTTCACGTAGAACAGCTGGGAGCGGACGTACAGGACCGCTATGAGGACCAGGAACAAGAGGAGCGCTCCCCGCTCGCGAGCCGTCGTCGCAGTGGCGGCGGCGAAGGGGACCAGGTAGGTCGCGATGTACGCAATCGCGTCACCGTCCCGCACCTGGACGGTGTCAGCGTCAAGTGCCTGAGGGGCTAGGTTCCTCGCAGCGAAGAGGACTACGCCCATCACTGCCAGCCCGACGGCCGCGAGGCCATAGCAGGCGAACGTCGGCCACCCCTTTCCAAAGCTGTCCAGCAGGCCGAACACGATGAAGAGCGGGACGTAGGACGAGAGGAACATCAGGAACTGCGCGAAAGCGGTCACGGAGGAGACCGCCCGTCGGCGCATCGCTCACGGGGCCTGGATAGAGCTCGTGTCGACGAGGTGAGGCCAGCCCGTGACGTCGGGTTGAAGGTGAACGACCTGCCCCGGGGCCCAGAGGGGAGGCCGTCCTGCACGAGTGGCGACCCTGAAGCGGCTTTCGCGGGCTGACAGGCTCCGGGAGCCATATGTCAACAGTGTAGTTACGACGCCTGAACTCATGTTGGGTGGGCACCTACGCTGGTACTGGGAGCGGCGCAGCCCGGGGCCCGTCACCGCGACCGGGCACGCAGCCCGGACCGGGTGGCCGTCACTCCGGCGTCATAAGCTCAGGCCGTGCCAAACACCCAGCCGGCCAGCATGGCTTCGGGTCAACCGGCGCCTCGGCCCCTCCGATGACCAGTACCACCTCAGAGTTACTGAGATCAGGCCGAGTCGTCCGGATGCGCAACCGGCTCTGGCGAGTCGACAACGTGTTCGAGACCGAGTTCAGCGCCACTCCCATAGACGGACGCGACACCTACCCACGCCGCTTCCTGTCCGAGATCGAGGAGCCCACCGAGGGCTCCTTGCCCTTGCCCAAACCGGCCATAACGAGCGACCCATCCGAGCAAGACCTCCTCCTGCGAGCCTTCCGCCTGAGCCTCGTCCACGGCTCGGCGCCGTTGGCAGGGATGCAGCGGTCCCGCGCCATCCCCACGCCCTACCAGCTCGTGCCGCTGCTCCTTGCGGTGGGACGCGAAAGGGTCAGGCTTCTCATCGCCGACGACGTCGGCGTGGGGAAAACCATCGAAATGGGCCTTGTCGTCTCCGAGATGGTGGCACGGGGGCTGGTCCGCCGCGCTCTGTTCGTTGTGCCGGCCAACCTGCGAGAACAGACCCGCGACGCCCTGAGCCACTTCTTCCACATCGACGCCACCATCGTGGCGGGTCATCTCCTGCGGGGCCTGGAGCGTCAGTTGATGCCAGGGCAGTCCGTCTGGCACGCGCACTCTTTCGTGGTGGTGTCGATCGACTACGCCAAGCTTCATCCGGGGGAGATCTTGGGGGCAGGTTGGGACCTGGTCGTCTTCGACGAGGCCCACCTCTGCGCCCGACCCCATGTGGCCGGAGGGGCCCACGGCTGGCCCGACCTGGAAAGGCGCAAGTTCGCCGTCACCGCCGCCGGCCAAATCGCGCACCTGATCTTGATGACGGCCACGCCTCACAACGGGCACTCTGACAGCTTTGCCAGCATCATCGAGCTGCTGGATGTCGGCGCTGTCGCCTGGCGGGGAAGGTCCAATGACGTCCCGGTCATCGATCGGGGCATCGCGGCGCCCCACGTCGTCCAGCGCCGCCGGGCTGACATCGAGGCGTGGTATAGGGAGACGGGCCAGCCTTTCCCGTTCCCTAAGAGGGACCAGAAAGAAGAGATCGTCCGGCTGGGCCCGGAAGAACAACTGGTGCTTGAGGAGCTGCGGGCTTACACCCAGGAACTGGCCAGCCGGTCGCCTGCTGTCATAAACCAGTGGGTGGCCCTCCACCTGCAGAAGCGCGCGCTCTCCTCACCGGCCGCGCTCCGCCAGTCGCTGAGGAACCGCCTGGCAGCTCTTCGCAAGAAGCTCGGGGACGAGGCGGGCTCAGTCGCCGACGCCGAGATAGCAGTAATGGACACCGAGGGGGGTGACGATCTCAGCGACGAGCAGCGGTCGGCACGAGTCGACCGCTCGGCCCTGGCCGGCTTGGCAGAGATGCACGCCCTCGAAGGGGTGCTCGAGCTCGCGGAAAAGGTCACGGCCCGTAGGGACAGCAAGTACCAGGAGCTGGTCACCCGTGTCGTGCCCCTTGCTTTCCAACGCCAGCAAGCCAAGCGGGCCATCATCTTCACCAAGTACAAGGACACCCTCGACTACCTGGTCGCGAACCTCCGAGAAGACGCCAAGCGGGCGGGCAGGGCCACAGGCCGCTCACCGAGGGTGGGGGGCGCCGCGGTCTTCGCCATCTACGGAGAGATGAACGGGGCTGACCGTCGGGCCGAGTTCGCCCGTTTCGAGGCCGCAGAGCCCGCCATCTTGGTGGCAACTGATTGCATTAGCGAAGGCATGAACCTCCAACGTGCCTGCGCGGCCCTCGTCCACTATGAGCTGCCATGGAACCCCAACCGCCTTGAGCAGCGCAATGGGCGCATCGACCGGTACCGCCAGCGCGAACCCCGGGTCACTATCCGAACGCTGGTCTACGACGACCCGCTCGACGTCACGATCCTGCGGGTCTTGATCGACAAAGCGAACGAGATCCGCAGCAAGTACGGGTTTGCGCCACCCTTCTTCTCGTCCAACCGCGAGCTTGTGGAACTGATGAAGCTGTACGGCCACACAGCCCCTCGTCAGCTGGACCTGTTCAGCGCCGCAGCAGAGTTCGAGCCGGGCGCAGAGGTCCCAGAGGTCGTAGCCCTCTCGGAGGAGGCGGCCCAGCGCATGAGCGAGGAGAGCTTCTACGGGCACGCGACCGTGAGCCTGGAAGAGGTCCAGCGGGCCCTCACGGACACCTACCGGACCGTTGGTACCCCGGACGAGGTCCACGCCTTTGTCAGGGCGGCACTGGCTCGGTTCGGGTGCCCCGTACGCGAACTCGATCCCGACCGTTTCGAGGTGGACCTGGACCGTGCTCCCGTGCTGGCCGATCTCGCGCCCGAAGGAGGCGTCCTCCGTGCCACGTTCGACGCCATGGTGGGCCAGGACGACCTGTCAGTGGACACGCTCGACCTTGCCCATCCGCTCGTACGGCGCCTCATCGACTTGGTCAGAGATGGCGGTGTCGGCGCTCTCGACTCCACTCAGGTAGGCCGAGTCGTTGGATGGGCACACACCGCTACGCGGGGGGTGCTGGCGGTGATCCACGTCCTTGCTCGGTACACCTCCGGGGGCGAGCAGCCTGTGTTACTCGAGGAGCTCGTGGCCTTCGCGTTCCCGGTGTGGGACGACGAGCCCTCCAGGGTGACATCCGAGCTGCTGAAGGCGGTGATAGGCCCCGGGCGCGTGGCAAGCTCGATGACCGGGAACGACCTGGTCGAAGCGGCGCAGCGCGCCTTGGATCATCCCGCCCTCGGCCGGCTTACGGCTGACGCCTTGGAGGACACTAGGTGGCACCTGGCACAACGTGGTGCGTCTCTTGAAGAAGCGGGGGGTGCCTGGGCGGCAGGGCTCGGCACATTGGAGCTGGCCAGCCAGGACCTGCTCACGATATCCATAGTGGAGCCACCGGCATGAGCGACGAGACCACTATCTATGCCTCCGGCGGCCTGCTCACGCCCGGGATTCTTGCCGAGCTCAGAGCCGCGCCCTGGCGCGGTGAGTACGCTCCCGGCAGCTTCCGCCACCTGGACGGGTCCCAGGTCATCGACCTGAGCGGCACGCTCGAGACGGCCTTCGGGCAGCTCTGCGACCGCTTCGATGCCCTCCGCACCGAGTTGCCCAACATGGAGCGCGGCAGCTTGCGAGACCGCTGGGTGCTGCCCCTCTTGCGCCTTCTCGACTGGGAGCCGCGTTACCAGGCATCCCATCTACGCCCTAGCCCCCTCGACGAGGCTACCTTCGCCATCAGCCACCTCGGCTGGGACGACCCTGGCGCACCGCCGGTCCATATCGAGCCCACCGGGACGGGAAGCCTCGACGCCCGTCCCCGGCCGAGGACCCTCTCTCCGCACGACGGCGTCCAGAGGTTCCTCAACCTTGCGCCACAGCGGTGGGGCATAGTCACGAACGGGCGCGAGCTGCGGGTCCTGCGCGACTTCCACCACAGCACGGCGAAGGGGTTCGTAGCGGTCGAGCTCGATGACCTCTTTGAAGGTCGACGTTTCGAGGACTTCCGCGCCTTCTACCGGCTGGCCCACGTGTCGCGCTTCCTTCCCATGGACCCTGATGCCCCTGAGCCTCAGTGCCCGTTGGAAAGCCTCTATTCCCGCTCCCGTGCGGCCGGGGTCACAGTCGGCCGCGCCCTGCACCCCCAGGTGCGAAAAGCGATAGAGATACTCGCCCGGGGCATCGTGGCCGACGACCAAGCGCTCCGGGCCCGGCTGTTGGACGCGCAGGCCGCCCGCGCCTTCTATGGCGAGGTGCTCCGCGTCGTCTACCGCCTGCTGTTCCTGTTCTTCGCCGAGCAGCGAGGCATGCTCCCCGGTCGCGACACCCTCTATGCCGAGACCTACAGCGTCACCCGGCTGCGTGACCTCGCAGACCGTCCGGGCGAGAGCGAAGGGCGCCGAACGGACCTGTACGAGGGCCTGAAGGTCACGTTCCGCCTGATGAGCCTGGGCAGCGGAGCCCTCGGGGTCAAGCCCTTCAACGGCCACCTGTTCGACCCAGCAGAGACCCCCGCTATGACCGCTGGCATGGTCACCAACCGCGAGCTGCTCCGGGCCATCAAGGCACTGACGACCGTCAATGTTGACGGACTACCCCAGCACGTCGCCTACGGCACCATCGGGGTCGAAGAGCTCGGGGCTGTCTATGAGAGCCTCCTCGACTACACGCCTCGCATCGCCGACCACCCACACGTTTCCGACACGGGGGAAATGGTCGCCGCCGGTGGTCTCTACCTTGAGGCCGTCGGAGAGAGGGAGCTCGGCAGCTACTACACGCCCCCGGAGCTGGTCGACTTTACGCTTGAGGTTTCGTTGGACCGGCTCCTGGACGAACGGCTCGCCGGGATCGATGACAGCAAAGAGGCCGAGCGCGCACTGCTCGACATTCGGGTTATCGACCCCGCCTGCGGTTCAGGAGCCTTCCTCGTTGCGGCCATAGACCGGATCGCGACGCGTCTCAGCGAGCTGCGTCTCGAAGGCGCGCAGCCGACGGAGGCCGAGCTCTCGCTGGCTCGGCGTGATGTCCTTCAGCATTGCATTTACGGCGTCGACATCGACCGGTTCGCCGTAGAGCTCTGCAAAGTTGCGCTCTGGATCCACTGTGCCGTTGCCGACCTACCCCTCACGTTCCTGGACCACCGTATCCAGTGCGGCAACAGCCTCATCGGCTGGCCCCTCCGTGACATCCCCAATGACATACCTATCGAGGCCTACCAAACCAAAGGAAAGACCAAAGGAGACGAGGCCACCAAGACAGTGTGTGGCTTCACGCGGCAACGGAATATTGACTCGCTGGCGGGGCAGGGTGATCTCTTTGCGGGTACCCCTGCTCGTCCAAATATCGTCCTCGATTACCCAGTTCTGTGGATGGAGGAAGAACGGACCCCGGCGGACGTTGAGAAGAAGTCCATGGCCTATAGCGAGTACCTGGATTCCACCGCCTATCGGTTGTGGGACGCCGCTGCTGACCTTTGGGTGGCAAGCTTCTTTTGGACTGCCGACTACGGGAATATCGGACCGATCAGCAGCGACTATTGGAGAGCGCGTGAGCTGGCCGAACTCTACCGGGACGCCGGCATCCACGGTCCCGACGTGACTGCCCACCTCACGTCTTCACTCGTGACCACCGCTGAGGCAATTGCCAACGAGTTGAATGCGTTCCATTGGGCCCTCCGCTTCCCAGAAGTCGCTGAGCGTGGAGGTTTCGATCTTGTCACAGGCAACCCCCCTTGGGAACTTGTCAAGCTGCAGGAGCAAGAGTGGTTCGCGACACGCGACGCCGAGATCTCATCGGCTCCAGGATCACGCCGCAAGGAACTCATCGCCGGGCTAGACACAACCAGACCTGCTCTCGCCAGAGCCTGGAAGACCGCTAGCGCAGCGTCTGCTCGCCAAGCTGAATTCATGCGAAACTCGGACCGCTTTGCACGCTCGGGAAACGAGCCCAATACTTATTTACTCTTCACCGAGACGAATGCCGCACACACCCGCTCCAACGGACGCGCCGGCTTTATCGTAAAGTCGAGTCTCGGTATTGACCAAGGCGGTCAGGGAGTGTTCCAGCTCCTGGTCTCCGCCGGCCGCGTCGAGGGTTTTTATGACATCGTGAATGGCGGCCGAGGGCAGACCGTCATCTTCGGAGGTGTGGCCGAGGTGGAGCGCTTTACTGTGCTAGCTCTCGGGCCCAGAGAATCGAGCCCAGGTCTCAAGGCGAGCATGATGAACTGGTCGGTAGCGGAAGCGCGCAGGCGTGATCTAATCCAAGTTATGCCGAGTGATCTTCGAGCCCTTAACCCTGTCAGTCACAGTTTGCCCAGCTTTCGGGAACCTGAGGAGTGGCGGGTTGCACTTCGATTACACAAGGGCCATTCCACCTTGGATTTTGATCAGCCGAGCCTCGAGGCAATATCTGCCGGCGAGCGCGACCAGCCAAGGAACCCTTGGGGTGTTGTGTACGCCAGGCTGTTCGACAGCAGCGACCCCTCTGGAGATTTTCTTCGACGAGAGGACTTAGCGTCCGAGGGATGGAGCCTCGGTGTCGACATGGTATTTCGTCGAGGCCGTCAGGAGGCGCTTCCCCTTTATGAAGGCCAGCTCATCGATCGTTACGATCACCGGGCAAGAACGTATAGCGGTTACCCCACAAGCAAGAAATACGGGCGGAAGCCAGGTATTCCACACAGCACTGACGCGGATAAGGCTGACGCCTCGTTCGAGATCGAACCTAGGTACTGGGTGCTGAAGACAACCGTTGATCAACGCGTGTCTGCCAGACTGGGTGATCGCGTCGAAGCAGTGTGCCGCAATACGTCTCGCTGGTGGACGGATTCTCGGTCTTTCGGTTGTGCCCTCCTCGCCGGTATGCCAGCCGCCGACTCGTTATTTGTGCTGGGTGTCAGTCCCGAGTGCTGCTTCGAACTCGTGGCGGTGCTCAACTCGACCATCTTTGACTTTTTAATACGAGGCAAAATGCCGGGGCCAAATATGAAGTTGGTATGGATGCTGAGTCAAATCGCGGTGCCACTTCCGGGGCTCGACCCTAGGATTGCCGGGAATGCGAGGAGGCTGTCATTGACGTCGGCGGTAGTCGCCCGCCGGTTCGGCTGCAGCGCTTATCGCTGGGATCGCGACGAGCGGTACGCGCTTGATGTCGAAACCGACGCTCTTATGGCTCACGCTTACAACGTCACCCAACCTGAGTACGAGGTCATTCTGGACAGCTTTGATGTTCTCGCTCGCGCCCAGGTCAAGACACATGGGCGCTATCGCTTCAAGGACGACTGTCTCGCTGCTTATCGGAGGCTTGGATGAACCCCCTAGATCTTCACCGCCAGCTGACAGGTGCCTACAAGCGCTTTGTACTGTCGTCGCAACGGTTCAAGAACCCTGACATCGACGCCTGGGTCCATCAGCGCATCGATACGGAGCAGTTCCTGTGGCGCGAGCCCCTACTCACCATCCGGCGACGGTTCGAGCGCGGCAGGAGCCTCGATGCAATGGTGGCGGAGGGGCTCCTGGACCCCATCGTCCTCGAATGCTTCCGTACCAAGCCGGGAGACGCCACCGCTCCGTTGGTACAGCCGTACCGCCACCAGACAGATGCAATCTCACTGCTGGTCGGTCCGGCACCCAAGAACGTCATCGTGGCTACCGGCACCGGGTCGGGTAAGTCGTTCGCCTTTGGCATACCCGTGGTCTCCGAGGCCAAGCGGGCCAAGGCCAAGGGTCTCAAGGGTGTGAAGGCGGTCCTCGTCTACCCGATGAACGCCCTTGCCAATTCACAGTACGAGGACTTCGCTGCCCGGCTGGCTGGCACCGGTCTCACCATCGCCAACTACACCGGCGACATGCCATGGTCGGAAGAGGCTGCTTTGGCCGACTTCGAGGCTCAGACTGGCAGGGCAGAGCCATGGGACTCCGAAGTGATCTGCCGTGACCACGTGCAGAACCGGGGCGTCGACATTTTGATGACGAACTACGTGATGCTTGAACTCATCCTTACTAGGTTCGAGGACAGGAAAGTGTTCCCATTTGAGCAGCTCGGGGCTCTGCAGTTCCTGGTGCTCGACGAGGTCCACACCTACACAGGACGGCGAGGGGCGGACGTGGCCTGCCTGGTCCGCCGGCTGAAGGAGCACACCGGCACACGAGGGTGCTTGCGATGCGTGGGCACCTCAGCGACGGTCGACTCCGCAGCAGGCGAGGAGGCGGCCAAGCGCACCATCGCAAGCTTCGCCTCTTCGCTCTTTGGTGAGGTGTTCGAACCTGATGGGGTCATAACCGAGCAGTACGCAGGCTCGGTCACGGCGACCGTGCCGGACGCTTTGCCACCAGACATCAGCGTCGACGAAGCTCTGCTGCAACGCGTGGCTGCGGGCGAAACCGGCGCTCTCATCGAGACCGCAGCCAGGTTAGTCGGTCGGCCAGATCCGGATGGGGACGTGATTGCATCCAACGCCGCGGTGGCGTTCTTAGAGCGCGCCGGGACCGCGGGTATCCGACCGTGGCCTGAGCTCGTGGAAGAGTACCGAGAGACACACCGACCTAACGCTTCCCGAGAACAGGCCGCGCTTGAGCTCGAAGCCGCTCTTGTTGTCGGCAACGACGCCCGCGTGGAATTGGCCGGAGAAGAGGTGCCCGTCCTCGTCCCCAAGGTGCACTCCTTCCTTTCCCAGGGCCGGCCGATCACTGGTTCGCTGAGCGGCGTCCTGTCCGACCACGGTGAGATCGTCGTGACCACTCCCGACGGTGACTTGCCGGCTTTCCCGCTTGTTTTTTGCAATGCCTGTGGTGCCGAGGCGTACTCTGCCGTCCGGCGAGAGGGAGTGGACGGGCCACTTTTCGAACCCAGCGAGTTCAATGCGGCCGATGTGGACGGACGACCGGGCTACGTTTTCCCCGGCGCCTGGGACCCGCTTGCCGCTCCGGTCGACGAACGACGCGTCCGTCGGGACGGTGCTCCACGCAAGGGCTGGGAAGGGGCGGTACCCGAGAACCTGCACCTGAGCCCGCTCGGCCAGCTCGCTCACGACAGGCCCGGCATTGCCGTCGCTTGGGTGGCCCGACCACTGTTCTTGTGCCCAGCCTGTGGCGTCCAGTACACGCGGCGGCAGAACGAGTACCAGAAGTTCTTCCAGGCCGGGCTGGTCGGCAGGGCCACCGCGACCGATGTCCTGCTGGGCGAGATCCTCCAGCATCTCCCGAGCGAGCAGGGCAAGTTGAAGCCGTCCGTCATCGCCTTCGCTGACAACCGTCAGGACACGGCCTTCCAGGCTGCCCATGCCAACGATTTCCAGCGGCGTATGCACTTCCGGCGGGCTTTGTACACCGCCCTGTGCGGGATGGGCGCCGTAGACGACGCAGCCAAGGCGCTAACCATCTCACGGCTTGGGCCGTGCGTCTTCGAAGCCATGTCAGCTGCTGGGACCTTGCCCGAGTACTCCAAGGTCCCCGACGTCGCCGTGGGTGCCGGGGCCGGCGCTCGCGAGCATGACTACAAGCGTTACCTGGCATTCGGGATCCTTGCCGACCTCATCGGCCGTACCCGCTTCCGAAACAACCAGACGCTCCACGACGTTGCCGCGCTCGACATCGTGTACTCAGGCCTGGACGAGCTCGCGTCGCACGACGCCACCTGGGCCGGTCTCGCCGGCATGGCCAAGGCCAGCCCCGAGCTCCGAGAAGACACCCTTCGCGGGGTGCTCGACATTGTGCGGATCGCCGGGGCCGTCCAGTCGGAACCGCTCCTGAACGGGGACGACTTCCGCGAAGACGTCATCTCCCGTCTTGCCGATACCGCCCTCTTCCACGACCCCTCCCTGCCTCCGGGACGGCCAACAGTCTTCTCGGACGACCTTCCCTGGACAGACACCAAGCGGGCAGTCCGGAGGTTCTCCTTCACCGACACGGCACCTCGCGACCAGGGGCTGGTCCGGTGGGTCCGCGCACTGCACCCTGCGCTTCATGACCGCGATGACGCCAAGCTGTTCGTCCAGGCACTGGTGAGGGTGCTGGCCCACGAACACTTGCTGCTTGCGACCCCGGTCGGCAGCAGCACGTACTACCAGTTGCACGAAGAAGCCATCCGCGTCGTCGCTCGTAGCAGCGGGGTTGGTAGGCGTTGCCCTAAGTGCCACACCCGCTGGGAGTTCCACGCCGACCTCCCCTGCCCCCAATGCTCGCTCCCGACGCTGTTGACGACGGAGTACGACTGGAGCGACGACTATGCCCGGCGCGAGTACATCACGCCCGTGGCGGAGCGCGTCACCCTGCTCGCCGAGGAGCACTCCGCTCAGGTCCCCGGAGGTGACCGTAAAGAGGCAGAAATACGGTTCAAAGACCCAACCGACCCGCTCAATACTCTCGTCTGCACACCGACGATGGAGCTCGGCATCGACATCGGCGGACTGTCTGCGGTCTACCTCCGGAACGTGCCGCCGTCGCCGGCGAACTACGCTCAGCGCCAGGGGCGAGCCGGACGGCATGGCCAGCCGGCCTTTGTTGCCACCTTCTGCGGCACCGCAGGCAAGTTCGGCTCCCATGACCAGTACTTCTATCGGTTCCCCGAGCGCATAGTGGCGGGAAAGGTGTCGCCGCCCAGGTTCTTGCTGGAAAACGAGGACCTGCTGACCGCCCACCTGAACGCCTTGACTCTCGAGTACCTCAACTTCAAGATCCTCCCTGAGCCTAAGTACTTCATCGACTTCGGGGACGAGCAACTTCCCTTCGTAGCTGACGTCGTGACTGAACTGCGCACGCGTGTACGGAGCTCCTTGACCGCCTTGACCACTCACGCCGTGAGTGCGCTCGGCCGAGAGCTGCAGGCGGTAGGCCGGGACGAGGCATGGGTACGCTCGCAGGCCCAGGGTTTCCCCGACCGTTATCGCGACGCCTGGAGAGCGCTCATCGACGAGTACGGTGTGATCCGGGACGAGTCCCGAGATATCAACCGGCGCCAGGAGGCCGGGGACCTTTCAAGAGAGAGCCAACTTCGGCGGGACTCCATCCTGAAACGGATGAACGACATCCGGGAAGGGAACGGCGACTTCTACCCTTATCGCTACTTGGGCTCCCAAGGCTTCCTGCCGAACTACGCCTTCCCGCGGCGGTCATCGAACGTCTACTTCACAGATCGAAAAGAGTCCTTCGCTCGCCATCGGGTGATTGCCCTAAGAGAGTTCGCCCCTGAGGCGTCCATCTATTACAGAGGCGCTCGCTATCGCGTTGAGCGTGCCCAGCCCAAGGCGCGAGGGGGCCAGGTCAACTGGACACGGATCAAGCGCTGCGATTGCGGCTCGTTCTACATGGGTGACGCGGTCGCAACCGCCGCGGTGTGCATCACGTGCGGTCGCGACCTCAGCACGACCTTCGCCGCCGACTTCAGCCTGGAACTCCCTGACGCGATCGGCCGGCGTCGCGGACGCATTTCAAGCGACGAAGAGGAACGCCGTCGGAACGGCTACGACATCGTTCCGAGCTACCAACTTTCGCCGACAGCCGCCCGGGGCCAGCTCAGCGACGTCTCAGGCGTTCCGGTTGGGACGGTCACTTACGGGCATCAAACCAGGTTGCTTGTCGCCAATCGTGGGCCGCGCACCGCCAACGGTAGCGGTGAGGGGTTCCGGATGTGCGAGCGCTGCCGGAGATGGCTCTTCTCTGATACAGAGGAACAGGACCACGTTGACGAGAACAACCCGACGGGCTACTGCCCCGCAGGTGGTGGGGTCGACGACGTGCGCAGCGGCATCGTCCTGTTCGCTGAGGGCCGCCACGACGTCATAGTCCTGGACGTAGCCGTGCCCCTGGGCGTCGACGTGGACAGCTTTGCGAAGTCCCTCGGTAACGCCTTGCTGGAAGGCTTCGAGGTCGCGTTCTCCTCGGACGAGTCCGAGGTCTCGGGCTACGTCTTCCCGGGCACGGGGGAGGGCAGCGTGCGCGTCCTGCTCTACGAGAAGGAAGAGGGCGGTGTCGGGCTGCTCCATCATTTGGTCGATGGGGATGCCTGGCAGCGCGTCGCCACAAAGGCGCTGGAGCTGCTCCACATCGACCCTGCCACGAACACCGAGCAACCAGGTGCCTGCGTCAAGGCGTGCTATGACTGCCTCCTCTCGTTCTACAACCAGTTCGACCATCACCTGCTTGACCGCTCCCTGGCTATCCCGTTCCTGAGCCGGCTCGTTGCAGGGGCACAGTTGGACCTGACCGGGCCGGCAGAACGCTGGGAGCACCTCCTGGCCGGTGCCCAAGGGGCGGAGTCAACCGTGCTCGAGACGCTGCGGAAACGCAACTGCCCACCCCCGGCTGACCAGCACCAGATCCTGTTGGACCTCGATAGCATCGCCGTTGCCGAAGCCGACCTGGCTTGGCCGGGGAGGATAGTGGTCTTCATCGACGGTGACCCGCACCGCTGGGACCACATCAAGGCTCACGACAAGAGCCAACGCCAGCGCTTGAAGGGCCTGGGGTACAAGGTCGTCGTCGTCGACATGGACGACCCTGAGCCGGGCTATGCCGACCTGCTCTCGCGCCTCGGAGTTCTTCAAGCAAGCCCTGTGGCCGAAACGCAGGCGGCTCCTCCCACCGGAGTCGGCGAAGTACCCATGACACCTGACAAGGAACCACTACCAGCCGTGTCCCTCAGCAGACGTGACAACATCACCCCCTACGAAGGCTGGCTGCCCTTCTTCGACCTCGGAGAGGACGCGGCCTCAATCAGAGCCGGCTCTGAAGCCGGGTGGGTCCCGTGCCCAGGCCTCGAGGTCGAAAAGGATTGGTTCGTGGTCCAAGCACCCGGGTGCTCCCTCAGGCCCCAGGTAGCTCGCGGCGACCTGGTCGTCTTGAAGCCACTCGAGGCCAACGGGCCCGGAGACGGCGACACAGTGTTGGCCCTGTTGGATGGCGCCATCGACCCTGATACCGGATCTCGGCTCACATTGAGGGCTTGGTGGCCATCGCGATCTGAAGACGGTCGCGTCACTGGCCTGACCTTCCGCGCCCGGCCCGGGAGCGGGCTGGGTCCCGTTGATGCTCCGGTTGACTCACTATTGCTCGCGACATACGTCGTTGCGTTGGGCGAGGCCTAGAACCGTGGGCGGGAACACGGTCCAGTCTGACCAGAGTCCCCATAGGCCCCCAGCTCCTTTCGCCTCCTTGCCTGAGTACAAGCTGGCCTTCACTAAATTCCTGAACCAGGCAACGCGTGCCACAGAGCAGGCCACGCAACCGCAACTGGCCAACAAGCCAACGCTACGGATGCACCGCTCTTACATAGATCGCGCTTCCTCTTCGGACGGCCCTCGCTCGGGAACACGAAGCACTTTGGGTCCACGTAGGTGCCGGGGCGCTTCTTGTCTCACAGGCCCCATACTCTCAACAGGTGGGGCAGCACCGATCCCGGGGCCGATCATTTGCCTCGGACGCAACAACGGGCACTATGGCATTGACATCGGTCTCTAACGGGTTGCCATGTGCCGGTGAAGCAGTCCGCCGCGCCCTAAAATCGGTCTCACCTACTTCGCTACGGAACTGCCCAAACCTCCACAGCCGCGGTGCACCCCGGCGAGGTCTTTCGCTAACATCACGCCGAAGCTCGACGCTCAGCCCCTTGGGAGAGGCCATATGGCTCTGACAGGCCGCTATTGCGCCAATTGCGGAACCGAACGTCTCTCCGCCCCGCTGTGCCTGGTCTGCGGTGCGAATGCGGACGCCACGAGCTCTTACGTAGCGGAAGACTCCGTCTCTCTGCATGAAATGGCGATCCGCTTCCGACGGCGCCAACTCGCCGCAGTAGCGATCGACCCTCTCGGTTACGATTGGCCAGACGGATACATGTCTGGCAAGGTTGTTCAAGGCAAACGCGGCGTACCACTTGCAACTCTCGCGGATGCCCTCGGATGTGCATGGCAAAGCCTCAAGCCCCTAGTCGGGAAACCCATCGGGCTCCTGACTTCCACCAAACGGGCCTCTATCCCCGCCTACGACCCTGACCTCCTCATGGCTCTCCGTACACATCCGGCGGTCTTCGCCAGTCGGGAGCGCCGCGCAGCGCACATAACTGACCGTGAGCGTGTCCAGTTGTTTTGGGAATATTACGGAACTGTTCGCGACTACCGTTTGCACTCAGTTCGGATTGATGGCTTCCGCTCAATCCATTCCCTATCCTTCGCGTTCGATCCGCTTACCATCCTGCTTGGCAAGAACGGTGCCGGGAAGACAAGTATCCTGAGTGCTCTTTCCTCCGCCCTGCTTGGCTACGGCTCAACACCGTTGAGCCGACCTGCGCGCCTAACCCTGGCCCTTCGCGGAGGTCCAGACGCGACTGGGCCTTCCGTCGACCTGATCGCCGCGTGTTTGGCGCTGGGCTTACCTGCTGATCACGAGCTTCTCGTCACGCCCATTTGTGCAACCATTCTCAGCGATGCCACACTCGCTGGCGCGCCTAACTATTGGCATCTTGCTGTGTGTCCCGAGTCTGTATCCATGCACAGACGCCGCATCGAGGAGTTGTGTCCAGCACTCACCAGTAGGACCAAACTGCTAGCAGCCATCTTTGAGACGGCCTCTCACGTAGTGGATACACCGGAACCTGTACTTTCGGTCCCGATCCAGGGACCTGGCATATCAGTCACCGTGCTCAAATCCGACGCGGAGACCTTAGGACAAAGACTCCTAACGGAATTGGCCGAACTACCTGACCCGCAGTTCTGGAGCCTTCCTGACGAGAGTGATTATCAAAGGTTCTGCGAAGATGCGATACTGAGGCGCGGCGATGTGACGTTACCACGTTCTGACCGCGAGGAGGTCCCGGCCCGCTCGACACGCATCGGCCTGGAGTGGGAGTCAGACACGGGCGAGCTGACTTCAGCGGCACACGCACAGTACCTTGTGATCACCGGTCTTTCCGTTGACAATCCTCGGCTCCGTGTAGCCGTCGCCGATCCTGGCCAGCTTGATGATGCGCTACGCCGTGTTCAACAGATATACGTCAAGCACGAAGCCGACACGCGGTCCACTGACGACCTAGACCGCGCTATAGACGTCCTAGCGATGCTCCTGCGTCGGACCGGGCCGTCCGCTACTACAAACCGCTGGTTCTCTACGGAACCCCTCTACGCGGCGCTGCCGCTCGCCCATCTCCTGGCAGTAGAAGAGGTAGCTAACGAATTGGCCCCCAGCTTTATCAACGAAGAGGGCAGGATACTCTTACTTCCCCCACAGCATGTTGCCGCCGGGCAAGTCGGCGTCGGTCTCCTCGATCAACTTGGCAATTTCACGCCGCAGGAGCAGCTCCCGTCTGGCGTCGCCAGGTGGGTCGGGTTACTTACGGAGCTTGCTCTCGACCATGAATTGGCCCTCGCCAAGCGCCGCCAACTGCTGTTCCAACGGGACGTCGATATCCAGGACTTCCCTCGCAGCACGCCATTAGAACTGGCTCAGCACCTGAAGGCATATTTGCTAGCCGACCGAGAGTCTGGTCATGGTCCGTCACTGCTAATAGCTGACGAGCCCGAACTCCATCTGCACCCGTCAGCCCAAGAGGAGATCGTGAAGTGGTGCTTGAGGATCTCAGACCGTTGGACGGTTGTTGTCGCGACGCATGCGGCCCCTTTCTTGAGGCTGTCACCGGGCGAGGGCAAGCTAATTCGTGTTGTGCGCACTCCAAGCCTCGGAACTAGGACTGACGTACTTGAGGCCTCGTTTCTTGCAAGTCTGGACGAGATGGGTCAAGACCTTGGTCTGGGACGCGAGCGCATTCTGCAGCTCACGCGTGGCTTTGTCGTCGTCGAAGGCCTCGCCGACAAGAGGGTGCTGGAAACGTTTGGCGGTGACATGTTGCGCCGCTTGCGATTAGCGGTCGTCCCCATACATGGGCATCTCAATGCAGCGGCAGTAGTCAATGGCGAGTTTGCTCTTGCCCTTGGGCTGCCCATCGCGGCAGTGTTTGACGATGTCACCTCTGAAGGTCTCGAGTTGCTGTCTCATGACTCCCGCGCTCATGTCTCAAATGAAATCCGGAGCGCCTATAAGCTACTGGGGATGCGGGCAAGGGGTTTAGCCTGCGCAGTTATTCCCTATGAGGAGGGGGACGTCATCGCTGCGTTGCCAGAGGAGACTATGCGCAGGATCTTCCCACGCTTCCCGTCGTGGGCCGTAATGAAGGACGACTGGAACCGCCACGCCCAACAACAACGACAGCAGCAGGATAAGGAGACGGTTTCCTTTAAGAACTTCGTCTTGGACAGGTTGGGGATTAGCAGGAAAGACGACCTGAAGACAATCGAACGGGTCCTGGGAGTTTGGGACGGTCGCGAAGCAATTCCGGCGTCCTTCCGCAGAGTTCTCACGGGCCTTGAGGCATGGGCAGACGACCTCGGGGTACAGATGCTTCGCCTCTAGCCGTAGGGTGCCCTCGCTAGGCGACTGGGAGCTCAAAGCCGACCCGCTCCGAGCTCCGAGCACCCCATTGTTGGGGTGCTCGCCGAACTCCCGCAGTGGATGGCCGAGATGGCGTTCGCTCCTGGTGGGCAGCCAGTCCAGGCGCTCGGCCCGGGCCGTCCGCACAGAGTGTCCCGCGAACGCGTTCGCCCCGGGGGCACGGCCAGCGCGAGGACCACCAGGGCGCCGATCGAGCGCGGCACCTCGTCGAAGGGACGGGCGGACTTCGTATCGCGGTCACGGACGAGGAGGTGGACGGCACGACCTGGTCCTCGAGGGCGACGACCAGGTCCCGCTCTTGCTGGGTTAGCCACGCCCCGACCGGGTGAGCTGTCAGGCCAGCCAGGTAGACGCTCCAGCGCCCACGGTCGATGAAGAAGAGCGCGTAGAGGGCGACTACCTCGTCGCCCTCGCGGCCCAGCGCTCTCGGCTCACCAGCCGTGCGAGGGCGGCGAGCAGCGCCCGGTCCGCTGGCGAGCAACATGGCCGCGCCAGCTGGCGTCTCAGCGCGGCCAACTGGCGGCGGAACACAGCGATCTCGGCGTCCCTTCCGTCGCCGTCGGCCCGAGCCGGAGCAAACCGAGCAGCCGACCAGCAGCAAGAAGCTGACCTCACGGGCCATCCTGACGATGCTGACGACTCGTGCGCCACCCCTGCTCAGACGCCACATCCGGAGCTTGCCCACGTGCACCAAGGCGCCCCCTTCCAGGGCTGATGTTGTCACCGGCACTGACGCTGGCCCCACGTGAAGAGGGCTGCCGGGACGGCTAAGGACGGCCCCGAGCGTGGACCTTGTTGCCCTGCCGGCGCCTTCACGTGGCGCCTTCACGAGCCGGCGCGGGCGGCGCGCCACGCTCCCGCCCCAAGAACCCGGCGAGCGACCACCGCGACCTCGGGACAGACGTATCCGAGACGGCCCCACGGCCCGGGCCAACGACGGTGACCAACCGCCGGCTCTACCGGGCCTGTCCTCCCTTCCACTTGCGCGCCAGGGCTGGCTGTCCATCATGTCGTCTCGGGCTCGATGGTTGCCGTTTCCGCCGCGACCGGCGGGGCGCGCAACCAAGTGCCCCTCTCACGGGCGACCCCCGGTGGTCAGCCGGGCTGCGGAGAACGCAGTGGTCGCGACAGTCCGCCAACAGGCGGTGGGTGCATTCAGCTGTCTTGGCGGGTCCCCGGAACGCGGCGCTTGGTCTGCGATGCTGAGCAGGAGAGAGGCAAAGGGGAGGAACCACTGCCGGAAGCTGAGACGATCGAGGTCCTCGTCCTGGTCAAGGCCGCGCCAGTCATGACACAGGACCTGGACGAGACCATGTGCATCGCCGGCGTTCGCGTCGACGGGCATCGTAGAGAGTGGGTACGACTGCACCCGGTCCCTTTCCGTGACCTCGCCGACGAGAGCAGGTTTACGAAGTACCAGGTGATCCGCTTGCAGGTCATCCAACATCGCTCCGACAGGCGACCCGAGACCTGGACACCCTTGTACGGCACGATCCAGCCGCGCCACTCCGTAGGCGCTCAACATGGATGGGCGGCGAGGCGCCCCTACATTCAAGCGCTCGGCCAGCGGACAATGTGCGAGCTGCTTGAGCTCAACGAGGGAGGTTCAGGCCCAGGCGTGCCGTCCCTCGCCACCGTCCGGCCGGTGCTGCCGCTGAAGCTTCTGATCACTGAACGCGAACGCGACCAGCTGGAGAAGTGGCAAGCACGGGCCGACGCGGCCGCGGCGAGACCAAGCCTCTTCGACGACCCTGCCAGGCCTAAGCCACCCTTCGAGGTGGTGCCTTGGCGCTTCAGCTACAGGTACCGCTGCGAGCAGCGAGGCTGTCGCGGACACGAACAGACGATCGTCGACTGGGAGGCGGCGACGTTGTGGCGCCACGTCCGTAACCAACAGAACTGGCGCGACGCCATGGTGGCCAAGTTCGAGCAGGAGATGTGGCAAGGCCACGACAGCTTGCTCTTCGTGGGCAACATGGAGCAGTACCCGAACAGCTTCCTGGTCCTCGGCGTGTTCTGGCCACCTAGCGGTGATGTCCAAGGGGTGCTCGACGTTTGACCGAGCGGCTTGCCTCTTCGTGGGCCTTGGACGACCATCGTCATGTGCCAGGTCGCATCTACAGCGTTGGTTACGAGGGTCTCCAGGTGCCAGGCCTAATCGACCGGCTGGTCGCAGCTGGGGTTGTCTTGGTCGTCGACGTGCGGCTGAACGCCATGAGCCGCAGGCCTGGGTGGTCGAAGAAGTCCCTCCAAGCTCAGCTCGCTGCCGCCGGGATCGGCTACCGCCACGAGGCGGCCCTGGGCAACCCCCAAGACAACCGGGACTCCTTCCGCGAAGGGGACGGCGAGGAGGGCCGTCGTCGGCTGCGCGAGCTCCTGGCCAACGGCTCCCGGCCGGCGCTGGAACGCCTCGTCGAGGATGCACACGACCGCCGCGTTGCTGTCCTGTGCGTCGAACGCGGCGCAAACCGTTGCCACCGCCAAGTCGTCACCGACATGGCCAACGAACTCGATCCCACTATCGAGGTCCGCCACATCCTTTGAGCCGTGAAGCTAAAGACATCCTGAACTGCTCGGGCGCACGTCGGATTTCGGTGCAACCCCTAGTTACTCCTAGACGTCCGGCGCAGTTATCGGAGAGCTTCCCTAAATCTGTGGGTTACCAGCCACAGAGCTCAACTGCTCAGCCAGGTAATTGAGGCGCCACTCTAGGAACGCGTCGTAGTTGTTGCTCCAGAGTGGCCCCAGATTGTCCGCCGGGAGGCCGTGGCTTTGCAGAACCGACGGGAGCGCTGAACCAAGCTCGGTCGCCATCTCGGAAAGGTAGGCCGACGGCGCTTTCTTGCCGATGCGGACGTTGGTGATCTTGTCGATTAAAGTGTGGTTGAGCACCGTGTCGACGTGACTGACCTTCCCCTTGTCCCGAAGGTATGCGGCGGGGAAGATGTGATGGTCGTCCACCGCGTTGGTCTCAATGGCACTGCGGGTTAGCGGCACCGCCTGGTGGAAGTCGAGGGGGCGATTGCGCATAAGCAAGGCCATGGTGGCCCGGTACAGGCCGCGTTGGCGGACGGTGACGTTGAGCCACGTGGCGGGGTCGAAGGAGAACTTGGCAACCACCGGAGGTGGCTCACCACCGGTGAGCCACGCATGGAGCAGCGGGATGTCGGCCTCGGCCCGAGAGTTCGGGGCGTTGTCGTAGTCGCCCTCGAACGATGACGCCCAGAACCACTGTTGGAGCTTGAGCAGACGGGCCCCGATGGCCGGCCCCTGGGCCTCATCGACATCGCGCCAGGCCGCCGCCAGTGTCGGGAGCATGGGTGCATAGGGCAACCATTTGGGGGTAAGCACCCCGCACTGGTCTCGGAGCATGACCAAGGCACTAGCCACGCCGCGCACAGCCGGGTCCCACTCCTTTACGATATCGGATAGCTGAAGCGCGGCGACAACCCCCCGCTGCGGTTTCTTCCCGATCCGTAGGGCGATCGCTTGCAGCAGGTAGTAGGGGTCGATGCCGGAATCATCGAGGACAGGATGCTCGCTGAGCGCTTCTTGCCACCGCTCTCGCATGCGATGACCTTGGGCGAAGGCGCGTGCACAAATCAGTTCGAACACCGACAGCTTGATCCCGGTCCGGTTGAGCGTCTCGAAAATTGTGCAGACGGCCTCCGCGGGGGTCTCCTCCGAGAGGGTGGTGACAGGGAACTGGTAGGCGCGGATCGGGGCGACTATTGAGACCTCAACGGCGTTTAGGTAGGACCGGAGCCGCTTGCGGGTTGCGGCGTCGAGGTCGTCCCGATGGTCAAGGACGTCGTCTCGCCAATAGCTGTATTCGCGGACCCGGGCGAGAGGGAGCATAAGGCTTTTGGCTTGGCCTTCGGGGGTCATCCAAGCCTTGGCGCCGCTCACGCTGTAGGCCTTAACCGCGGCGTCAACGTCGTCGCCGGCCATCAGCACGGGGATGTCCACGAAGAATCGATGGGCGCCCACCCCAGCGAAGGCCTGGTATAGGGACGAGAGCCGCTGCTGCCCGTCGAGGACAAGCGCAGCGGGCCGGTGTCCGTCGAGGGCGGGTGCTTCCTCGACGGCACGGGGCAGGAAAACCTCGGACCCACCTCGCAGGAACAACAGGTTGCCGGCCGGGAAGGACCGGGCAATGGAGACGATCAGCTCGCGGGTGGCTGCGGCGTCCCACACAAAGGACCGTTGGAAGTCCGGCAAGGCGAGGTCACGGTTATGGACCTGGTCGAGGAGGTAGAGCAGGTCTCGTTTGTCGCTCTCGAACTTCGATCCGGTGGGCCCGGGGGGATCCTTGACCTCGTCGGGGATGGTGGTCGCGGCGCTCGAAGGGGACGGTGGCTGGCGGGGCCCAGGCGTTTTCGCCGGCGCGGCCGGGGGGACAGGACCGACCGCCAATGGCGTGATGATTTGAAGGAGCTCCTGCTGGGACGGAAGGAACAGGGTCATTATTGACCCAAGGCTCTTGCGAGCGGTCTCGGACAACGTCGAGCGCGACAGCCGGGCGAACCAGCGCACGGGGCGGACGTGGCGCAGGTCGTCAGCTATGGCGTCAACACGGAACTTGTACGCGCCCGTAACCTCGCCAACCAGCAGCGTCCCCCCCGGCTCGGGCGTGAGGACGAAGTCGCCAAGGGTGAACTCGTTTGCCAGCCGGAACAGCGACCCGACGGCCAGCCCGACCGCCACTGCCGGCTCTTCGGTCATCTCCTTGCGCATCCGAGCGGACAGGTCAGCCCATGACAACCCCTCCACACTGGCCGACCCACCGAAGCCGATGGCGACGACGCCTCCAGAGCGGAACAACTCGGCGTGCGCCGCCCCTCGGCCGGCTCGTACCACCCAAACCCTCTGGCCCGATGGGCTCCCGGCCGGTAGGTCACCGCACGGGTCAGGCTCCATCAGGTGCTCCTCGCTCCAGTCGGTGTGTGCCGACGAGTCTACGAGCCACTAGCCCAGCCGAGCCAGGGACATCGCAGGTTCCGACCAGTAACCACTGAGCCCCCCGGACCCAAGCCGCGCGATGCGGTTGCCACAGAATGACAGCGGTCGCTGCTAGCGGCCAAGCGCACCGGAACACCGAGAGTGGACGCTTTCACCCAAGAGCCGGACTCGCCATCCCCCAATGAGAATCTGGTCCCACTGGGGTCGTACCCTTGGGGCAATGGAACTCCGAGCCCAGGCACAGCGCCTTCTTTGCCTGCTCACGGGACGTGAGGACGCCACCTTCCGCGCTGGGCAGTGGGAGGCAATTGAGCGGCTAGTGGCTGGGCGCGCCAGGGCCCTAGTCGTGCAGCGGACGGGGTGGGGAAAGAGCGCCGTTTACTTCATTGCCACCCGGCTGCTCCGAGACAGGGGTGCCGGGCCGACGCTGTTGGTGTCGCCCCTGCTCGCCCTGATGCGGAACCAAGTCGAGATGGCACGGCGGTCGGGGGTGCGAGCCGAGACTATCCATAGCGACAACCGAGGTGAGTGGGACGCCATCGAAGAACGCGTGCGTGGGGGTGAGGTCGACATCTTGTTGGTCTCGCCGGAACGGCTCAACAATGCTCGCTTTCGCGCTGACGTCCTTCCCATGCTCACGCGCTCGGTGGGCTTGCTCGTCGTGGACGAGGCCCACTGCATCAGCGACTGGGGGCACGACTTCCGCCCAGACTACCGACGCATCCAACGGGTCGTCGAAGTCTTGCCCTCGACTGTCCCGGTGCTGTGCACGACCGCCACTGCGAACGACCGGGTGATTGCCGACATAGTTGCCCAGCTCGGGGACAACCTTCTCGTCGAGCGCGGCCCTCTGGCACGCGATGGCCTTGCTCTCGCCGTCGTCGACCTGCCTGAGCCGGCTCGACGGCTGGCCTGGCTCGCTGACCAGCTGCCGTCCATGCCCGGCTCGGGGATCGTCTACTGCCTCACTGTCCGTGACGCGGACCTTGTCGGGGCCTGGCTCCGGGCCCGGGGCCTGAACGCACGTACCTACTCGGCAGACACCGACCCGGCCGACCGGGTGGAGATCGAGGACCAGCTCATCGCCAACGATGTGAAGGTGGTCGTCGCGACCTCGGCCCTCGGCATGGGCTTCGACAAACCCGACCTTACGTTCGTGGTCCACTACCAGAGCCCGGGGTCACCTATCGCCTACTACCAGCAGGTCGGTAGGGCCGGGCGGGCAGTCGAGGCGTCCATGGGGGTCCTTTTGGCCGGTCGGGAGGACGTCGACATTCAGGACTGGTTCATCCGCACCGCCTTCCCCCCTCGCGCCCAGGCCGAACGCGTCGTGGCGCTGCTCGAAGAGGCGGCGCTCCCGATGAGCTTGGCCGCCATCGAGGCCGAGGTGAACGTCCGCCAGACCCGCCTCGAGGCCATGTTGAAGATCCTCGAGGTCGAAGGCGCAGTTGAGCGGGCCGACGGGCGCTGGCTGCGGACTCTCAGGCCCTGGGCGTATGACGAAGGGCGGGTGGAGCGGGTCACAGCCGCCCGAAGAGCCGAGCAGGCCGCCATGCACAACTACGCGGAGACCATGAGCTGCCGGATGGAGTTCCTGCGTGAACAGCTCGACGACGACGAGGCGGCACCGTGCGGTTACTGCGACCGATGCCGTTCCTGGTCGCTCGATGTGCCACTCAGCGCCGGGCTCATCGCGGAGGCGGCCAGGTTCCTCCGGCAGCGGCCGATCGAGCTGGGACCCCGCAAGCGTTGGCCGGGCGCTGGCCCGATCAGGGGCAGCATCCCAGAGGCAATCCGCAACCGCACCGGGCGCGCTCTCAGCTGCTACAACGACGGAGGCTGGGGCACCGTCGTAAAGGATTGCAAGTACGGCGGCGCGGCACTGCCGGACGAGCTAGTTGAGGCGGCCGCCGAGGTGGTCTTGGGCTGGCAGCCGGACCCTCCGCCCCTGTGGCTCACCCACGTGCCCTCTTCGCAGCACCCCGGCCTCGTTGCCGACTTCGCACGGCGCCTTGGGGTCCGGTTGGGCCTACCGGTGCACGACGTTGTCCGTCGCGTACGCCGGGGCCGGCCCCAAAAGGATATGGAGAACTCCCCCCAACAGCTCCAGAACGTCTACGGTGCCTTCATGGTGGTCGCACCGGTACCGGAGTTCCCTGTCCTTCTTGTGGACGACATAGTGGACTCAGGTTGGACGCTGACCGTGGTGGGGACAGCACTGCGCGAAGCAGGCGCGGGTCCGGTCCACCCTCTGGTACTGGCACAGGCGGTCAGTTCATGAGCCGGGTTGACGACGCCGAGGTCGTCGCACTGCTCCTCACCCAACGGCTCGTTGACGACGGCGCCCCGCCACTCAAAGCCTCCGAGTTCTGGGGCGTCCTTGGCGCCGTCCCTGACCTCGGGGCCCTCCTCGGTCTTGGCCCTGAGGAGGTAGGCCAAGCCGCCGGGGTCGACGCCGATATGGCCGCTCGGATAGTGGCGCGCCTGGACCAGGCAACGAGTTTCGCGTTCGCTCTCGACGAAGTCCAACAGACAGGACTGAGGGTCTTGAGCGCTCTCAGTCCCGACTACCCGAGCGCCTTGAGCGAGAAGCTGGGCCGGGCAGCGCCGCCCTTGCTGTACGCGCTCGGCGACGTCGGGCTGCTGAAACGCGAAGGTCTCGGTATCGTCGGCTCCCGTTCGGTAAGCGAGGCCGGAGCCGAGGTGGCCCGCGCCGCGGCTGCCAATGCCGTCACCGCGGGCCTCGGCGTCCTCTCCGGAGGGGCGAAGGGAGTGGACCGTTTGGCCATGACCGCCGCGCTGGACGCTGGGGGGCACGTCGTAGGGGTGCTTGCCGACTCGTTGTCGCGCACCGCCCGTGACCCCGAGGTCCGCCGGCCGGTCGGGGATGGCCTAGTGTGCCTCTGCTCTCCCTACAAGCCGACGGCGGGCTTCACCGTTGCGAATGCCATGGGCCGTAACAAGCTCATCTATGCATTGTCGACGGCAACCCTGGTCGTCGAATGCGAGGAGGGCAACGGCGGTACCTGGGCCGGGGCGGTGGAGGCTCTTCGAGCGAAAACGGCGCCTGTCATCGCTTGGGCAGGCCCCGGTGCGGTACCGGGGAATCATGCACTTGTTCGGCTCGGTGCCCGTCCGCTCGAGTGCCTAGAGGACCTAGTCGGAGTCTGTCGCACCGAACCGACGCCAGCCCCGGCCCAGCTCGGCTTCAGCTTTTAGCATCTGGCATCCCACGACAGCCGGCGCGATGCCATAGCGGCCGCCCAGGACCGGCGCGGCTAATCAGAGCACCGGAGCCGGCGCTGGCGTAGTCCACTACAGTGCCCTGTTACGAGTGAGGCTGTGGGCTCTTTGCTCCGAGTTGGCGTGGCCCCGTTGCAAATTCGGAACATCACCCTTGTTGTGCCGGGTGGGAGGACGCTATTCGTCAGGTTTAGATCGTAAATCAAACAGAAAGGGGGAACCCTCCGTAAAGCCGATGCCCGATAAGAATGCCTCTTCGGTCTCGCGGAGTGCGTCTAGCGGCCCCGAGCATTCGGTGTCATCATCGCTTGAAACAGCGTCGAAAAACATCTGGTACCAACAGTGTTCGGTCTGCGACCACGCGGTTACTTGATCTGGCCACCAAAGGACCCACAAGCCATCTAATGGTTGAGGGAGCACCAGCGGTTGGAGGACCCCTGCGAGTACTGGCTCACTTATGATTTCTGCGGCAAATTGCTCAAAGGGGTGCACCACCATGAACCCGTAACGATGGTTCGCGCACACGCTTTCGAGTTTCATTGCCATCCTATTTATCAAGGGTGCAGCGTCACTCAGGATGGTATCCGCGGATCTTACCTGGACCGTAACCTCCGCTCCGAGCGCTTCCGAGCCTGCACGGTCCGTCCAACCATTGAACTTACGGAAACGACCTGCGACTGATTTCACTTCGACGGCGACGACCTCACCAACGGCTACCCGATCGGGGATACTTCGCTCCGTGTCAACAACAAAGACGAGGTCGACTTCACCGGTTGTGTCCACCGCGGATGGAGCAGCGAGGACGAAGGCAGTTAACAGGATGGCGGCAAGGTGCTCGCCGGAAGCGACCTTCAGTTGCTGTGTGGTGGCAGGCCCCTTCTTGAGCAGTTCAGCAACCGCCCATCGTAGCGTGCGGCGGTGGAGCGCTACGCATTTAGTCCCTGTTTCAAAGACTTTCTGGTCAGATACGTGTGAGTGTCGAGGAGACATTTCTAGAGCCCAGGCGTCCTATCAAGAGTACTGAGCAGGAAGCTAGGCAGCACCCTGCCCGCACCCCGGGGAGTCCGTGGTCCAAAACTACTCGATTGGGTCACAAGCGATAGAGTCGAGGCGCTGGACAAGGAAACTCCCAGACTATTCGTTCAGCAGGTACGGTCGCCCAGGGGTGGCCTTCAGGCTTTTCAGCACGACCTCCAGCGCATTCCTACCGAAGGCATTCGGCTCCAGGGTGAAATGGAAGCACTCCAAGAACATCGGGAGGCCGTCATCGTCAAGGAATTCAGTCCGGTTTACCTTTCCCAAGCGTCGCCCCGGGACGCGGTCATGGAGCCGGAGTAGTCCGAACTCCGCCAGTTCTCGGTGCGTCTCGTAAACCTCGGTTGAGATGCCGTAGGACCCCCAGCGGTCCCGCTCCGTTGCGCCGGCCTCCTTCCCATCCCCCGAGGCTCCCCCCAGCTGCATCATGTCCATCATCATCAGGAGGTTGGCGATCTCGGTTGGCGTCAAGACGAGGTGCCACCCATGGGTGAAGAACTCTAAGGGCACTTGCAAGAGTCCTGGTCGGGAGGGGCTCGGCGTGCGGTACCTGGAGTTGACCCCTTTATCTGAGAGCAGCTCGAAGTTGGCGTACCGTCGTCGTGAGCCCTGAGAGGGCAGCTCGACGAGCCCGGCGCTGTGGAGCTCGCGCATTGCACGGTCCAGGCGCAGGGAGCGGTTGCGTGCGTTGAGATCCCGCAGCCCCATGAGTACGGCATATGAGCCCGTTCGGGCGGCGGAGTAGGGCCGGCCGCCACCGGGAGGGACAGGAGTGCCCGGCGGGAAGTCGGCTTGGGCGACACAGAGCAGAGTGAGGTAGAGCGGCAAGGCATGTGACTGTCGGCGGATGAGACGGCTGCACGGGGGACGGGTCGCGCGGTCTTCGACCTGTGCCCTGGCAGGGGACGGGCCCCCATCAGCCTCCGGCGTTGGGCGGGCTCGAGGTGCGGGGAGCCGTACGAAGGACCGGTCTAGCAGTACCTGGTCGGCGGCGAACCGTTGGGCGATTTGTCCGAGCTCGGCGAGGGCTCTGCTGAGTTGGCTCCGGTCGGCCTCGAGGTGCGCGAGCCGGGTGGCACGATGACGCTCGGAGTTTGCGACGGCACGGGCCATGAAGGCCCGGTGCGGGTCATCTTCGAGGTCAAACGAGTCCAAGCCTACCCAAAGATAATACGCGCGTCGAAGCGGCGCGCGGGCAAGCGGCACGTCCCCCAATGGAGCATGACCCTATTAAAAAGGGAACTGGTTATGTGCCGCTACACCGCGCGTCCAGCACCGCTTCATCACGCGGTTTGCCTGACCTCAAGCCGCTCACAGCTGCCTCATCATGGGCCTAACGAGCCGCCCCGACACGAGGAGAGAAGGCGTGAAGGTCCCCACAATTGCAGTAGTAGCCCTGCTGGCAGCCAACGACATCGCCATCTGCGTACTTGCCAGCCCTCTACAGGCGCTGGCCGCCGCAGTCTGCACGTCCGCGATTGCTGCCGTCGTTGCTCGGCTCCTCTCGGCCCGCACCTGATCCCGGAAGTCATGGTTCCCGCCGCACACCCGCCGGGTGGTCGGAAGCGCGGGCCGGGCGCGTTGCGGAAGGGCGTGTGCGCTCAACACGCGGAGTGGCACACTGGAGGCATGCAAGCCGCGATGCCGTTTGTCGGACCGCCGGAAGCGGGGTCCATGGCCGGGCTGTGCAGTGGCCTGTGCAGCCCCCTGTGCACGACCCGCCACGCAGGGCCGTCGTGGCGACACCAAGTGGACAGGTCCCCGTACCGACAGAGCCCCCGCCACCATCTACAAGGGATTATGTGGCTAGGCGGGTAGGCCTGGCGATGACCTTGGTCTTGAAATGGTCTGAGGTCCCTTCCGTGACCGCGGTTCGGGGGACCATGACAGAGCGCCGACCCGGAGTCTGGCGGTTACGCGTAGTGGCTGGGTTACGAGCCCCGGACGGTAACTGGGTGTGCCCTCGGGCCACTAGTCGGTCGGCTGCAGAACCGGCTCTGGACGTCCGGACAATATGTGCGAGGGGTTCTCTTGCCCCCGAGCGCCAGTGCCATCGATCGGGCGCGGCGGCAAGGACGGCCTAGCAGTTGGACTTGACCCGCTTTGGTGGACACTTCATTCTGGCTGAAGGCCAGAGGAAGGAGTGCCGACCATGGCTAGGCCCTCGAAGTACCCCGATCAGTTCAGGCGTGAAGCCGTCCAGATGGCGCTTGC